>Ga0213868_10006673_pt1 | contig 10150 bp, 7 predicted proteins | sample PICome_9_FD_160087 | JGI IMG/M metagenome (GOLD analysis project Ga0213868, IMG submission 160087) | Coastal seawater microbial communities near Pivers Island, North Carolina, United States - PICO127 | ecosystem: Environmental > Aquatic > Marine > Coastal | place: USA: North Carolina | collected...
CGTAGTTCAAAACCACGTGGCCAAGGCGAAAACCCTCTGGATTTTGGCGCGAACCAAGTTGAAGTTGAGACTGGCGATGTTCCACTTGCTGAAAATCTTTTTCTGTGTGTTCCACATTGAGTGTGCGTTTCATAAAAGTTTGTGTGAGGGCGACGCATCATCCTGTCTTTCCCTACTCATATATAGTTATATTTATATTCAATCAATATGGTTAGCTACAGAATAGCTGCTGCTGCTCTTCTTTCTATGGGTGCTGCCAATGCGTAAGTCAGTTCTTGTTTGACTGTTTGTAACATTTGTGCGCTGTAGCTGAATCAGCAGCACATGATTGATTGATTGATTGATGGGAAATCCATCCATCCATGAATCATGTGCTTATTCATTCATCCATTCCATTGACTACGTTATATCATCATGTCTTTTTTCTTTGCACACCAAACAATGAAGCACAAATTCCGAACAGGAAAGCTTTATCCGCGTGTACTTTTATAGAAATGTTCATCATTCTCACTCCTAAATTCCCTCTTTATTATTTCTCTCTAACCCTCGACATACAGTTGGCAATCCGGAAAAGTTTCCTCATTTGTAGCCCCCTCAAATACGATCCAATCCAGTTTCTCTGTTTCTAAGAATTACCATGGAAAATCATCACTGAACATGGTCCTGGCCGACCCAACCAAGGGTAAGAAGGATGTTACCATGGGAGGAGGAGGAGCTCGTGGAGCCTTCACTGCCAACAACTCTGAAAACCGTCGTATTGTTCCTGAAAATCCCGATGGACGTCCTACCATGAAAATCGTATACGTTGTCCTTGAGTCACAGTACCAATCCTCCATGAGTGGAGCTGTCAAGCGCATCAATGCCGGATCAAAGAATATGGCAGTGGAATGTGTTGGTTACCTGTTGGAAGAACTTCGTGACGATGAGACCTATGAACAGTTCAAAAAGGATGTAGCTGATGCCAATATCTTCATTGGATCATTGATTTTCATTCAAGAACTTGCTGAAAAGGTTGCCGAGGCTGTAACTCCTCTCAGAGATCAAATGGATGCCGTACTTATCTTCCCATCCATGCCTGAAGTCATGAGATTGAATAAGGTTGGTCAGTTCACTATGAAGAACTTGGGTCAGTCCAAGAGTGTCGTTGCTGACTTTATGAAAAAGAAGAAGCAAGAAGACGGATCTTCCTTCGAAGAAGGTATGCTCAAGTTGTTGCGTACCTTGCCTAAGGTGTTGAAGTTTTTGCCTTCTGATAAGGCTGCCGATGCTCGTACATTCATGATGTCTTTCCAATACTGGCTTGGAGGTTCTCCAGAAAACCTTGAGTCTATGCTTATCATGCTTGGTCAGGACTACGTTGGTGACGTGAAGAAGTCCATGGAGGGTAAAGAAAAAGTTGAGGCTGCTGAGCCTGTACTTCTTCCAGATAAGGCCATTTGGCACCCAGTTGCTCCTTCCATTGTATTCGAGAATAATCAAGATTACTTCAAATGGTACAATAATGAATTCGCACCAGAGGCTGGAATTGATGTCAAGACAGCGCCTACTATTGGAATCATCCTCCAAAAGTCTCACATTAACACCAAGGATGACACCCATTATGTTTCCTTGATTGCTGAGCTCGAGAGCCGTGGTGCTCGCGTAGTACCTATTTACTCTGGAGGATTGGATTTCTCTGGCCCCATCGAAGATTACTTTTATGATGCTGCAGGACGTCCTATCGTTGATACCATTGTGAACCTCACCGGATTCGCTCTTGTAGGTGGACCCGCATCTCAGGATCACAAGAAAGCAGCAAAGGTCCTCAAGCGTTTGAATAAGCCATACATGTGTGCTGTTCCCCTTGTATTCCAATCTTTTGAAGAATGGCAGGCATCTGAACTTGGACTTCACCCAGTTCAAGTTGCTCTCCAAGTGTCTTTGCCAGAGATTGATGGAGCCATTGAACCCATCATTTTTGCTGGACGTGAAGGTGCCACTGGGCGCAGCGTTCCCCTTGCCGATCGTGTGAATCTCCTCGCTGACCGTTCCTTGAAATGGGCCACTCTTGGAAAGAAGAAGGCCGCAGACAAGAAGATTGCCATCACCATCTTCTCATTCCCTCCTGATAAAGGAAATGTTGGAACTGCTGCTTATTTGGACGTCTTCGACTCCATCAAAGCTGTATTGAAAAAGATGAAGGCTGAAGGGTATGATATTGGGGATGCTCCTAATACAAAGGAAGCTATCATGGAAGCAGTGCTTAATGACCCCGAGGCACGCATTTCTTCCCCCGAGCTCAATGTAGCATACCGCATGAGCACTGATGAATACTATGAGCTTACCCCTTATGCTAAAGACCTTGAGGAGAACTGGGGACCTGCTCCTGGAAACCTAAACTCTGATGGTCAAAACCTTGTAGTGTACGGAAAGCAATTTGGAAATGTCTTTATCGGAGTTCAACCATCTTTCGGATATGAAGGAGATCCAATGCGTCTTTTGTTCGCAAAATCAGCTAGTCCTCACCATGGCTTTGCAGCTTACTATACTTTCCTCGAAAAGATTTTCCAGGCCGATGCCGTTCTTCACTTCGGAACTCACGGAAGTCTTGAATTCATGCCAGGAAAGCAGGTTGGTATGTCAGGAACATGCTACCCTGATCGTCTGATCAACTCTCTACCATCAGCTTACTTGTACGCTGCTAATAATCCATCTGAGGCCACCATTGCAAAGAGACGTTCTTACTCTGCTACTGTTTCTTACTTAACACCACCTGCTGAGAATGCTGGATTGTACAAGGGATTGAAAGAATTGAAGGAACTTATCTCTTCATACCAAGGATTACGTGAAAATGAGGGACGTGGTCCAGCAATCGTAAACTCTATCGTGTCAACTGCATGGACCTGCAACCTTGACAAGGATATTGCTGATCTTCCAAATCTTGAGACATTCAGTGCTAAAGATGTAAACCTGGAAAGACGCGATGACATCGTAGGAAAGGTATATTCTCAAATCATGCAGATTGAGAGTCGCCTTCTTCCTTGCGGTTTGCACACCGTTGGTGTACCTCCAACTGCAGAAGAGGCTGTTGCGACTTTGGTTAACATCGCTCAGCTTGATCGTCCCGAGGACAAGATCGAAAGTCTTCCTCGTGTTATTGCTGCTTCCATTGGACGTGACATTAATGATGTCTACCGTGGAAACAACAACGGTGTTCTTAAGGATGTTGAACTTAACGATAAGATCACGGAAGCTGCTCGCGCTGCAGTCCGCGCTCTCGTCAATCAGTCTACCGACTCAAATGGACGTGTGAAGGAAGTAAAGAGTGTTTTTGATGAACTCGGAAGTGTATTTGGAGGAATGTTCGGTCAAAAGAAGCCTTACATTCAGGCCATCATTAATGCTGGATTTCCTAAGGTACAGGAAGAGCGCCTTGCTCCATTGATTGCATACCTTGAGTTCTGCCTAAAACAGATTGTTGCAAATAACGAACTTGGAGGAATTATGGAGTTGTTGAATGGTCAGTTCTTGATGCCAGCACCTGGAGGAGATCCTATCCGTAATCCCGATGTACTTCCCACTGGACGTAATATGCACGCATTGGATCCTTCTGCCATCCCTACTGCCGCCGCTGTAGAGGTTTCTGAGGATGTTGTGCGCAAACTATTGGAGAAGTTGGCTGATGAGAATGACGGAGCGTATCCTGAGAGTATTGCTTTCACCCTTTGGGGAACTGACAATATCAAGACTTACGGTGAATCATTGGCCCAGGTATTGGCTCTTGTAGGAGTTCGCCCTGTTGCAGATTCTCTTGGTCGTGTGAACAAGGTAGAATTGATTCCTCTTGAGAAGCTTGGTCGCCCCCGTATCGATGTTGTTGTTTCATGCTCCGGTGTGTTCCGTGATTTATTTATCAACCAGATGAACTTGATGGACCGCGGAATTAAAATGGCCGCTGAAGCCGATGAACCAGACGAGATGAACTTCGTTCGCAAGCATGCTAAGCAACAGGCAGCAGAATTAAATGTATCTCTTCGCGAGGCCTCTTGTCGTGTTTTCTCGAACTCTGCTGGATCTTACAGTGCCAACGTTGGACTTGCTATCGAAAATGGAGGATGGGAAGATGAGAGTCAGCTTCAGGAACAATTCTTGACTCGTAAGGGATTTGCTTTCAATGCCGACAAACCCGGTATGATGGAGCAGCAAGCTGAACTTTTCAAGTCTGCCTTGAAAACTGTTGATGTTACTTTCCAGAATCTTGATTCTTCTGAAATCTCCATCACAGACGTTTCTCACTACTACGACTCTGATCCTACTAAGGTAGTGCAGGGACTTCGTGATGATAAGAGAAAGCCAATGAGTTTCATGGCTGATACTACTACTGCAAATGCTCAAGTTCGCACTCTCTCTGAGACAGTACGTCTTGATGCCCGTACCAAGCTGTTGAACCCTAAGTTTTACGAAGGAATGCTTTCCACCGGTTACGAGGGAGTAAGAGAGATTCAGAAGCGTCTTAGAAACACCATGGGATGGTCAGCCACAGCTGGAGAGGTTGATAACTTCGTGTTTGAGGATGCAAATGACGTTTTCATCAATGACCCTGAGATGCAGAAGCGCTTGTTGGATACCAACCCCAATGCTTTTAGGGATATGGTGACCACTTTCTTGGAGGCCAATGGCCGTGGATACTGGGAAACTAGTGAGGAAAATATCGAGCGCCTACAAGAGCTGTATGCTGAAGTGGAGGACAGAATCGAGGGAATATAAATATTTTACTTTGGAACCTTTGTACATCTAGCAGCATAGGAATACAAGGAGTAGAATTTCCTTTAATTTTGTAACAGCTAAATCAAGATTTATATGATTATGTAGATACGTTTCAATTAGTGTCAGTGGTACTACGCATTGTATATTCGACTTATGATCTCACTGCAATCTGAACAATCCATAAACGACATGAGCATACATCGTAACTTTGGTATGAAATGGATCTCATTCAAATGTTTTTCGAAAGTGGCAACTTCTTCTTCGCTCAGTTCCCGTGAGGAATCACCAATGACCCCTCTTCTCAAGAATTTGAAATCATTTTTCCATGTCACACTTTTGGGTTGAAACATTGTCAAGTCTTTCTTCATCGAATCGAAAGTGAATGTAGGCATGAGTTCATCAATATCTTTCTCTTGAAGAACGTCATCTAGTTCAAGATATTTTGCAATCCTATCTACCGTTTCTCTCAAATTCACAATCATTTCTTCGTATGTAATGAAAAGAACAGACTTTTCAGCAAGTAGTGGCGCATATGAAAGGATATGTTCTGCCCATGTTCCGAATGGTATTTTCCCATCAATCCAATCTTTAAAAAATTGATGGAGTGAACTCTCGTAGCATCCTTCGTGTTGATGGGACAGATGGTAGTAGAAGGAAACGCAGGCATCTAACGGATTGCGAACAATGTATATGATTTTAGGTCTACCAGAATTCCGATTCTTCATTTGTGTTGGCAACATATTTCCCCTTAGATGCGTATTGAACACTCTTCTTCCAAGTTGCTCGTGGCGTTTCTGAATATCAGGAATAAATTGACCGGGTGTCGTTCTTTTCCAGTGAGGATCAATCTCAAAGAATGGAGCAAAGTCTGACACATGATTATACTCAATATCATGTAAAGTATTTGTTCCTGAACGTTTCTTTTGAATTTGTTTATTGTGACGAAGAAGAAGCGAAATGACTATATGTTGTGTCCAGGTTGTTCCACTTTTGGGGTAAGAGCATATGAAAATGTCACTCGGTTCAAGTTGCATTGCCGCGCATTTAGATATTGTTTCTGACGAAGAGATTGAAAGAAGTGGCATTGGTCGGAGATCGCTAATTATGTCATTTGTTGTACTCATGGTTTGCTTCGCTGCTTTTGTTGTATATTACTTATTACTTTCTTGTTTGTTTGGTGCTTTGATATCTTTGGTTGGTATCTGGTGTATCGTGTATCTGTTGTCAGTAGTCAGTAGTCAGTAGTAGTTGGTTGTTGTTGGTTATTTCAATTTTTCTCTAAAACGTTGCGTACTTGGAAGAAACTTCAGCTAATAGTAATCAGTAGTAAAGAGCCAACAAAAGCCCAAAACGAGGGTCGACCATCTGCATCCCGTGCTTACAGGAGCTTTTTTTAACCTTGATGGATGGGGTGATTGATTCTGCACACACCACCACAGCTCACAGGAGACAGATTGCAAACCCAACCATCAACCAGTAGGCACTAACATTAATTACACAGTAGGCCTTTGAATTCTTTCTTCTCTTGCATAAAAATATACAAAACATCGATTCTAAAAGTATCATGTTATTTAGGACACTACTTAGTGCTGGTGGTACGAATAGTATTATTAAGAGGAGGATCTCTCCTCATCACCTCTCCTTTCCCGCCCCTGTTCCTCCTATTCCTCTAGCAAATATACTACTACGGTCCGCATCCACTCATTCCAAGAACAATAAAAACGATGCACCGCTTGTAATTCCTATAGAGCTTATTTCCGACACTCTGTGACCAAACGGGTTCATAGGTAAGAAGTATCTCAACCGTGCCATAACGCACATCCTTCAAAATCCATCTCCCTCCGCACGTCGCCCTCTGGCCTTTTCTATCCTCAGAGTCCCCTTCTTCCTCGAGCCACACTACCCAGAATCTATGCCATTCGTTGAATCAAATAGAGATAGACTGATTAAAAAATGGGGAGGCATCCAAGGTTGGGAACGACAGAAACGTCATCATAATTTAAAAGGACGCGGACAAGATGCTGGTATACCTCATTTCAATTTAGACCGGCTTGCTGCCAATACGATGGCAAGTCATAGATTGATTCAGTACATTGGGAAAAAATATGGTTTAAGTGTGAGTGAAGCATTGTACGATGAGTTGAATACATACTACTTTGTCAATGGACATTCTCTCAACGACAAGCCAAGGTTAGCCAATGTGGCGAGTCAATGTCTAGCACGACATGTGAATGATGATAGTGAAAACGAAAAAGACCATGTTGTAGATGTTATGACGGAAGATCAAATACTCAAATTTTTAAATGGAGAGGAGGGGAGAAAAGAAATAGAAAACGCATTGAAGGCTCTGTCAGATATGGGTGTTCATAGCATACCGAAATTTGTAATTGAAGGAAGGACTATAGTCGATGGCGCAGCAAAATCAGATGTTTTTGTCGAGATCTTTAGACAAATTGAAGAAAAAGGAGAGGTGTATGGAGGACCTCTTTTTGGTGATATTTTGGGAGTCGGGGAGGATATTGTAAGGAGACCGAGTCACAAGATGTAAATAAAAAAATACAGGATACATTGGTGTTGGTTGATATTAGGACTGTTGGAGATGAGTGGACGTGTGGAACGAAGATTGAATTTGCAACACCTTAATACTTGCTTGGTCTAGAATGATGAGTTTCAATGTTATGATTCCATGATGTGAGTCTATAATGTGAAACATTGACTATAGGCCATGTGATAAAATTACACGTTTTATCGTCCGCTTGTCCATATGGAACTATAATCAAATACAGTACCTATAACGATAATACTCAGCAATTTGTTCATTTCCCAGTATACCGAACATTACTCCAGAAATTATAGGGGCATAGTCTGTTAGATGGAAATTTTGTATCATTTCTAAACGCCCCAACGTATATCCCAAACCCATCATAAAGTAACTACAGATCAACGCTGCAACAAAACTTTTGAACCAATGGATTCCAGAAAAGCCAGAAACCATTCCCCCAGCTAAGTTATTTAGCGTCATGGGTATAGCAAGTTTGACCGCTGAATTGAATGGACTGTTTTCGTCGGTGCTATTCGTTTTCTGTTGATTCTTATCACTGGATGAGGAGGCGAAGAACAGTTCCTCATATGCAAGGTAGTAAAATGCCAAACCAGACAACAGCGAAATGATATTCTTTGAGATAGCTTGTATATCTTCTCCATTCGTTGATGGTTCATAATGAAGAATTGATTCAAAAAGAAGGTTTGATATAAAACCTGCCAGTCCTGCTCCTAATGAATTGCAAAATGAAACGACAATGTTCAAGTGTCTAAATGGTTGTCACGAGGAAAGCCATCATTTTTAGATTTGAGACCATAGCTGAACCCCACACATAGATTATCTGTGCTACTACCTATTCCGAAGATAAGGGGATGAATAATATCATCGTAATTATATTCATAGATATTCATTCATGCATGTTTTCGTATGTGGAGGTGCATGTTGCATGTGGTGCATTTAGGTTTTTAACTGACACCGACCCCGGGGATCAATTGCGCGAAGCGCAAGCTACTAGCACATCATCAACCATGAATCATCATGAGAAGGCACTTATGTCTCTCTTATGTCATAAGTCATATAGCTACTTAGTCATAGAACAAACACAACATATTTCAATTCCATCATGGGAAAGAAGAGTAAAAAGTCCAACGTTAGCTCACGCGTGTCTAACACCATTTCACGCGCACGCAATGAGTTACAGGAACGTAATATGGATTCAGCGTTTCAGACTATGGCTCTGATGGATCATTTGCCTTTGGAAGGTCAGAGGGACAGCATCCGAAGAACTCTTTTAGCTATGGGGACGAACTGCGAGGAAAATGATTCTGATAGGACTGGAAATGGAGACCAATCCATGATTCAATCAGAAGAGGCAAGGGAAGCTGCACGAGAGATATACTCTATAGGTGGAGATATTCATGCTCATTTGACTGAAGGTAAAGTGTCTGAGTTTGCAATGCTATGTCTGACAGGAAATGTGACTGAAGCTCAGAAAATGATTGATGTGGTGACCAAAAACTCGGAGCAACAACCTTGGTCTCGGAACCCTAAGCTGAAAGCTCTGCTAGAAACCAGAGAAACATCAATGAGACTCAGTCCTCTACTTCTAATTGTATCCGCTGGCAAGAATGTACCGATGGTACCTAAAGAACTTCATGTTCAAATGGCAGCACTTTTGCTGAAGTATGGTGCCAATCCAACTGCAAAAGATGTGTTGGGAAAAACTGTTGTTCACTATGGAGCTGGAGCTTTCGCGACTGAGATGACACTTGAAGTGGTTGGAATGTGCATCGAAGCAGCCAAAACACATCATTTAGTCGGACAAGAAATTCATTTTCGTGATTTAAAAACGTCTGAGATGAACGGAAAGACTGGAATTGTGGAAGGGTTTGTAGCTGGTCGAAGAGTTGTATTCGTTTGTGACAATGGAGAGCATATACGTGCCAAGCCCGAAAATCTTCATTCAGCGTCTGATGGTGAAAAGCCAATACCTCTTACTGATATTCAAGATAGATTAGGATCGCTTTCGCTTCACGAAGTGATTATGCAAAATAGAGTTGACGTTGCGGACTTTTTACTCAATCAACATAATGCTTCGATTTACTTGAATGATCTCGATGGAGTTTCACCTTTCAATATGACTTTGGGGATGGGAGGGATGGGCGGCGAAGTTTGCAACATGGTGATGGGTATGGCTCAAAAACAGGCAGCGGCAAATAGGAAAGCGAAAAAAGATAAGGAATATACTTGCTCAAATTGTCAAAAGGAGTTAAATCAAGCTCGATTTACGTGTTCACGCTGTAAAAATGCTAGCTATTGTAATGCAGATTGTCAAAAAGAGCATTGGAAGCAAGGAGGTCACAAGTATGAATGTAAAGAAGTCGAATCTACTGCTTCATCCATAGGTGTGAAACTGGATCCACCCCCTGCCACTGAGCGAAATCTTTTTTCCTCGACTATATCCATGCGAACTGGTGCCACGTATTCTTCTGGAGGGTATAAAAAGCCCCTTCCGTTCAAGTTGACGAAAAGTTTGTGGTGAAAGTTCAATGCATGAGCAATACTACCCCCATACTTGTGTACGATCAGTCTAGGACTTGCGAGTTTAGTGTATATCCTGGTCAACCTGGGTTTAAAGAAATCGCTCGAGAGACCCGAAAAGAGACGGCTTGGCAAGGCCGCAAAACTTTTATGAAGGCATCGTTCGACAAGTCTGGTGCTTGTACGATCTTTCCCTCGACGGCGGGTGTTAAGTCTAAGTACAATTGGTAGACTCTAAAGTGAAATGATACGCGCGCAAATAATTGTAATCCGCGTCGTGAAGCAACACGTACCTAAATAATTCTCTTTATATTTATCATT
>Ga0213868_10006675_pt1 | contig 10147 bp, 8 predicted proteins | sample PICome_9_FD_160087 | JGI IMG/M metagenome (GOLD analysis project Ga0213868, IMG submission 160087) | Coastal seawater microbial communities near Pivers Island, North Carolina, United States - PICO127 | ecosystem: Environmental > Aquatic > Marine > Coastal | place: USA: North Carolina | collected...
CATTATATGAGCAAACCTAGTTTGAGTATTTGAATTTTCTCTTTGTAGATATTCATCATATGCTGACTCTAAATAACCTTCAGGAATTTGAACCTTATCTTTGTAGCTTTCAGGTGTTAGCACTATATACTTAAATGACCTTTTTTCTTTAGAGTAAAATAAAAATTCATTCTCGTTGTAAAAATCTAATTTCTCTTCGTTTGTATTTTCTATGCTTTGTAATAAAGATTTTCTATCAATCTTAATAAAATCAAAGCCAACCGTTTGCTCAAGAAGACTTGTAATTTCTTTAACTTCTTGAGATGTAGAAAAGCCAGAAGATGAGATAGAGTTTCTATACATTTCTGAAGCCATCATATTAGTTAGCATTTTTATATAACTCTCTTTAGTAAAACCGTTTGAATTAGCTTGTGCTTCGAATATGTTTTCACTAAAAACACCATCTATTTGAAATATGGGATTTCTTATAATACTTTTCTTAGCTTCTTTTTCAGCATTTTTATCATGAAGGCCAAGTGACTTAGCTTCTGATAAAAATACCTTTTGGACAATTAATTCTTGCTTAATTTGCTCTATTTGAAATTCTTCATCTAAATCAGTGAATTCAAAATCATTACCATAAATATTCTTAAATTTTTGAACTGTAGAATTTGATGCAACTTGAAAGTCTAATTCAGACACAGTTTCGCCATTGATTGTTCCCAATGACCCTCCAAAAACAGATGATAGTGAAGATGTTCCTAAAAATACAAATGGTAAAGCACATGCTGCTATTACAATAAATAGTCTAGGTCCAGTTAAAAAATTTCTTAGTGAGTCCATCATAGTGGTGACATTATAAATAAAAAAAGGGTGCGGAAGCACCCTTTTTTAAAGTTTAAAAAAATTAACCGTTTTTAACCTTGTCTTTAAGGCCTTTTCCAGCTTTAAAACCTGGAACTTTAGAAGCAGCAATATGCATTGATGCGCCTGTTTGAGGGTTTCTTCCCTCTCTAGCAGCTCTATGCCTTACTGAAAATGTTCCAAAACCTACTAGTGATACAGAATCACCATTACCTAAAGCATCGCCGATACCACCTAAAACAGCATCAACAGCTCTACCTGCTGAAGCCTTTGAAATATCTGCGTCACCTGCTACTGCATCAATCAAATCTGATTTATTCATATTAAATACTCCTCTGTATAAATTTATTTATATAAATACCTATCTATGAAAAGCTTTTTGAGCTTAAAAGTCAAGTAAATACAGGCTTTTTAATGAGCTTGTTTATTTTGAGATTTAGTCTTTTTAGATCTGGAATTTTTATTTTTATTATCTGGTAAGATTTTAGACAATGGAGTTGGTTCATTGACAAGGGCATGAGAAATAATCTCATCGACCCATTCAACCGGAAGAATATTTAGAGATTTAAGAATTTGATTAGGAATTTCTTGAAGATCAGCTTCATTCTCTTTAGGTATAATTACATTTTTAATACCGCCTCTCTTTGCAGCAAGAAGCTTTTCTTTCAGGCCTCCAATCTTTAATATTTGTCCTCTAAGCGTAATTTCGCCTGTCATAGCTGTGTCAGATCTAACAGCAATTCCAGTAAAGATAGAAATTAGAGATATAGCCATAGCACCACCAGCACTGGGGCCATCTTTTGGTGTAGCGCCTTCAGGGACATGAATATGGACATCATGTTTTTCATAAAAATCAGGTTTAATTCCTAATGAGCTTGCTCTAGATCTAACAACAGTCAATGCAGCCTGAATGGATTCTTGCATCACATCACCCAAAGAACCAGTTTTAATAATTCTTCCTTTACCTTCTATGTGGGAAGCTTCTATAGTCAGTAACTCGCCGCCAACTTCTGTCCAAGCTAAACCAGTGACCTGACCAATAGCATTTTCTTTTTCAGCAATTCCATATTTAAACTTCTTTACGCCAGAGTATTTCTCGAGGTTTCTGTTAGATATTGAGGTTGGTTTTTTTGTATCTTTTTTTGATAGCAATCGTTCTTTAACTACTTTTCTAAGTATTTTTGCAATTTGCCTTTCGAGTCCTCTTACACCAGCTTCTCTTGTGTAGTACCTAATCAGAGAAAGTATCACTTCTTTATTTAAATTAAATTCTTTTTTCTCAAGCCCATTTCTTTCCATTTGTTTAGGCAGTAAATATTTTGTAGCTATATTTAATTTCTCATCTTCTATGTATCCTGGAATTCTTATTATTTCCATTCTATCTAAGAGGGGTGTAGGAATATTTAAACTATTTGCGGTGCATACAAACATAACTTCTGATAAATCATAATCTACCTCAAGATAATGGTCGCTAAATGTATTATTTTGTTCGGGATCTAAAACTTCTAAAAGTGCTGAAGCTGGATCACCCCTATGATCCATGCCAATTTTATCAATTTCATCAAGGAGAAATAGTGGATTTTTTACACCAACTTTTGATAACTTTTGAATAATTTTTCCAGGCATAGAGCCAATATAAGTTCTTCTATGGCCTCTAATTTCAGACTCATCTCTTACACCACCAAGAGACATTCTCACAAATTTTCTATTTGTAGCTCTTGCAATTGATTCTCCTAATGATGTTTTACCAACACCAGGTGGGCCTACGAGACATAAAACTGGTGCCTTCATAGATTTAACTCTTTTTTGAACAGCAAGATATTCAATAATTCGTTCTTTAACTTCCTCAAGCCCATAATGATCTTCTTCAAGAATGTCGAGAGAGGCTTGAATGTCAGTTTTTGTTTTCGATCTTTTTTTCCATGGGACATCCACCAAACAATCTAGGTATGATCTTACGACTGATGCTTCAGCAGAGGATGGAGCCATTTGCTTAAATTTAGTAAGCTCGCTTTTAGCTTTTTTAAGGGCATCTTTTGGCATACCTACTGTGTTAATCTTTTCCTCTAATACCTCTAGCTCATCACCTTCTTCTCCTATATCTCCAAGTTCTTTTTGAGCTGCTTTAATTTGCTCGTTAAGATAATACTCTCTTTGAGATTTTTCCATTTGTTTTTTAACACGTTCTCTAATTTTCTTTTCGACATCAATAACATCTAGTTGAGACTCAATAAACATCAAAACTTTTTCAGACCTTTCTTTTAAGTCTGCAATTGATAGTATTTCTTGCTTTTTTGAGGTTTCAATTGGTAAATGACCAGTGATAGTGTCAATAAGTTTGGAAAGATTATCTAATGAATCAACAGTTGAAACAATTTCTGGAGGTATTCTTTTCGTTATACCTATGTAATCTTCAAACTTAGCTTTAATAAATCTAACTAAATTAGATGCATCTGCTTCTTTGAGAGGCAAATCATCAATACTTGTCACTCTTGCAAGATCGTAGTTGTCTTTTTTAAGAATATTTTCAATTGAACATCTTTTATGACCCTCAACAAGCACTTTCATTGTTCCATCAGGTAATTTAATAAGCTGAAGTAAGTTACTTATAGATCCATTCTTATATAAGTCATCAAATTTAGGATCATCTATAGCAGGGTCTATTTGACTAACAAGAACGAGTTTTTTATTTGATGACATTGCAACATTTAATGCCTCTATTGATTTAGGTCTTCCTACAAATAAAGTTGTTACAATTCCTGGGAAAACAACTACATCTCTTAGTGGAATTATAGGTAAGTCTGATTTTATTTCTTTCATATACCCTTTATAGGGATTTATATGAAAATATCAATTAGCAGATGATTTTTTTTGCTTAGTTTTTAAGAGTTTAATAGGATCTGATTTAGAAACCACTGTATTTTCATCAATGATAACTTTTTCAAGATTAGCGTTAGGTAACTCAAACATGGTTTCCATGAGAATTTCTTCCATAATAGATCTTAAGCCTCTTGCTCCAGTTTTTCTTTTTATAGCTTGTTTAGCAATTTCAATCAAAGCCTCATCTCTAAAAATTAATTCAACATCATCAATCTCAAATAAATGCTTATATTGATTTACCAAAGCATTCTTTGGTTCTTGCAGAATTCTAACTAGTGCATGCTCATCTAATTCATGAAGGCTTGAAATAACAGGAAGTCTTCCAACAAATTCAGGTATCAATCCATATTTTACAAGATCTTCAGGCTCTAAATCATTTATATTGCTTTTAATTGGTTGGATATTAGAGATATTCTTAACTTCAGCACCAAAACCTATACCAACATTACTATTTCTTTGATCAATCACTTTGTCTAAACCTGAGAAAGCCCCGCCACATATAAATAAAATATTTGAAGTATCAACCTGAATAAATTCTTGTTGAGGATGTTTTCTTCCTCCTTGAGGAGGTATTGAGGCAACAGTTCCCTCAATAAGTTTGAGTAAAGCCTGCTGAACTCCTTCACCCGAAACATCTCTTGTAATTGAGGGGTTATCAGATTTTCTTGCAATCTTATCAATCTCATCAATGTAAACTATTCCTAGTTGAGCTCTTTCAGGGTCGTAGTCAGATTTTTGAAGTAATTTCTGAATAATATTTTCAACGTCTTCACCAACATAACCAGCTTCGGTTAAGGTGGTGGCATCAGCTATGGTAAATGGAACATTAAGAATTTTAGCAAGAGTTTGAGCTAATAAAGTTTTACCACTACCAGTTGGCCCTAATAGCAATACATTGCTTTTTTGAAGCTCTACAGAATCTTTTAAATTATTTTTTCTAAGGCGTTTATAGTGATTATATACAGCAACTGAGAGAACTTTTTTTGCTTTTTCCTGGCCAATAACATACTCATCAAGTTTATTAAATATCTCTAAAGGGGTCGGAAGCTCATCTAACGAAACATCTTCTTCGCTTTTAATTTCTTCTTCAATAATATCATTACATAAATCAACACACTCATTACAAATATAGACACTAGGTCCAGCAATAAGCTTCTTTACATCGTCTTGAACTTTTCCACAAAAAGAACAATGCAATTTATCTGAGGTGTTACTACTTGCCATCTTTAACCTCTCTTTGATTAAGAATATTATCGACAATACCGTACTTAATAGCTGCAGGTGCATCGAGAAAATTATCTCTATCTGTATCTTTTTCTATTTTTTTAATCGTTTGGCCAGTGTGTTTTGCTAAAATTTCATTAACAACTTTTTTCATATGAAGGATTTCTTTAGCATGAATCTCAAAATCAGATGCTTGCCCTTGGAATCCTCCTAATGGCTGATGTATCATAATTCTCGAATTTGGTAGCGCGTATCTTTTTCCAGCATCGCCACCTGCTAATAAAATTGCTCCCATGCTTGCTGCTTGACCAATACAAAGCGTTGATATTGATGGAGAAATAAATTGCATAGTATCGTAGATAGCTAAGCCCGCTGAAATGCTACCACCTGGTGAATTGATATAGATAGAAATATCTTTTTCGGGATTTTCTGATTCCAAAAAAAGTAGCTGAGCAACAACAAGATTTGACATGTAATCGTCAACAGGACCTGATAAGAAAATAACCCTTTCCTTAAGAAGCCTTGAATATATATCAAATGACCTTTCACCTCGAGGCGTTTGCTCGATTACCATAGGAATTAAAGCTGACTCTATGTTATTCATATTTTTTTATTTATTTGCCAATTCTGAAAATTTTATCACCTTATCCTTAGATTTAAGTGCATTTTCTAATTTTTCAACTAATTGCTGCTCTAGAGCAACCATTCTATATTGCTCTAATTGCTGTGGTTGAGTCTCTATCCACTTTTTAAACTGATCAGAATCTTTATATTTTTGAGATTCTTTTTCTAAAAATTCATCAAGTTTTTCTTTGTTAAGAGTTATTTCAAAATATTTAATAAGTTCTGCAAAAAGTAAATCTAGCTTAACTCTCTTTTCTGCATTATCCATAAACGAGTCAACTGGAAATAAATCATCTCCTGCATTCTCTTCAGTATGGCCAATTCTCATGAGGGAATCTTTCCTCATTAACTCTGCTTGTTCCTTTACAGTAACCTTAGGAACAGCAAATGAATTAGTTTTAAGCAATGTTTCATAAATGGACTCTTTTGTTAAATCTTTTTCTTGAGCCTCAACTTCTTTTTCCATTCTAATAGAGATTTCTTTTTTAAATTCTTTTTCATTTTTAACATCCATTTCTAATTTCTTAAATAATGATTCATTAATTTCTGATTTTTTAAGCTCTTGTATATTTTTTAAACTAATTTCAAATACAGCCTCTACACCAGCTAAGTCCTTCTTAAAATAATCTTCAGGAAAAGTTGATTTTATAGAAAATTCTGAAATCTCTTTTCCAACAATACCATCCTCAAAACCTGGAATCATTGAGTTACTTCCAAGTACTAATTTGAAATCTTTTGCTGAATTACCTTCAAATTCTTCTCCATTTATTTTTCCTAAAAAATCTATAATTACTTGATCTTCTTGTTTTGATTTTCTTGTGACATCTTTCCATTCACCATATCTCTTTACAATATCAGCAATAGCTAAATCAATATCATCATCAGAAATAGAGATAGAAATATTTTCATAATTAGTCCACCGACTTAGTTTTGGTTTTATATCTGGAAAAACTTCAAATATTGCAGAGTATGTGACTGGTTTTTTTGGATCTTCATTATCAATAGTTACCGAGGGTGCTGAAGCAGGTCGTATTTTATTCTCAGTTAATGCTTTTGGATAAGAGCTTTGTATTAATTCATTGATAACTTCGCCATGGATTGATTGCCCATATTTTTGCTCAAGAACATCATTAGGGACCTTTCCCTTTCTAAATCCATCCAATTTTGCATGACCTTTAATATTTTTTATCTTTGATTTAAATAAAGAATCATATTCATCAACTGGTATTGATATGGTTAGCTTTCTTTCAAGATCTTTTAATTTTTTTAATTTACTAGTCATAATTATCCTAATTTAATGGGGCGAGCGATGGGGTTCGAACCCACGGCCTCCGGAGCCACAATCCAGCGCTCTAACCAACTGAGCTACGCCCGCCACGAAACGGATTATTATAGATTAAAAATCACAATTATTATTTTTTTAATAGGATTATTAACATTTATACATTACTATTTTTAGTAAGGGAGAGTAAACATGAGCTCATTTTTAAGTGATACAACAAAGTTTGTGAATAAAGCTTTAAAATTCATTGATATATCTCCGGGCCTTGCCAATAAAATAATAACATGTAATTCAACCTATACAGTTAGATTTGGGGTTCGTCTTAGAGGTGAAATTCATACTTTTGAAGGGTGGAGGTCGGTTCATTCAGAACATATGGAGCCAACAAAAGGAGGTATTAGATTTGATTTGGCTACTCATGTTGAGGAAGTTGAAGCACTTGCTGCTTTAATGTCATACAAAAATGCAATCATTAACGTTCCTTTTGGCGGGTCAAAAGGCGGTCTTAAAATTAATCCTGCTGATTGGGATAAAATAGAAATTGAAAAAATTACAAGAAGATTTGCCCAAGAATTAATTAAGAGAGATTTAATAAGTCCATCTCAAAATGTGCCTGCTCCAGATATAGGGACATCTTCAATTGAGATGGCCTGGATTGCAGATGAGTATAGAAAAATTAAACCAACCGATATCAACTCTTCTGCATGTGTTACAGGGAAACCAGCAAATAAAAATGGTCTCGAAGGGAGGGAAGAAGCAACTGGCAGAGGTGTTCAGTATATTTTAAGAGAGTTTTTTCGTAATGATGAGTTATTAAAATTAATTAAGTTTACTTCATCAATGCAAGATAAAACTTTTATCATTCAAGGGCTTGGCAATGTTGGGTTTCATGCTGCTAAATTTATCAGTGAAGATAATAAAATGAATTTAATTGGAATTGCTGAATATAATGGGGGTATTTTTAATCCCAAAGGGATTGACGTAAGTCATGCAAAAAAATATTTTTTAAAACATAGTTCTTTTGAAAACTATCCTAAAGCTGTTTTTATTAAAGATGCCTCTCTTTTGCTAAAAAAACAATGCGATATCTTAATACCTGCAGCAAGAGAAAATGTTATAACAGAAAAAAACGCTAATGACATAAAGGCAAAGTTAATTATTGAGGCTGCTAATGGTCCAATTACTTATAAAGCACATACCATTCTTAATAAAAATAAAGTTTTTGTTATTCCAGATATTTTGGCTAACTCTGGAGGGGTGGCTGTTAGCTATTTTGAATGGGTAAAAAATATCAGACGAATAAGATTTGGTAGATTAGAGAAAAGAAAAAATATCATTCAAATGAACAGTCTTATAGAAGCAATTGAATCTATGACCGGTACATCTATGCCATCAAAATATAAAACTAACTTTCTTGAAGGTACTAATGAGATTGATCTAATTAGATCAGGTCTTGATGATATGATGATTGATGGATTTCAAGAAGTAAAAAAAGAATTTTTAAATAACAACAAAATACCTGACTTTAGAACAGCGGCATATAAGATTGCAATTGAAAAAATAGCTATGTCATATGATTCTATAGGTTTGTGATAGATTTTTAAGGAAAATATTGCCCTTTTGCGCCTTCTTCCCATAATTCATAATTAACCATTATGTCCTCAAATAAAGAAGAATTTAAAAAATTATTTAATAATTTTTGAACTTTTGGTATCGATGTCTGATTATCAAACCAATAGGTATCCGCAATTCTAAATTGTCTAATAAATGGAAATATAGAAATATCTAATTTACTTATATTCTTGCCAAAAAACCAGTTTTCATTAGATGCCAAGTCTTCAATTTTAATTAGCATTTTCATACATACACTTCTATGTTTTTCTATATCTACTTCTTTGTATCTTGTTGAATATTTATACCTATCCAGGTGATGCTTAAAATCATTATCAAAATCTATTATTAAGCTTTCAGTTATTTCTATTTTATCTTTAGAAAGAGTATTATCAAATAAGTTTTTGAGGCTAATAACCCAATTAACTATCTCCATACTCTCATCTATAATCCTATCTTCTAATATCAAAACTGGGACTGTTCCTTTGGGAGAAACTTCAAGCATATGATCTGGTTTGTTATTTAATCTTATTTCTCTTAATTCACATTTTATATCTGCTAACTTAAGAGCCATTCTTGCTCTCATTGCATAAGGGCATCTTTTAAATGAATAAAGTATTGGTAATTTCATTTTTTATTTACACGAACTTCATCTTTAGGTCCAATATGCTTCTGATTCCTTTCTTTAGCTATATCAACTTGCTTTTGTCTGCTCATGTATCTTTCTTTTTGCTCATCAGTTGTTGAATGAAAACATTTGGGGCATGCTACCCCTCTTATGTATTTTTTCGATTCTTTGTCATATTCTGTTATAGGCATTCTACAGCCATGACACATATCATAAGTTCCTTCTTTTAAATCATGTTTTACAGAGACTCTATCATCAAATACAAAGCACTCACCCTCCCATAATGAATTCTTTTGATCTATTGATTCAAAGTAATTAAGGATTCCTCCCTTTAAATGACTTACATTTTTAAACCCATCTTTCATCATCATTGATGAAGCCTTTTCACACCTAATTCCTCCAGTGCAAAACATTGCAACTTTTTTTGTTTCTTTATCACTTTCAGTAAAATTTTGATTTTTGACCCAATCGGGGAAATCTCTAAACCTTACAGTGTTTGGGTTTATAGCGTTTTTAAAAGTTCCAATGGAATATTCATAATCATTTCTAGTGTCTATGAGAATAGTATCTTTATCAGATATTAAATTATTCCAATCCTCAGGATTAACATAGTCTCCAACTATCTTATTTGGGTTTATAGATTTATCTCCAATAGTAACAATTTCTTTTTTTAGTTTTATCTTTAGCCTTACAAAAGGATTAATTTTTGATTTAGAGAACTTGATGTCTAATTCAGAAAAACCTTGAATCGATTTAATATATGTTAACGCGCTTTTAAGCTTTGAACTTTCGCCAGAAATTGTTCCATTTATGCCTTCTTCGCTAACTAAAATAGTGCCATAAATAGAAAGATCTTTTAATATGACCCTTATTTCGTTATGAAGCTTCTCAGGATCTTTAATCGAAGAAAACTTATATAAGGCTGCTACAGAGTACATAGATATATTTTACTACATGAAAATGGCGCGCCTGAAGAGATTCGAACTCCTGACCCACTGCTTAGAAGGCAGTTGCTCTATCCAGCTGAGCTACAGGCGCGTGGTCGGGGTAGTAAG
>Ga0213868_10006677_pt1 | contig 10145 bp, 12 predicted proteins | sample PICome_9_FD_160087 | JGI IMG/M metagenome (GOLD analysis project Ga0213868, IMG submission 160087) | Coastal seawater microbial communities near Pivers Island, North Carolina, United States - PICO127 | ecosystem: Environmental > Aquatic > Marine > Coastal | place: USA: North Carolina...
AATTTTTTAATGAATAAAAGTCAACATAAGAAATACATTTCGGAGGAAGACCCTGCGAGATATGAACGAGAACAAAAGCATATACGTACATTAAAGAAATATAAAAATGAAATTATAGATTTAACAATAAGATTAATATGTGAACCGGATACACAAATAACAACTGACGTAAATGAATCATTTAACGATTATGCGAGAACATTACTTCGTTATTTAAAAATGAAAGAGATAGAGAAAAAAGGGTATGATAATGATTCAGACGACGAAACATTATTTGGTAATGTAGATGAATCAGACGAAGAAAATATGGATTATAAACGTGACTCCCAAAATGATATAACATCCTTTTGGGGTACAAAACTGATAAAAAAGTAACATAATTGTCTAAATATTCAAAAGTGTAAAAATCTAATTAGAATGTATATCAATCAACATGTCAAAGAAATATAAGGAAAAAAGTAAAAAGAATCAAACTTTGAAAAAGCTATTAACAAGGCCAAAATATATAAATTGTAATCCAAATAATCATAGTAATAAAGTAGTTCGCGGTAGTTGTTTACCCGAAGACGTATTACATATACTCAAGGTAAATTACAATGAAAACAATCCATACAACCAAATCACATCTGAAAAACCGAGAACAATATGGAAGGAGTTAAAGCGAAGATTAAGAACATGTACGACCGAAGATTGCTGGTTAAACATAATAAAAGACCAAAATTATGGTGAAAAACTAAATCAATATTTATACGTTCCTCGTCCATTACAACCACATAAATGGAAAAAAGAGAAAAACTACTGGTTAAGTAATCATGATATAGATAATGTACTTACCGAATATGAAAGATCCTATTCTATGTTCCGTGCGATTCCAACTGCGAGTATAGATTTTGACGATTTATGCTATATAGAAGATTTATGTAAGTTGAAAAACAAAGAACAAATCCAGGAATATTTAAACTTAGGAAAAACCAAAATCGGCGTGGTATTTAATTTAGACAAGTTTCGTGACGATGGTTCTCATTGGGTATCATTGTTTATTGATTTACAGGAAGGATTTGTATTTTTCTTTGATAGTCTGGGTGATAAGATACCAAAAGAAATAAAGAAATTAGTAGACCGTTTAAAACAACATTGTATGGAACTTGAAACTCCTATAGAATTAACGGAATATAACAATTACAAAGTAGAGCATCAAAAAGAGAATTCTGAATGTGGCATGTATTCGTTATTTTTCATAGTCACTTTATTAACAGGTAAAATAAACAATGTTCCGATTGAGTCGTCCGAAGAAAAATTAGATTTATTTAGAAAACCAAGAATACCTGATAGTTATGTGAGTAATTTTCGTAAAATATATTTCAAAGTATAACAAAATATATGCATAATATAAATTAGAAATGCCTCCAAAAAGAAGGAGACTCCCACCGAATTTACCTTCTTCAGTATTTACATTTCCTCCAGTTCAACCTGTGACTACTACCACAATCAATAACCCTGTAAAAAATGAAAATGATGTAGAAATCACAACCAAAATATATCCAACATCATATAAAAACCGTAAAGGGTTTCAGGTAGGAAATATGAAAATAAAATTTGATACAAAAAATGCTCCATTTACAAGTAGCGACCAAGTAGACCATTATTTAAACGAATTGTTCTCGTATATTAAATGGGCCAGTACTCAAAAAGACCCTAAGGATGAAACCGTAGCAGACATGAAAAGAAATATTCATGATTTTTTAAAAGCAAAAAAAATAGAACATATATTTTCTCCCAAAGTAATAGTTGGAAAAGGTAAAAAACAAACCAAGAAGAGGAAAGACAGAAAAGGTAAAATGATTAACCGTAATAATAAGACACGTAAAGAAAAGGTAAATTAGATAAATATTATAACCAAAAATAAGAATAAAGATAACTACTTGAATAATATTATCAGAATATTATTGAATGTCATTGTTCGTTCATCCAGAAAATCAAAAAATTCTATGGAACATAATAAGTGGAAACCCATTTATTATTCGTTATTTTGAAGCGAAACCACCTCAATCAAAGGAATCGTGGTTTAAACAATCAATTGAAGATTTTTATACACGATTACAAGGGAAGAAAATAGACCCAAATGATTTGAATAATTTGAATAAAGAAGCGTTAACTAGTATGATACAAAGTGTACATGTACAAAATCCTCAATATACAGCACATAATTCAAGTCAATATACATCTCAAGCTCCTCAAGAAAACCAACCAATCACCCCACAATACCCACCTACACAAGGAACAATGAATACAATGTCTTATTCGAATACGATTAATACGCCTGAGATAGTAAATGAAAGTAAAGAAGATATATTTAACAAACAGTTTAATATGCGTCAACAGGAATATGATACTATGTTACAACGCAAAACCCCTCAAGAAATAGATTTTCGTGAAACATCCAAGGACGAAAACAAAGATATTAACGAATTATTAGAACGCGAAAGAAGAGAACGAGAAGAATTGATGAAACCGGTCCAACAAACAAATAAGCTAAGTATAGATTCTACAAATAGCAATAATATAACTTTAGAAGCAATAGAGTTACAAGAATCCAAAGAAAAGAAATCTGTGTCATGGAACACAGAAACCCCAAACGAGAATTGGGTTGAATTATTTGAAGTTCAAAAGTCAGAAATGTATTCAATGCGTTTACATATAATAGAACTAACCAATCAATTAGATAAAACAAATGCGCGTTTAGTAGAAGTAGAAAAACATTTACATGAAACACCCCGGAATAAGAATCCCGAAAAAGAAGAAGATAAGCCACAACATCACATATCTAAATATGCGAATTTAGAAGAAATTAAGAAAGAGGAAACAGTTTTAGTAGAAGATGTAAATACTGACAGTGACGCGTAAATAAAATATCTGTATTGAATATAGAATGACTGTTGGTTCAAGAGCTCAAGTATTTCACGGAACTGTCGATAAGACAACCGGTGGTTTAGAAAAGCAGGATTTAATGAAGAATAAGCACGGACGTATTGTGTCTGTCAAAAAGCACAAGACTGCCAAGAAGAATAACCGTCTTAAGAAGGCAGGTTACTTCACCAAGAAGGGTGAATTTGGTTCCTTCAAGAAGGAGGAAAGCAAGAATAAGACTCGCAAGAACAAGTCTCGCAAGAACAAGAAATAAATGAATTGTTGACATATGATATTTAGATATCATATGCAATAGAAATAATATAGAGTGAAAATGATAATAATAAAAATATAGATGAATTTATTAAAAAATACCCTTTTCATTAATTTAGACCATCGTCAAGACCGATTAGAACATGCGATCGAAGAATTTAAAAAAATGAATATAAATGCAGAACGGGTAGACGCTATACAAAAAGATGTAGGTGCGATTGGTTGCACTATGAGTCATATAAAATGTTTAGAAATAGCAAAAAAAAGAGACTATGATTATGTATTTATTTGTGAAGATGATATTCATTTCAAAAACCCTGATTTATTAAAACAGAACCTTGAAAAATTCCATACAAACACCAAAATAAATTGGGATGTGTTAATCATCGGAGGAAATAACGCACGTCCATATCAAATAGTGGAGGAATATTGTTCTCGTGTATTTTATTGTCGTACAACAACTGGTTACATAGTAAAGAAGCACATGTATGACATATTGCTTGCGAATTTTAAGGAAAGTGTAGATAAACTAACCAAGGATTCATCAAAAGAATCTATTAAGAAAAATGCGGTAGACATGTATTGGCAACGGTTACAATATCAATATTTTTGGTATATGATTACCCCACCTACAGTAACACAATATACCAGTTATAGTGATATTGAGAATACCACCCGTAATACCGAGAACTTATTATTAGATATGAAAAAAGAATGGTGTATGCCACAACATCTGATTCCGTCTAATCCTTAATATTTGATTCTTAAAAAATTGGATAATACGGATTTGTTTTTTTCTTCATATTCCATATTTTTTAAATTGGAAGAATATTCTTTTTTCATCATTTTTTCACGGTACAATTGGTCGGTTTGTGCTAGCATGCGTTCCGCTTCGGGTTTAGATAGAGGTGATGTAGATTGTTGTCCGCGTTCTTGCATAAAATGGTCTACCGATGAATATTTCTTGACATTTTGATAATCACGTTCACTTACCGAAAATACAGTTTCGTCTTTATGAACTTTTCGTAAATCATCAAATTTTAATTTACTAAAAGGGTCACTTGTGACATAAATGTCATCATCGTCATCTTCATAAAAATTCGAAGTAGATGATTGGTTTGATATAATGTTCTCAACCCCCCGATATTTTACTAAACCCGTTTGTTGGTCTTTAATAGAATTGAATATTTTACCCATATTACTTGAATTTACAGTTTCATTCGTCGTATATGAGGGGTCGTTATTTTTAAACCACTCATTCTTGCTTTCATCAACCTTGGTGGACATGTTCTTTTCAAACAGGTCATTGAATTTGTCTTGAAATTCTCTTTTTGACATTTCATTAATAACCGATGAAACTTTTTTAACAGTTCTATCATCATCTTCGTTATTTGTGTGTGGTGTATATGCGGTATTATTTGGAGTGATTTTCTGATTTTGTTTATTTTGGTTATCGTAAAAACGAACTACAACGTCAAACGCTTTTTTATAAAATAGAAAATATTTAGAATCCAATTTGGATTTGTCTGGATGCGTCATTAATACTACTTTCTTAGCCCGTTTAAGGTCGGCTTGTGAAATATTATATGTTAAATCAAACAATCCAAGTAAATCTTCAAGAGAATACATGTGAATATTTAGATTATGTTCGTTTATTGACATTGAATTACTATACTATATCTACTAATATTCTTTCAATCGTTTTTACGAAAAACACATAGAAATAATGTCTGTAATATTCATATAGTAACTATGACACTCCCACTGATTACTGAAATCAAATCTCGTAATGATTATATGGACCTTATCAAATCAAACCCAGGGTTATTTATTGTTAAATTTGGTGCTGAATGGTGTGCTCCTTGTAAAAAAATAGAAACGGAAGTATTGGAAAAATTCAATACAATGCCGGATAACGTCCAATGTGCCGTTATTGATATTGATACTAACTTTGATGTGTTTGCTTTCTTGAAAACAAAAAAAATGTTCGCAGGAATTCCCGCTATTTTATGTTATCAAAAAGAAAATGATAGTTATATTCCCGATGAAATTCACAATAATTCTAATAAAGAGGAACTACAAGAGTTTTTTACACGATGCGAGGAGTTACTTTAATTTTATTGTCGTCTCTTAAGTATTCGTATATTGATGTTAATTTAGTATTAGGATTTGTAATAGTATATACATAATTCCAAAAGTGTATAGTTTGTGGGTTTGAAATACATAATTGGTAGTTATCATCATATTCTATTGTTTTTATTGTATCATAGAGAAGGTTAAGTGAGCTGTATGCTCCTCGATATAATTGAAAATACTTGTATTTGTATATAAAATTGTATAAATACCGGTTGTAACCGAACCATTCGTAAAAGCTTTCCATATAATCGTTATATTGTGGGCGTATCAATATTGCGTAGATATTATTAGGTATCTCATTTACATATCTTTGTTCGGATGGATTTACTTGATACTTGAATTTGACATAATTACATATTATCGTATTTGATGGAACACATCCAATTGTTTTTGCTATGTCTATAATATATGGAATAAACTTACGAATAAATCCACAATCACATAGTTGATTGCATAAGATTATATGTGTATTTTTTGTAATATATGGAGTCATATGTTCGTAACACAATTCATAATCAAGCTGAGTAAATGTGTCAAATACTATGATTAGTTGTGATGTACCATTCAAACTCAAATAGGATGGTATCATTTGAAAAACCCCATTATTGTTATAATTCATAAACCGGTCATTATTGTTGATTTTACCACCAATTGATACGTATATGTCATGTATATCACACGTACGAATAATATTATTAATTATTTTCCTGCATTCTTGAGGTTCTGATAAATATATATCTTTAAATATAGGCATTTGTTAAATGACTATATTTTAATGGCGACGATGAGTCTTAGTATTTTTGCTATTTTTCTTACTTGTTTTTGTTTTGTTCTTCTTCAATTTTCTTCTGGAAGATCCAAATAAAGGTTTCTGTTCGGGTTCTACCGGTTCTGCTATTGGTAATGATTCTACAGGTTCAGCTATTGGTGACGATTCTACCGGTTCTACGATAGGTATTGATTCATCTTCTTCTTCTTCTTCTTCTTCTTCTTCTTCTTCTTCTGTATAATTATCTATAGTAGGAAGCATATTTATTGCTGAGTCATCTATTTCTTTAGATTTATCCATCGCAGTTACATATGCTAATACCGATGCTGTAATTGTAGCATAGATGTAATGAGTCCAGGATATTGTATTTTTATTCATTTTTTGAGTAGTTATATACTTGTTATATTTTTATTATATATCTTCCTAAATTTATTGTTCTGATTCCAATCGCGTTTGTGCCATTACAAATTTATCAGTCCACTTATTTTTAATGGCTACCGAAACATTCGCCTTAAACTGTCGTTCATATTGTTCTGGGCTGTCATAATATAGGCAATATGTTTCTTTGCCTACATAACCGCTTGTATCCTTAACTTTAAAGAAAAGGTCTTCATGCCAAGAACCTACCCGATAATTAGGATATTTATGTCCGGTAATAGCATCACGAATCCACGTTCCCGGAATAAATGATGTAGAATATACTTCCATTTTGGTTTTAATTCCGTCATGTGACCTTACAATACGATGGTATCCTGAGTCGAGCATCTTAATGTCATCATATTTCCATCCATTTCGTCCCATCTTAAATACCTTTTTTTCGGCAGATTTGGTTGAAAGGTCGTCGGTAACTACCGATAAGTTATCGTCGTCAAATTGTACCATGTATCCACGGTCATTGTCATTGAGTGAGCGAACTGAGTTATTGTCGTAATCGGACATTTAGAAAATAGTAGTATCTATAGTAACGTGTGTTATAATAAATAAACGTAGAATATCTTTATGTAGTTTTACAAGTTTATTTTTGCAAGATAATATCAACTTATATTGTATACAATGATATCAATAAAACCAGAAATAGAAGACATAATAAATGACAAATTCATGAAAAAGATACAACCGGGAACGGCTATATATGATGTAAATCCACCATCTATGTACGGTACTATAAATGAACCTGAAAAAAAAGTAGTTGAAATGGGTAATGACAACATCATTTATAAATATTTGAGTAATGACACATTAAATAAGGTAATAAATATAAACGATAACACTGAATTCAATTACGTTTTATATGATATAGTAGATGATAGTAGCAAACCATATGTAAAATTTTTAATGAATAATGATAATAACATAATGAAATTTCCAAATGAAAAAGGAAACATAGAGAACATTAACAGCGATAGCAGTTCTGATAGTGATACCGATGACATAACGCCTTTTATTGATGAAGACGAAGAAGGAGATGACGATGAGTTGTTTGATATGTCGTCAAATGATGATGAATACTACGACGAAACTTCTATTCCAGAACAATGTTCTCAATATTTGAAAACTACTTTTGGTATTGCATATGAAAATTCAGAAGATATGTATAAAGGATATGTGAATATGGAAGATAAGATATATGTATTTGTAGATACATCAATATTTCATATGGACTTCCCTGACGAGAACCAATATTCGTGGGTAATTATAGATGAAATAATACATAAGAAATCATCAAATAATACACCAATATGTAAGATTATTACAAAGATGTTCTCTAATAATCCAGACGTAAAAAACATATATGATGAGAACAATGAAATAATAGAACCACCAATATGTGTATACATATGCCAATACGAAGATGGAAAGTACACAAATATCGGAGAAACCGACCGACTAAGCACTTCGTTAATATCTAATAAGGTATCTCATGATGTATTTGGTAATATTGCGATGTTCTCTACAAATCCTATTTTAAATGGCAATAATTATAAAAGATACGGCTTATTTACAAGTAATGCGAATTATATACTACATACGAATTTTACAAGGTCTGAAGTAGAACATGTAAAGGATAAATCGTGTGTTAGGTTCGCTTATAATAGTGTAGAATGTTGGGCCGTAAAAGATTCCAGTATGTTCTCCCATATCTAATATAGTAATTGATAGTTATATTAGATATTACTTCATATATCCAGATAGAAATTTATCAAGAACAGTAGCATCAATTGTATTCTGAAAATTATTTAGAATATCTTCCTTTAATGGTTTTCTGTCATAAATTTCGTCGTATCCATTGATAAATTGGATAATTTTGTCAACATGAAGGTTATATTCATCTTCATCTTCGCGTAGTTTTTTGGCAGTTTCCTGAATTTCTTGTAATTTAAGATGTTCTTGCTCTCTCTTAATATCCTCATGTCGTATTAATTCTTCATTACGTTCAGCTAAGATACGTTGTTGTTCTAATATAAATTGGTCTCTTTCTTTGACTGCTTCTTCAGCAGCACCGTCTATAATTGGTTCATTGCCTAATTCTTTATACCATTGATTTCTGGTTTCTTCTGCACTGGTAATAGTATCACATATATCGGGTTTCTTTACTTTATCAAATCCTGGTTTATTTTTGAATTTGTGTTTGAATTCTTTGACTGTACTATTTTCAATGGATGGACTGGTTTCCATTAACCTATCAAACTCAAGACGACATGCCTTTATAAAATGACCCGCCTTGTCACGTTCTTCTGGTTTTTTTGCTAATTCAATTCGTACATTTCTTGCGAATTTATCCCAAGAAATGGCCGATACGCGATGGGCTTCATTTTTTTCAGAGACTTTTAAGTATTGTTGAATTGTAGTTAAAATCCCAACTAAAATATTAATACTACCTATTATAGCGGGTGCGTATTGTTTAATATTTGGTGGAAATGTTTCTTGTGCGAAAGATGCGGTTCCTGTAATTGTAGATAAAATAATAGCTGGTATAGTATACCATGCTTGTTGACTTGCGAGTTTAGTATGACTTCTAAAATTTAACCATTTGTAACATTGGGCTACATCACACCATTCTATTAATATTTCTTCGTTGTCTGGAGACCATACTACTTTATCATCTAATGGGTTTCCGCTACCTCGAATACTATGTTTTTCACCATTACTATCTAAATCTTTATTAGCTACGGTTTTTATAGATTCGGCTGTATCCATCTAAATTAAGAGCTATATAATTGCACAATATTCTATTTCGAATGTAGTAATTACAAAAATTATCATGTACTTTCTGTATCTGAAAGTGTAGATACAGAGGTGGGAGTAGGTGCTGGGGTAGGTGATATATTGTCGCTAATATCAGGAAGTAATAAGATATTGTCATTTTCGTCGATAGGTTTAATATTAATAACCGATTCTACTGATACTGATGACTCATCGTTAATAGGCTCTATTTTCGTAGTAATAAGATTTTCATCGTCATATTCATTATATTCAAATTTACGAGTAGAATCCGCATCTTCAACATCATCCACTGAATATGCGTGAGTTCCATTGACATTATCCTCTATTTCATTATCAAAATCTTTAAGACGTTGTAATACATTTTTCAAATGTTTGGTTTGAGATATATGAAAAAAGGATAGATAATTTATATATAAAGACATCTGTTGCTTTAATACAACATTTTCATGTTCTAATGTATTAAGTAGATTTGATATAGAGAACCCGATACGCGTCTTACTGTTATAGTTTGTTATTTTCGATTGATTTCTTTCATAACATTCATATAAGAAGTTTATATATTTCATAATATCTTGATGAATATGTTTGATATCATCTAAATTATATTCTTGGAACGGGTCTAAATCTTTATATGGCGGGAATGTATAGAATTCCAGGTTAGACGCGTTTAAATCATCACTATTGTCTTTTATATAATTAATGATAAGCGTATATAATTTATAATAATCACAGTACATTCTGTTATTCAATAATACACGAAATCTGTCAATATTTTCTAATTCAACGGAAAACAATTTATATTGGAAAAAAAAAGAGTCTAAACTGAATAGTAAAG
>Ga0213868_10006686_pt1 | contig 10133 bp, 4 predicted proteins | sample PICome_9_FD_160087 | JGI IMG/M metagenome (GOLD analysis project Ga0213868, IMG submission 160087) | Coastal seawater microbial communities near Pivers Island, North Carolina, United States - PICO127 | ecosystem: Environmental > Aquatic > Marine > Coastal | place: USA: North Carolina | collected...
GAACTTTGAGGCGTTAGACCCAAAATGGAGAAGTAAAATGGCTAAAAAAGTAGATTCTTACGTAAAGTTGCAAGTGCCTGCAGGTAAGGCTAATCCCAGTCCTCCCGTTGGTCCCGCATTAGGGCAAAAAGGAGTTAATATTATGGAGTTTTGCAAAGCATTTAATGCACAAACACAGGAACTAGAGCCCGGTTCACCGGTACCAGTTGTCATAAGTGTATATGCCGATAAAAGTTTCACTTTTATTACAAAAACTTCTCCTGCATCATATCTATTAAAAAAAGCTGCTGGTATTCAGAGTGGCAGTGGTACTCCTAATACGAAAAAAGTCGGTACAGTTACCAGAGCACAATGTGAAGAAATTGTTAAAACAAAAGAAACCGACTTAACTGCCTCCGATATGGACGCTGCAGTAAGAACTATTGCTGGTTCTGCTCGGTCTATGGGTCTTGATGTGGAGGGTTTGTAGATGACTAAGCTTTCAAAGCGCATTCGCGCAATTCGTGAAAAAGTTGAAATTGGGAAACAGTACCCAATACATGATGCAGTCGCATTATTAAAAGAGGTTTCTTCTGTTAAATTTTCTGAAGTTGTAGATGTTGCAGTGAATTTGGGTATAGATCCTAAGAAATCTGATCAAGCGGTCAGAGGAGCAACTACTCTTCCCCATGGCACAGGTAAAAATGTAAGAGTTGCAGTTTTTGCTCAAGGTGATGCTGCAGAGGCTGCAAGAGAATCAGGAGCAGATTTGGTAGGTATGGAAGATTTAGCTGAAGATATTAAAGCAGGAAATATGAATTTTGATGTAGTTATTGCTGAACCGGCAGCAATGAGGGTAGTCGGTCTGCTAGGTCAAGTTTTGGGTCCCAGAGGTTTGATGCCTAACCCCAAAACTGGAACAGTGACACCAGATGTGACAGCGGCTGTCAAAGATGCCAAGGCGGGTCAGGTTCGTTATCGCGTAGATAAAAATGGAATTATTCACGGTGCAATTGGTAGCCTAAACTTTGATGCATTCGCTTTGAAGGAGAATCTCGAAGCATTAATTTTGGATCTCAAAAAGGCTAAGCCAGCATCAGCAAAAGGTGTATTTCTCAGCAAGATTACACTTTCAACAACAATGGGACCTGGGTTAATAATTGATCAGGCTTCGCTAGAGGTATAAAAAGAATAAGATTTCTATATGAGATCAAATAAACTTTGGGGTCTAGGTAGTCCGCTTAGATCGTTAAAGACCGTAGGTGCCTTAATTCAAGGTTTAATGGACTCTTCTTTTTAGTGGAGAACCGCCTACGCAGACGGTGTAACCCGATTCAGTGTTTAAATAACTGGATTTGATCGCCGAAATTGCATCAAGATTATGTTTGATGCTTAACCGATTAATAACCCAGTTTGGGTGATTAATTAAATCCAGGAGAAAGTCTCGTGGCATTAAATCTCGAAAGCAAAAAAGTGATAGTAGACCAAGTTGGCACTACTGCTTCAAACGCTTTGTCATTGATAATTGCCGATGCACGCGGAGTTAATGTGACTGATATGACAATTCTTCGTGAAAAAGCACGTGAACAAAATATCGAGATTCGCGTAGTGCGCAATACACTTGCAAAGCTAGCGTTCAAAGGTACGGATTTTGAGTGCGTAAGTGAAGTATTGACTGGTCCATCATTATTTGGTTTTTCTATGGAAGACCCCGGCGCTGCTGCTCGTTTGTTTAAAGAGTTTGCGAAAGATAATGATAAGTTTGAAGTAAAAGCTCTATCTATAAGTGGTCAACTATTAGATAACGGGCAAATTGATGTTTTAGCTAAACTACCAACCTTAGAACAGGCTCTTGGTCAATTAGCTTGCGTAACATTGGCACCAATCACTAAGCTAGTTCGCACTTTTAACGAGGTGCCAACTAAAGTTACTCGTGTTGTAGGGGCTGTTCGTGATAAAAAGCAGGAAGCTGCATAATTCAGTGAATAGTTTATGTAAATTTATTTAATTAGGAGATAGATTATGGCTCTTTCCAAAGATGATATCTTAGAAGCAATAGCTTCAATGAGCGTGATGGAAGTTGTTGAGCTTGTAACAGCAATGGAAGAAAAATTTGGCGTGTCTGCACAAGCTGCAGTTGCAGTAGCTGCTCCTGCAGCTGGGGGAGATGCTGGTGATGCACCTGCAGAAAAAGACGCCTTTGACGTGATGTTAACATCAGTTGGTGAAAAGAAAGTTAATGTCATTAAAGCTGTCCGTGCTATAACAGGTTTAGGTTTAAAGGAAGCTAAAGATCTTGTAGACAGCGCCCCCTCAGTGATTAAAGAAGGGGCTCCAACATCTGAAGCGGAAGAAGCTAAAAAACAGCTGGAAGAGGCCGGTGCTACCAGTGAGCTGAAATAAGCTCATAGTGCCCATGTCTGATAATTAATCAGGCTTAGGCTGAGCAAACATCCTCAGCCTTCCAGCGCTTTCTGCCCTTTAGACAGTTAGTGTGACAAATATCCTTTTTTGTAAAAGATTTATGGTATTAAATTTTTATAACCCATGAAGTTTAAGACTAAAAATCAAGATGGGGAACATAATGGCTTACTCGTATACTGAGAAAAAACGCATCCGTAATGATTTTGGCAAGCTTCCACAAGTTATGGATTTACCTTATTTGCTTGCAATACAAATGGATTCTTATCGAAATTTTACTCAAATAGATATCCCAAATGAGGATAGAATTGAGGCTGGTTTGCATGCAGCCTTTAAATCCGTATTTCCAATTGTCAGTTATTCAGGGAATGCAGGGCTTGAGTATGTAGATTACAATCTTGGAAAACCAATATTTGATGAAGAGGAATGTAAGCTTAGAAGTGTAACCTACGGTTGTTCCCTCCGTGTGAGGGTCCGCTTGATGATTTATGACAAAGATTCTTCTTACAAAACAATCAAAGAAATTAAGGATCAAGAGGTCTATATGGGAGAAATCCCTTTAATGACCAATAACGGTACTTTTATAATAAATGGTACTGAGAGAGTAGTTGTATCTCAACTTCACCGTTCTCCGGGTGTATTTTTTGATCATGACAAAGGAAAAACACACTCCTCGGGTAAATTATTATATTCTGCTCGAGTGATTCCATATCGTGGTTCATGGTTGGACTTTGAATTTGATCCAAAAGATTTAGTCTACGTTCGTATTGATCGTCGACGAAAGTTACCAGCGACAATGTTACTTCGTGCTCTCGGTTTTAGTGCCGAAGAAATGTTGGCGGAGTTTTTTGACACAAATACTTTCAACTTACGAAAGGATGGAACTTACACCCTTGATCTAGAGCCCTCTAGACTTAGAGGCGATATCGCTACCTTTGATATTGTAGATAACAAAGGAAAACTAATCGTTGCAGACGGTCGTCGAATAACAGCAAGACATGTTAAAGAATTGGAAAAACAAAAAATTACTAAGCTTTCCATTCCGTCGGACTATTTGCATGGACGTCCACTCGCAAAAGATGTTGTGAATCCAGATACAGGTGAAATTTTATTCAAATGTAATACGGAAATCGATGAAGAAATTTTAAGTAAAATCCGTGAAGCAGGTTTATCTTCAATCGAATCTATCTATACCAATGATCTTGATAGAGGACCGTTCATTTCAGATACATTAAGATCGGACAGCACCCATACACAAATGGAGGCTTTAGTAGAAATCTATCGAATGATGCGACCAGGCGAGCCACCAACAAAAGAATCAGCAGAAAATTTGTTTAACAATTTATTTTTTAGTTTAGATAGATATGATTTATCAGCTGTTGGGCGAATGAAGTTTAATCGTCGACTTGGTCGTGAAGAGGATACTGGTTCAGGTATACTAAGTAAAAATGACATCGTTGGCGTACTAAAAGTACTGATTGGCATTCGTGATGGTAAAGGTATTGTTGATGATATCGATCACCTAGGAAATCGAAGAATCAGATCTGTAGGTGAAATGGCAGAAAATCAATTTCGTATAGGGCTGGTTCGAGTTGAACGAGCTGTTAAAGAACGCTTATCAGTTGCTGAAGCAGATGGTTTAATGCCCCAAGATTTAGTAAATGCTAAGCCTGTTGCTGCGGCTATGAAAGAGTTTTTTGGATCTAGTCAACTTTCACAATTTATGGATCAAAACAACCCACTATCAGAGGTTACCCATAAACGTAGAATCTCAGCTCTAGGACCAGGAGGATTAACTCGAGAGCGTGCCGGTTTTGAAGTACGTGATGTTCATCCTACCCACTACGGAAGAGTTTGTCCTATTGAGACGCCAGAGGGACCCAATATAGGACTTATCAACTCTTTAGCTGCATACGCAAGAACAAATGATTATGGGTTTTTAGAAACACCTTACAGGAAGGTTATCGATGGGAAGGTAACAGATAATATAGAGTACATGTCTGCTATTAATGAGGCAGATTTTATTATTGCACAAGCGTCTGCATCAGTTGATAAAAAAGGTTTTCTGTCTGAAGAGCTGGTCAGTGTTCGCTATCAGGGAGAATTTAGTTTAAAGGCCCCTAATGAAATCCATTTTATGGATGTCTCACCGCAACAAGTTGTTTCGGTTGCTGCGGCACTAATCCCATTTTTGGAGCATGATGACGCAAATAGAGCATTAATGGGGTCGAATATGCAGCGTCAAGCAGTTCCCACGCTGAAAGCAGAAAAACCACTAGTTGGAACAGGCTTTGAAAGATTTGTTGCTTCAGACTCAGGAGTTTGCGTTGTTGCAAAAAGAGGCGGTGAAATAGAGAGTGTAGATGCCAGTAGAATTGTTGTGAGAGTAAATAGTGATGAAGTTGAAACTGGTGATGCTGGTGTTGATATTTACAATCTAATAAAATATACCAGATCAAATCAAAATACATGCATCAATCAGTGCCCTATAGTTTCTTTGGGAGATTCCGTATCACGAGGAGATATCCTAGCAGACGGACCGTCTGTTGATATGGGCGAGCTGGCCTTAGGTCAAAATATGCGCATCGCTTTTATGCCATGGAATGGATATAACTTCGAAGATTCGATAATGATCTCCGAGACAGTTGTTCAAGAGGACCGTTTTACAACAATCCATATTCAAGAACTGACCGCAACATCCCGTGATACGAAACTTGGATCAGAAGAGATAACAGCTGATATACCTAATGTTGGTGAGGCCGCTCTTTCTCGCCTTGACGAATCTGGCATTGTCTTTATTGGAGCAGAAGTTGCCGCTGGAGATATTTTAGTAGGTAAGGTTACACCAAAAGGGGAAACACAACTGACCCCGGAAGAAAAACTTCTTCGAGCGATTTTCGGCGAAAAAGCTTCTGATGTAAAAGATACGTCATTAAGAGTCCCGTCTGGAACCAAAGGGACTGTTATAGATGTTCAGGTGTTTACTCGAGAGGGGCTAGAAAAAGATCAAAGATCTGTTGAGATTGAAGAGGCAGCACTTACTCAATTTAGGCTAGATTTGGATGATGAATTTCGCATTATGGAGAATGCAACCTTTGAAAGGTTAACTGCTGCATTATCCGGCAAAGAAATACTCAAAGCATCAGGTTCAAAGAAAGGAGATAAACTTACATTCGAACAGGCAACCAACTTTAATAGTTCAGATTGGTTCAGTGTTCGTATGGTAGATGAGAAATTAAATGAGCAAATAGAGCGTGCAGAAGAGTTGCTTGATGCGCGCAGAACTATTCTCGATGAACGGTTCGATGACAAGAAAAACAAGCTTCAGAGTGGCGATGACCTCGCGCCTGGAGTTTTAAAAACAGTTAAAGTTTACCTCGCAGTTAAACGACGGGTTCAGCCAGGAGATAAAATGGCTGGACGTCACGGCAACAAGGGGGTCATCTCAGTTATAATGCCAGTCGAGGATATGCCGCATGATGAACATGGTGTGCCAGTAGATATCGTTCTTAATCCACTAGGTGTTCCATCGCGGATGAACGTAGGGCAGGTTCTTGAGACACATATGGGTCTTGCAGCAAAAACTCTTGGAGAAAAAATTGATAAGATGATCCAAGAGCAAACTAAAAGTGCTAAAATCCGTGAATTTTTACAGGATGTTTATGATGTGGGTATTGGAACCCAAAAAGTCGATCTCGAGAAGTTGTCAGTGTCAGAATTTGATGAACTCACCCATAATCTTCGAGATGGAGTGCCTATAGCAACGCCCGTATTTGATGGTGCAAGCGAACATGAAATAAAACAATTATTGAAGCTAGCTGATTTACCGGAAAGTGGACAAATGGAGCTATATGACGGTAGAACAGGGGACAAGTTCGAGCGCCCTGTAACAGTGGGATATATGTATATGTTGAAATTGAATCATTTGGTTGATGATAAAATGCATGCTAGATCAACAGGATCCTACAGTCTTGTAACCCAACAGCCGCTTGGAGGGAAAGCTCAGTTTGGTGGACAAAGATTCGGAGAAATGGAAGTCTGGGCATTGGAAGCTTATGGCGCTTCTTATACTTTACAAGAAATGCTTACAGTAAAATCTGATGATGTTAACGGTCGAACTAAGATGTATAAAAATATCGTGGATGGAGATCACCGCATGGAACCAGGAATGCCAGAATCATTTAATGTTTTGGTTAAAGAAGTGCGATCTCTAGGTATCAATATTGAGTTGGAACAAGAAAAATAGCCTTATTAAAAATTAAGTTGGAGGGGCGTTACGTTCGCCCGCTTTTAAAATATAGTATCCATCATGGAGAAAAGTGTTGAAAGACTTACTAAATCTGCTGAAATCACAAGATCAAATAGGCGAATTTGATGCAATTCGTATTGGTTTAGCGTCACCAGATATGATTCGATCATGGTCTTATGGTGAAGTTAAGAAACCGGAAACAATTAACTATCGTACATTTAAACCAGAACGTGAAGGTTTATTTTGTGCCAAGATATTTGGTCCAGCAAAAGATTATGAATGTCTCTGCGGTAAGTATAAACGTATGAAACATCGTGGTATCGTTTGCGAAAAATGTGGTGTTGAGGTCACCTTAGCAAAAGTTCGTAGAGATAGAATGGCTCATATTGAGCTTGCTTGTCCTGTTGCGCATATATGGTTTCTCAAGTCGCTTCCGTCTCGGATTGGACTAATGCTCAATATGACGCTGCGAGAAATTGAAAGGGTATTATATTTTGAATCTTACATAGTTACTGACCCTGGTATGACCACTCTAGAGTTGGGACAATTACTAACCGATGAAGAATACTTTCAGGCCATGGAAGAATTTGGTGATGATTTCCAAGCAACGATGGGTGCTGAAGGAATTCAAAGCTTAATGAAAGATCTTGACATGGATCAAGAGATAGCAATTATTCGTGAAGAAATTCCGGCTACTCGTTCGGAAACAAAAATTAAGAAGCTCTCAAAACGCTTGAAACTTTTAGAGGCCTTTCTTGGTTCTGGAAATAAGCCTGAGTGGATGATTTTAGAGGCATTACCGGTTCTCCCGCCTGACTTAAGACCTTTAGTGCCTCTTGATGGTGGTCGTTTTGCAACATCTGATTTAAATGACTTATACCGACGAGTCATAAATCGTAATAATCGCCTTAAGCGCTTATTAGAATTAAATGCTCCAGATATAATTGTACGAAATGAAAAGCGAATGCTTCAGGAATCAGTTGATGCACTTTTGGATAACGGACGTCGAGGTAGAGCTATCACAGGGTCTAATAAACGCCCTTTGAAGTCCCTTGCCGATATGATTAAAGGAAAGCAGGGTCGTTTTCGTCAAAATTTGCTAGGAAAACGAGTAGATTACTCTGGACGATCTGTGATCGTAGTCGGTCCTACTCTCAGACTTCATCAGTGCGGTCTCCCAAAACGCATGGCCTTAGAACTATTCAAGCCATTTATCTTTTCAAAATTGGAATTACGAGGATTAGCCACTACCATAAAGGCTGCAAAAAAAATGGTGGAACGTGAAGAGCTAATTGTTTGGGATATTCTTGATGAAGTTATCCGTGAACACCCAGTTCTATTGAACCGAGCTCCTACACTCCATAGACTTGGTATTCAAGCTTTTGAACCAGTCCTAATCGAAGGGAAGGCTATACAGCTCCATCCCCTAGTCTGTGCTGCATATAACGCTGACTTTGATGGAGATCAAATGGCAGTTCATGTTCCGCTTACTTTGGAAGCTCAGCTTGAGTCTCGCGCTTTGATGATGTCGACTAATAATATTTTATCTCCTGCTAGTGGTGAGCCGATCATTGTGCCCTCCCAAGATGTTGTATTAGGCCTTTATTGGATGACTCGTGAACGAACTAACGCACTAGGAGAGGGAAGAATTTTTGGAGATCTCAAAGAAGTTTCTGTTGCTTATTACAGTAAACAGGTAGATCTGCAAGCCAAAGTAAAAGTTCGTATTAGCGAAGTTAACTTCAATGATCTTGGTGAGGCTGAATCAAAAAAATATATCGTCGATACTACCGTGGGTCGTGCATTATTATGGGATGTTGTTCCAGATGGCTTGAGTTACGACATGGTGAACCAGCCAATGACCAAAAAGGCAATTTCAAGAATTATTAATCGCTGTTATCGCGATGTTGGGTTGAAAGCAACCGTAATTTTTGCAGATCAACTTATGTATACCGGTTTTGATTTTTCTACAAAGTCTGGTGCGTCTATTGGGGTGAATGACTTTACTATTCCTTCTTCCAAGGAGAAAATTATTGCTCAATCTGAAGAAGAAGTTAAAGAAATTGAAAGTCAGTTTTCTTCTGGTTTGGTTACCCAAGGTGAAAAATACAACAAAGTGGTTGATATTTGGTCAAGAGCTAATGATCTAGTTGCAAAAGCTATGATGGAGGTCATAAGTACGGAGGAGATTTCTAATAGCAATGGTGAAATAGAGACTCAATCATCTTTCAATTCTGTGTTTATTATGGCTGATTCAGGAGCCAGAGGCTCACCTGCGCAGATTAGACAACTTGCAGGCATGAGAGGTTTAATGGCTCGTCCAGATGGTTCAATTATTGAAACTCCAATCACTGCTAATTTCCGTGAAGGTTTGAATGTATTGCAATACTTCATATCAACACATGGGGCACGTAAAGGTTTAGCAGATACTGCACTCAAGACGGCTAATTCAGGATATCTGACTCGTCGATTAGTAGATGTCTCTCAGGATCTAGTGGTAGTACAAGAGGATTGTGGTACTTCAGGGGGTTTATTAATGACTCCTGTTATAGAAGGTGGAGACATCATTGAGTCCCTGGGGGACAGAATCCTTGGTCGTGTCTTAGCAGTTGATGTAACTAAACCTGGTACTAGAAAAGTTGTATTAAAAGCTGGCCATATGATTGACGAAAAGTGTGTAGCACAAATAGAAATGCTGGGGATAGATGAGCTAAAAGTGCGTTCTCCAATTACATGTGAAACTCGTCACGGTATATGTTCACAGTGCTACGGAAGAGATTTGGCAAGAGGACATCGAATTAACTCTGGAGAAGCGATTGGCGTCGTCGCTGCTCAATCTATTGGTGAACCGGGTACACAATTAACTATGCGAACCTTTCATATTGGAGGCGCTGCTTCACGTGCATCCGCTGCAGACAGTATTCAGGTCAAGACGGGGGGAAAGATCCGCTTTATTAACATCAAAGTAGCGGAACGAGAAAATGGAGAACTTGTTGCAGTGTCTCGCTCTGGTGGTCTTGCGCTTGCTGATGAAAATGGACGTGAACGTGAACGTTATAAGTTGCCGTATGGGGCAATTATAAGCGTTAAAGAGGGTTCAATTGTAGCCGCCGGAGATATTGTAGCTGCTTGGGATCCCCACACTCATCCCATAATAACTGAAGTCGCAGGTAAAGTTGCATTTTCTGGTATGGAAGAAGGTCTTAGTATCCGAACTCAAACAGATGAAATGACAGGATTATCAAGTATTGCAGTTATTGATCCAAATGAACGCCCTTCAGCAGGGAAAGATATCAAGCCTATGGTTACCTTGCTTGATGATGAGGGTAAAGAACTAACTTTTGCCAACTCAACTGTTCCTGCTCAATATATGTTGCCACCAAATGCAATATTGAGTATCACTGATAATAGCCATGTTGGAACTGGTGATATTGTTGCACGTATTCCACAAGAGGGGACAAAAACTCGTGATATTACTGGGGGA
>Ga0213868_10006687_pt1 | contig 10131 bp, 5 predicted proteins | sample PICome_9_FD_160087 | JGI IMG/M metagenome (GOLD analysis project Ga0213868, IMG submission 160087) | Coastal seawater microbial communities near Pivers Island, North Carolina, United States - PICO127 | ecosystem: Environmental > Aquatic > Marine > Coastal | place: USA: North Carolina | collected...
ATTCTTCTTGAACTCGTTGGATGAGAACTCGCAAATCGATCCTGTAGCATCACTTTTTGGGTCTATTGTGTTGAAAATCTTAAACTCGTATTTCTTCTTGTGACTCCCAAACCCAACAAGGGTCTTCACGTTCCTTTTCTGACTGGCGCTTTCAATTGATTTCATATACATCAGTTGAAGATTCGTGGGACAGGAGATGACCATGTTGTTGTCTTTGCAAATAAACTCTGATGTGTATGGATTCCATATTGTTTTCACATTATGTCCTCCTTCTTCCAATATAATCGATTTGTCTATTCCAGATTTAACAAATGATTTCAACCTCGAAATAGAGTCGTTGTCATTGTCATTCAGTGTGTCGTGGTCAAAGAAGATTGTGAAAACCTTCTTTATATCTATCTTTGACAACATGTTGTACGCCATCCAAGTTATGTAATTCATATCTATTTCTGCTTTGGGTTCGGCCTTCTTGACGATTGAATACAGTTTGTCTATCTTTTCATTGAATTCATTGAGAAACTCGTTCCCATTCCCGTTCCCATTTGATGTCGATGCCCCGACTTCCCCTTCAATGACCTCTTCATTTACTTTTCCCTTCCCCTGCTTCTTTCTTTGTTTCTCAATAAGTTCCACATGTATAGCTGCAGAGTCTTCATTCCTTTGTTCATGATTGGGTATATTTATAGCCGTTTTACTGTTTCCATGAGCTCTTCTCATATCGACATGTGTTACTCGCTTCTTCGGTTTTTGCATTCGTTCTTGCACAAGGAGTGTATGGTCATCTATCGCATTTGGTTGAAACACGTACTTGTTGGACCTATATATAATTGTGCCCTTCGAACCGTCCAGCACAATGGGATAATTGTCCTTCAACATCTTAAAGAGTGCACGTTTAAAATACCTCAATTCCTTGTCTGCTATTGTGGTGTATGTTTCCACATAGAGCTTGGCCAGTTGGTTGTATGTGAATGACAGCTTGGTCTTGAAAAGGAGCGATATCTTGTGCATAGCGTACATTGTTTCATGATTGGTGGTCTCCGGGTACTCCAAATTTCTCTTTGAACCAATCAAATTGTCTTCGATGTTCGGGACACATTTGTAATCACACTTTGTAAAGTCACATAGTTGGGAGAAGTCTTTGTCCCCTATATAAAAGTCTGTCAACATAGACCCCTGTGAGGTCATCATGGATTCTTGTAGGGATGGGTCGGTGTAGTACGAAGTATTTTTGTGCAGATTACAGTCGATGGAGAACGTTTTGAGCAACCTTTCAACCTTTGATATGAGCTTCTGTTTGTTCTCCGATATTCTATACATCCGGAAGTCTATAGTCTCTCTGTTGGACGTCGGGATAACAGCAACGTGTTGATAGATTGTCACGTTCCTATGGGCTGGTGGTAGGTCTTTGTGCGAGTTGTTTCGTATTCCTCTACCAATTACCTGTACAATCCTGTTGCTATTAAACCATGGTTCCATTATATGGATCTCTCGGACGTTTTTAAGGTCAATACCTTCTGTAGCAACCTGTGTCACTAACAATATCTTGATTTCGTCACCGTGGGTGTTTGCCTTTGATTTCGCAATGCGAATTATCTCGTTTTTGTCCTTGGAGCTGATTTTACTTGTCAGTATAGCGTATTTCCCTCGTGCTTTGGGCAGGTCCGTGTTCGTTAGAAACGGCTTTTTATTGTACCTCGTTATTCCTATGTGTTCGAGAGCAACCGCGAGTGGATATATTCCTGACCACATGAACTGTGTGTATATCAATACTATTCCTGTGCTTGAGAGAACCTTGTCGATTATGGTTTTAATCTTGCACGAGTAGTTCTCTATGCTCTTACTGGCGAATATCTCTTCGTTCGAATTGTACTCTACTGTCATTTCATTGAAGTTGGACCTGGGGATGTTGACGTTGAATATTTTCTTGAATCCGGACTCTCTGTAGAAAGATTTGAAGCTCTCTTGTTTGACAGACGAATCAAGAGTTGGTATGTCCGTTTTTTTAACGAAAACAACATTGGACATCTGCAAATTTCTCTGTAACGATGAGTTCTTTTCGATATCATCGTCATCGATATCTTCCTCGATGTTCTCTGGACCCTGACCGCTATCCTGGTCGAGGTCAAGGGTTTCATCTTCAAACGATGTGATCTTCTCGCTTGCACTGTAAACTCTGAGCTGGAAGCCACTCATGTCACTTTTGAAAAGATTCAGGTATTTTATCTGTTTTTCCTCCGGAATGGGAACCCCTTTTATGTCATTCATGGGGTAGTCTTTCTTGTTCAACACCCTCCCCCTATTTCTAGGGTCATCCACCGTCTCAATGCGTGTTGGGAACACGTACGGTTTTTCGCCCCTCATAAAGGATACGTACTTTGAAGCAAAGTCAGTAACTATCTTGGATGCCTTGGGTGATATTGTTCCTTCTGCTGTGAACATCCCTTGTTTCTCTGCAGCGGTTAGGAGCTTTTTCCCTTCATTAGCTCGTACAAAATCTATCAACCAGAAAATCTCTTGGACACTATTGAACATTGGTGTCGCCGTCATAAGAACGAGCTTCACATTGTTGGCATACTTCAGCACGTCTATCATCATGTCTATGGTTGCTTTCACGTTTGCAGACCCAACCTCTGTCCGTATGTTGTGAACCTCGTCTATTATGAACACGGAGTTGGAAAAGCGGCGCTTCAATTCTCTGCAATACAATGTCTCGTCGTCGCCATCCACATACTTGTCCTTAATAGCCTGTATGATCTTTGAGAACTTTATGTAACCATACATGTCGTAGAAGCTTTTGATGTGCTTTTCTACAAACTTCTGAATTTTAGCCTTCTGTGCCGCTGTTTTCACGTTCTTCATCTCGGATGAAGGAAAGTATGTCTCTCCTGTGCACTGTGAGAACCGACCACTTTTCACATTGTACTTTGTGACATCGAAAATCTGTTTAACAAACCCCTCGTGTAGGGTAGAAGACATAAGCACATTTATGCTCTTGTATGAAGGTAGGTCTTTGAAACTCTCGGCAATCTGAACTGCCGAGCAGGTCTTGCCTGTTCCAGTGGCGTAGAAAAGCAGGGCACTCTTGTATGGTGAATTTGGGGACACAAAGCTCTTGATAAATGCCTGATTTGATGACAAGGAGAACTCCTGGAACTCATCTCCAGCGGACCCAGTTGCCGCTTTTGTCGGCGGGTTATCAACCCACTGTCCAAAAGTTTTATTCGCCAAGAGCTTTTGAATGAATTTCTTGTCGGACTGGTCTGGAAGAGTCATATTAACCTTGCCATGCCGGAATTTATCTGCGGAGAAGCTCAGTTTGCTATTCCCACATTGTTCCTCCATTTCTTCTATGTGGTTGAACAAATCCTGTTTCTCAGAAGCGTTCAATTTCAGTTTTGCTTTCGAATTTGAATTTGAATCGCCAGATAAAATAACTGTTGTTGATTTTTCCATGTTGTGGGAACAGTATTACTACCTTTTACACCTTTTTTTTTAAAGAGTTGTGTATTCTCTTAAAAAGTTCTTGCCGTTCAACGTATATGTCCCGAATTCTATTGATGACCTCTTCGTATTTGCAGCATTCAACGTCACCTATCTCTTTCATCTGGTTCCTGTTAGATTTGCTCACACCAACCTTCATTTTAGAACCATTGCCCTTGAACCGTGCTATAAAATATATGTTGCGATACCTTATCTTGTTGGTACCTGTGTAAATTTCTTCCCATGGCTTTTTTGAAATTATCTCTATATCATCACCACTGATTCCGGTCTCTTCGGAGAACTCCCGGACAGCGCACTGTATGTCGTACTCATTGACCTGCCGCCTGCCTTTTGGGAATTCCCATTCTGGTTCATGGTACTTATCAAAATCGGTGTTTCGCAGGTTTTTTTTGATGTATTCGAAATCAAAAATGATTGTCTCATTGTTAATAGTTTTCAACTCGTACCCATTCTTGATCTGGCTGATTTTATAGTCCGCATTCTGATAGTCCGAGCTGTATTTTCGTTTTGTCTGGTCGTACCACAACTTGTTCCACAAATCATTAAAGGAGGTGGTGAATATAAGTTCTCTTTCGAAGTTGGACATGTTCTTGAACATCTTGATTATGTAGTCCTTGTTGTTTAGGTTGTATTTTCCTCTCAAGAACTCAATGTACGATAGCGAGTCTTTCCTCTTAATCATAATGTACTCTCTGTATGGCCCCTCGTGTTCAGTCTCTCGAACGTCATTATAGCATACTATACCGTAGCTGGTTATAGGGAAGTTGCATCTTTTGCTTGTATGCCCCATATAACCGCAGTTCAGACAGTTGATGTTCTTTTTGTACTTGGCATTTTTGTTACTCAACGTACATGCTCCGTGACTTGGTGTTTGCATGTAGACAAACGCGTTTTTCGCGAAAAAATACGGATTCGCGTTTGGATTTAAATTCAAATTGGAACAATATGGTGCACCAGCACCCATTTGTTTGTTTTTTTCGTTATGATGTTGGTGAATCATTGTATGTCAATTGATAAATACAAAATATGGTTAAGTAAACTTTTTTCTTAGCTTATTTTAGCTATATCTTTAATATTTACAAGAATGGACCCGCGAATCTGGGGACCCCCTTTGTGGAAAAGCGTACATTACATTGCACTTGGATACCCTGAAAACCCGACAGAGATAGACAAACAAAGATTCAAGATATTTTTCACTAATCTTCATCACGTCATACCATGTCAGAAGTGTTCTGACCATTACAGGAAGCATATGAGCAGTATACCTATTGAACCGTATCTGAGCGACAGTGGGGACCTTTTTGCATGGACAGTTAAAATGCACAATAAAGTTAATGTATTGAATGGGAAAAAAGAATGGAGCTTTGAAAAGGCATACAACCAATATTCTGAAAAGTCTTCTAATATTTTGAAATTGGCAGGGAGCATGTCAAACATACAGGTTGGTTCAATGTGGGTGTTGATGACTGTTGTCCTGATTCTGGCTACTGTTTACTGCGACAGAAAATACCTTCGCGTAAAGAGATGAGTTCATGTAAACAACCTTGTCCTCTGCGAGTTTACAATCAAAGAAATCGGACATTACAAACAGGTTCGCCAGCTCCTCGAATGACATGTCTAAATTCATCAAGAGGGGGCACGGTGTGTCGATAAACTCTTCAAAGTCCTTGATGGCTTCTGTTCTAAAAGGGACACTGACAAACGGTCGCTGTGATTTGTGGACATCAATATCAAAAGAGTTCTTTAAAACGTTGCTTCGAATTTTTGTATTAAAGACATCGCATTCTCCGTCGACACACCGTAACCTAACTTGCTCCTGGTCCTGGTCCTGGTCCTTCATGCTCTCTGCCCTTTTCTTTGTTCCCCTTGATATGTATTTTTCGGAAGATGGTCTTAAATATTTCGCTCATTTTATTAACCAAGTCGATATGGGGACTGTTGTCCCCATGAGTCGAGCTTCCGACCAATGGGGAGTTTGTAGTTATTTTGAAAACAATCTTTACGTCTTCGCCGTTTATTTTTGCATCTTCGGGAATGTCGAAAGCGAACATCCCAGACTTATAAATACTAAGAATCTTGGCTTTCGTGTGAGGATCTTCAAACTTACATTTGAATCCACACAACAGCTGTTCTATTGTAATTGGAATAGAGAGTAGCGGTATCGTGCTACTCAAATTCAATGTGATAAAGGAACCGATGTCCGCCAGTATATTTTTCTTGCTGTCATAAATGTGATTGGTGTTCCTTGATTTCTGGAAGGAGTTGTTGCGATACTTCTTTCTCAAAACCTGTTGAGGAAGCTTTATGTAATGCTGGTCACAACACGCACAGTCCTCTTCATCGTACAAACACCTGATGACAATTGGGACATACTCCTCTATCACTGGGTTCCAAGTTAAGCTCTTGGTCTCTATGAATGAGCCCCCCCTTGTAAACTGTGGTATTTTCACAACAATCGAAGTTTCTTTCACCACAAATCGCATGTTCTCGCAGAACTCGCACTGTTTGAACCTGTCGGCACAGAACTCACAATGGACCACAAGTTCCACATCTTTCACCTTCTTTTCACAGCCCACCAGAGCGTCGCGTGCTGACAATTTCACTTCATAGATCTTTGGCAGAGGGATATCTAAACATTCGTTCTCGTTGTATGCTCCTAAATCTACGTCCATATCTGTTTTGACCTTCTCGAGTACAGATTCCATGAACGAATTTATCTCTGATGCACGTGTGCTTGAAAAACGCATGTCTGGTCCGATAAAATCCATAAACGCCATTCTGATATCTTTTTCAGAAAACTCTGTGAGGTCCATATCAAACATACTGTCATCTTCATCGGGTTCCTCTTCTATGATTCCACACAAGTCGTATCTTGACCTGCGAGCCTTGTTGGAAAGAAGGGCGTACGCGGATTGTAATTTTTGAAACTGCTCGAGTTTTTCAGGGTCATTTCCTGTTTTATCTGGATGGCACAAAAGCGCTTGTTTCTTGTAGGCGCTCTTTATAGCATCATCGCTGGCATCCTGTTGAACATTAAGTAACTTGTACGGATTCATAATAATTAACTTAGTATTTTTCCTTATTATTTAAATCAACTGTGGAACGATGCACTTCAAATTTTGTCAGACCGGCTATTGTTAATCCGACGAGTCAGAATCGGACTCGGACTCGGACTCGGACTCGGACTCGGACTCTGATGCCGACCTGGAACCAGATCCGGTTGCTTCATGTGGGACCGAATCAGAGTCCGAGTCCGAGTCCGAGTCCGGACTCGGCCGCGACTTGTTTTCAAGCGCCAACTTCGCGATGTATTGTTTCTCTACGCGCATCTGCTCATCTATCTCTTTGGGGTCTAGCTGCTCTTCGTCGCTATCTTGTTTTTCATCGAAATCTCTTTTGTCTCGGAGTGTGTCGATGAAATTAGGGTTATAGTTGGGGTTGAGAATAGACGCCTCGAACTTGGATTTATTCCTGGGCGCAAGATACTTAACAACCATCAACATGTGATGGTTCACTCCTTTGAAGTCATATAGGCTGCCATCGAGCCTTTCGAATCGAAATGTCAATTTGGACAGTTTCCCTATTGGGTGGAACTCCCTGTACTTGATGCTCGAGAAATCAAAGCGCTCTTGCGAGTACCCTATGACCCCCAATTTGAACAAAGCTATTCCCGGACTCGTGGACGAAAACCCGTAGCTCATCTGTATATGGTCATCAATCTCCTTGTTTCGCAATATAACGTACCTTTCCGCAACAAGAGACACAACCCCTGGTGCCTCCAGAGTAGCCATGTATTGCTTGAAGAATAAAATCAAACAGGGGGCTATGTTCACATCTGTGTTTGACGCTGTCCCAGAGCTCACAGCTGTACCGTTGATGTTGTTTACAATTGACCATTCCACATTCAACTCGTCATCACCATGTGAAAATGAACTGGTCTTTGTCACGAACACTGGAATCGTCGATGTGTCCGATATAGACTCGGAACTTGTGCTAATGTAAACATAAAGTGATGAATCTTCTCCACCAGAATCACTCTCGTCATCGTCATTGTACACAACCAACCAGTAGAAAGTAGAATCATTTGAGTACAATGAAATGAAGTCGTACTGGTTCCCGTTTTGGAGTCCAACATCAATAGAAGTATCATAGTTTACGGCATATAGAATGTCGGTGTCATCAGAGTTGTTCAGGAGATAAGATGTATACCCTGGCTTCGAATACGTGTTTGTAAGAAGGTCGGCCATCTGGGTTCTGGTCTTGAGTTCCAAAGTACCGGTGTATAGGACGCGCTCTGCTGTGGATTCTGCAGAATTTGTTGGCAAGTCGTCGATGGAATTGGAGTTGTCCGATGTCCGAATCTCGTACCGCAACTTTTTATTCGAGTAGTCATATGACGAGTTCCCCTTCCTCACTGCCAGCATCATGAACGACAATGAGAAGTATTGGTCGATATCTAGGGAAGATATAGAGAACCTGGATGCAACTGTTTGCATGTTTGAGAGGCGGAGCGTGCCCATGATCGGCGAGGTCGACTGCAAATGTTCAGAATCCACAGCCAGAACCTCTGTTTGTGGGAACACTATCTCTGATACAAAGGTGTCTGTCTCCTCGTTGATAGACCCGTATAGTCTTTCGTTTGTCGTAGGGTTCTTGTTCTCACATTCGCACTCCTTGTACTTTGACCTGTAGAAGTCGGTGAAAGTGTTGTAGCTGGAAGGGACTGGCGCAGTGCTCAGTGCGTTCTCAATGTCTTCTGATGTCGCCTTCTTAGGGTACCATTTGTCATATGCCTTTTTATAGCGTGTGGTTTCAGTAGGTTCCGCATTCAGATCGAAACCCAGAACCTCCATGCATGTAGATTTCGTCATATCGAGTATAAACGGATAACGCGTGCTTTCAAATTTAATCTTTGACATGTTGGCACTAGGATTAGATTTTGCAAGAGCATTAATCCCATATGGCTCTAAAACACCGTCCAGCTCCCTGACCAATTCGTCCATAGAGTAATCTTGTGGGGTTATGTATACCTCGGCATACGAGCTGTTTGTGGTCAGGTCTGGGTTGTTAACGTCCATACTGTATCCAAAGTGGAAACACAGAAGGTTCGTATGCGTGTCTACTACATACATCGTGCGCGGAATAGCTGCGTCCAGAATCTCAAGTCCATACACATTGTAGAACGGCGTGTCGAATGTGATGGAGTACTCAGACGGTGTTTTCCACGCATTTCTATCACGCTGCGAACTGTCGCTAAAAATGATGATGTTCTCTTTGACACTGTTCTCGTGGAGATAATTAATGTCTTCAATCGGCATCTCTGTATAAAATACAAAATAACTTAATTAGTTAAAATCAAAAAATTATACTTAAGTAACTGGGAAAATAAAATACTTGCTCAAGAAAGAACTCTTCTTAATAATATGAATGACGAAAGGTTGGACATCACTGTAGATGAATTGACATCGCACAGTGATGCGGCTTCTCAGCCTCAGCATGCAAAGATATGTCTGAAGCCACACCAGTTGACGGCACTCTACAAGTGTCTTGAGATAGAGAGAAACAAGTCTGTAAATATATCCCCTGCGGCCCTGGAGACCCTTGGGGATACAGAAACATGCGTTACTCGCAAGAACAACAACCTTAATATAACAAATCATGACGTGGAGCATATAATCACAGACATTGGCATTATCGGTGATAGGGTGGGTTCCGGCAAGTCTTTCACTGCTCTGGGATTGGTTGCGAAAGACATGGAATGTACGAATATTGTGGGAAACCAGAGGACAATGACCTTTGGGAGAAATAGGATTAGTATCAGGACTAAAGAGAATGTTATGAATACCAAAATAACTGTGATTGTGTGCCCTCCAAACCTGGAGGACCAGTGGGTGCGATATATAGAACGATTTTTCTCAGATAATATCACGCGCTTTGTCCTTAGAAGTTGGTCAGATATTGACGAGCTGGAAAACAACCTCCATACGGTGATAACCAATAACGATGCGAAGATAATGCTGATCACTTCGAAGACCGCGCACAACTCCGTAGCAGAGATTTTCAGGACAAACAATATCAAAGCGAATCGGGTGGTGTACGACGAGATCGATACAACGAAGATGACACTTGACGAGTTCCCTGGGAACTTCACATGGTTGATGACAGCTTCGTACATAAATCTTCTGTACCCTACCGGATTCTACAAGTGGGACATACAAAGCCAGTCCACTATTACCGTTGCCCCTGGGGTGAAATGCACAGGATACATGAAAACCGTGTTGCTCGACCTGTTTAAGGAGGCCCCTGTGAGCGTAATAAACGCCCTCGTTGTTAAAAATGCGGATGCTTTCGTTGATGAGGCATTCAACGTGCCAGCTATGTCAAAGTTTATCGTCATGTGCAGGAGTCCTTCTACCCTACGTGTTCTTACTGGGATAGCTGACGAACAGATAATTCAATTTATCAATGCAGGGGACAACCGTTCTGCGCTACGGCACATCAATCCGAGCCATCGGATATCAGAGAACAATATAATCGAGATTCTCATCGAAACTTACACGCAGAACATATCCAATCTTGAACTACAGTTCACAGCAACATCTCAGATGTGCTTTGGGTCTAACGCGGAGC
>Ga0213868_10006688_pt1 | contig 10130 bp, 10 predicted proteins | sample PICome_9_FD_160087 | JGI IMG/M metagenome (GOLD analysis project Ga0213868, IMG submission 160087) | Coastal seawater microbial communities near Pivers Island, North Carolina, United States - PICO127 | ecosystem: Environmental > Aquatic > Marine > Coastal | place: USA: North Carolina...
GACCCCAAATTGGGCTTTCAGAAAGGCGAGCAGGCGGTTCTCCCCTGTCTGAGGCCCTTTGGCCAGTCGTATCGCCTTCAAAGCGGCCCGCGCGGCTTGGGTAAATTCATCTTGCAAATCTCCCAATTGAGTCACGCCAGTTTTGGCATGGGCCTGTAGGGCTTTGGGCAGATCAAGATCTGTCGTGGCGATCAAATCAGAGAGGGCAGCTTGATAGCCGGCGCCATTTTCAGCCGCGGCTCTGATGGCATTGAGCGCTGAGGTGATGGTGCCGATCCGCGCCTGGGCGTTGGTGGTTTTTTGCAGCTTTTCTGCTTCGTTTTTTGTTTGCTCTATCTGTGCGCTTGATAATTGAGCCACCTGTGCCAGATCGCTGCGCAATTTCGCCAGTTCACTTTCGTAAGCTTCGATTGCTTGGAGAGAGACGTTTTGCGTTAACGGCTGCTTTTCCACCTCCATCAGTCGACCTGCCAGCGCTTGCAGCTGTGCTTCAATCGAAGCCTGCCTTTGGTCGATGTCACTGCGCAGCGTTTCAATGGCCTCTGTCATTGCAAAAATTTTGTCTGTGTGATCTTTTGGCGCGGGTTTGGCTTCGATTTGTTTAATCCGTGCCCCCTGCTGCGCCAGTTGCTCCGACAGAGTGTCTTGCGCAGACAGGATGGGCGCCAGAGGATCTGATGGGTTGAGATAAGCGGGCAGGACAGCGGCGCCAAAGCCTATTCCGCCGGCTAATACCCCACCGATCAAAAAGGGCAATACGCCCTGAAAATTTGGGTTGCTGGAGGTGTTAGGTGCGGCCGAAGGCTCTGGCGGAACGGATGCAGGTTCTGAGTGCTCCACCAGCTCAGCATCCTCAATTGGTCGATTGGTTGCGTCTGTGGGATCTTTATCTGACACGATCTGTACCTTTTGTCTCTCGCCCTGTTTTCAAACCTATCCGCCTGGGCAAAATCTCTCAACCATTCTTCACACCCATGAGCGGTGTTATGACTGCCATCATGGATTGGCGGTTGGGATGGGCGGCTGTGGTGATCTGACCAAAGCCAGCCTCACGGCACAGCGCCGCGATGGCGGGGCTCAACGCCACAGCCCAATGTAGGTGCCAATCCAATGCAAGTTTCCCAAGAAGTCTGGCGCTGCGGGCTGAGAAAATTGGCAGAATAACGGGTGAGGATTGACGCAATTTTTCGTGGGTTTCTGCCTGTAATGGAAGCGCGATTTGCTCATAGACCACGAGGTTTTCAACCCGCAAAGAGGTGCTGCGAAAATGCTTCGCCATGTCGAGGGTGGTATGGGTGCCGCGCAGATGTAGCAGTGGTCCCTTGTGGCTCCTTGTTGGCAGGGCTTCGCATAGGGCTTTGGCGGTATCGGCCAAATGGTATGCCTTCAACCCCAGAGCGCGCGCAGCTTGGCTGGTGGAGTGTCCAACGCAATAGCAAGGCAATTGCGACCCGCGCAGTGCGGCGGGCAAGTATGACAGGGCGTTGGCGGAGGTGATGATCAACCCCGTGCCGGCTGAGATGTCGCAGTGCGCTTCGATCGGTGCAATTTTCAAGATTGGGTCAATGATGATTTGATCTGGCTGCACACCCTGCGCGATGAGCGCGTCCGCAAAATGACGTGCCTGGGCGTGGGGCCGTGTGAGCAATATATTGGGCAATCATCCACCGTAGGATTGAGCAGGAACTGCAAGGATGTTAGGCCTTGGGACAAATTTGCGCAACAGGGGCCGAACAATGATCAAATCAAAGGTTGTGTCATGACTGTGTGCATTTTGGGGGCTGGTGCCTTTGGCACGGCACTGGCGGTTGCCCTGTCGGATCGCCATGACGTTCACCTCTGGGGCCGGGATGGGGTCGCGCTTCGTGAGATGGCGCAGAGCCGCAAATCGCCTCGGTTGCCAAATGTGACCTTAGTAGAAAATATCACGGTGACCGCTGAAGCCAAAACAGCTTTGCAGGGCGCGGACTTCATATTGAGTGCTATTCCATTGCAAGCGACCCATGCGGCCTTGAGCGCGCTCACGCTGTTGTTTGCCGGTCAACCTTTAATCGGGTGCAGCAAGGGGGTGGATTTGACAACCGGTCTCGGGGGCTATTCGGTCCTGCGATCTGTTTATAGGGCGGGCCCTTTGGGCGTGCTCACGGGTCCAAGCTTTGCCGTAGATATTGCCGGGGGTTTGCCAACAGCTTTGACCCTTGCCGCTGAGGCGCAAGAGGATGTTAGTGCGTGGCAAGCGGCTTTATCCACTGAAACCTTGCGGCTTTATACCTCGGGGGATCCTCTTGGGGCTGAGCTTGGTGGGGCGTTGAAAAATGTCATTGCCATCGCCTGTGGTGCCACTATTGGAGCAGGGCTTGGGCAGAGCGCACGAGCGGCGCTAATCACCCGGGGGCAGGCCGAAATTATGCGCTATGCGGTCAAACTTGGCGCGCAGCCAGAAACTTTGGCGGGTTTGTCTGGCTTTGGTGACCTTTGCCTCACCTGCACATCAGAAAAATCACGAAACTATCAATTTGGCCTGGCTCTTGGGAGGGGCCAGGTTTTTGATAACGCCGTCACGGTAGAAGGCAGGGCCACGGCCTTAGCCCTTTTGCCGATCATGGAGCGGCTTGATATCGATATGCCGATCACAAAAGCGGTTGCGGGCCTGTGTTCGGGTACGATAACTGTTTCGCAAGCTTTGGTAGCTCTCATGGCGCGGCCCCTCAGAAAGGAAATATGATGCGTATTGCTGTTATCACCCGCGATAAACCAGGACATTTACACCTGCGTGTGGAAACCCGTGACGCGCATTTGGCCTATATCAAGGAGACCGGCATTGTTGAAATGGCGGGACCGTTTTTGGACGACGCAGAGCAAATGTGCGGCTCCCTGATTGTTTTGGAAGTTGAAACTATGGCCGCAGCACAGGCTTGGGCTGAGAACGATCCCTATAATAAAGCTGGATTGTTCGAAAGCGTGACCTTGAGCCAGTGGAAGAAAGTCATCGGCTAATGGCTTATTGGTTGTTCAAATCAGAACCAGCCACCTGGTCTTGGGCAGATCAACAGGCGAAAGGGGCGGCCGGAGAAGAATGGGACGGCGTGCGTAATTATCAGGCACGCAATAATATGCGCGCGATGCAACTGGGCGATCAGGCGTTCTTCTACCATTCGCAAAGTGAGAAGGCGATTGTGGGTATTGTGGAGGTCTGCGCGTTGTCACATCAAGACAGCACAACCGAAGATCCGCGGTGGGAGTGTGTCGATATCCGCGCTATCAGATCATTGACCAAACCGGTCACCCTGCACATGTGTAAAGCAGATCCTCGATTGGCGGATATGGCCTTGGTGAAATACACACGGCTTTCGGTGCAACCGGTTCGTGCTGAAGAGTGGGGGATTATTTTAGAACTGTCGCGGTAGTGAGACACGGGATGTCGCGACCTTTTACATATAATTTAAATTTTTTTAACACAGGCTTATTGTAATACGGAGACATATTATGAAAATTTTCAATGTATTGGCGGCGGCGTCCGCGTCATTTGTTTTTGGAGCCGTTTGGTACATGGTTTTGTCTGACACATGGATGACCGCCTCTGGTGTGGCGCGCGATGCAGATGGCAAACCGTTGAATTCTTCAAACCCACGCCCCTATATTCTGAGTGCCATTTCGGCGATTGTGGTCGCAGGGATGATGCGCCATGTGTTCGCGGCCAGTGGCGTGACCTCAATTCCTTCGGGCGCGATTGCAGGGTTTGGCATTGGGGCATTTTTGATTGTGTCATGGATGATGATGAACAACGAATTTGCAGGCAAGCCGTTTCAATTGACGGTTATTATTGACGGTTATTGATGGCGGCTATGCCGTGATCGGTTGCACCCTCATGGGCACGGTTTTAATGGTGTTTTAATCTCAAGCTTGGCGCGGCGAAAGCGGTGCAAATTATGCAAGCATAGCCCTTGATCTTTGGGGTCTATACCCAATATGGAAATGACATGCTATGAGGAGCGCCACAGATGACCAAAGCCCTAACCCGAATTCAGGAATTCCTCAAATTGGAAGCCAGTGCCGGTTTGGTGCTGATGGCCATGGCGCTCTTGGCTATGCTCTTTGCCAACACCGCCCTCGCTCCGATCTATTCTGGAATATTGGACACCAATGTTCGGATCGGGATCGCCAGTTTTGAAATTTCAAAACCAGCACTCTTGTGGATCAATGACGGGCTCATGGCGATTTTCTTTTTTCTGGTCGGGCTTGAGATCAAACGTGAAGTTCTCGCCGGTGAGCTTTCGAGCTTCGATAAGGCGGCCCTGCCGATCATAGCTGCACTCGGCGGAATGGCTGTACCTGGCTTGGTCTATTATTTCATCAACTCGGGCTCCCCGGAAACTCTGGTGGGTTGGGCTATTCCAACGGCAACAGATATCGCTTTTGCGCTTGGAATTTTGGCTTTGATTGGCAGCCGTGCACCTTTGGCGCTGAAAGTATTCCTCTTGGCAGTTGCCATTATTGACGATCTCGGCGCAATTGTAATCATTGCGGTATTTTATACCTCAGATCTCTCCACCAATGCGCTGATCCTTGCGTTGCTTGGGTTTGCATTGGCTGTCGGATTGAACCGCGCGGGGGTGAAACGCCCGGCACCATATGTTTTAATTGGCGTCTTGATGTGGGTTTTCGTTTTGAAATCTGGCGTGCATGCGACCCTGGCCGGAGTTATGATTGCCTTGACTATTCCAATGAAGCGCGAGGATGGCGACCACTCCTTGCTCCATCATCTTGAGCATGCTTTGCATCCCTGGGTTGCCTATATGATTTTGCCGATTTTTGCATTTGCCAATGCGGGTGTTACACTCACGGGCTTGACCTGGGCCGTTTTCGTACAGCCTTTGACCTTAGGTATTGCCGCCGGATTGTTCATCGGAAAACAGATTGGGGTCATGGGTGCGACAGTTCTTGCGGTCAAAACAGGGTTTGCGCGTTTGCCACAGGATGTCACCTGGCGGCATATCTATGGAATTGCTGCGCTGACGGGGGTCGGTTTTACCATGAGCCTTTTCATTGGATCTCTAGCCTTCGGTGCGGATGACAAGATGAATGCTGTGCGCTTGGGGGTATTGCTCGGATCTGTAGTTTCCGGCCTGTTTGGCTATGCGATTTTAAGAACTGCGCCGCCAAAAGCGTTGCTTGCAGAAGACAACTCTGCTGAGGGCTAAGACGCTTAACATTGCATTTGATTTTGATGTAATCGCTCGCCCCAATGTCGTGCTATGTTGCGATGTCTTTATGAATCAGAGGCCTTGTATTTAAAATAGTGCCGTGGGGCTGCGCTTTGTCGATCAATGCGTCTGACAGGATATGATTGACGCATACAGCCCCATTCATATACAAAATCAACGAAAATTATCGAGATATTTTTTTTATGCATAAAAAAAGTATCACTCTTTGTGGCAATAATATTTGTGGCTGAATGGTAAATAGCTCAAGAATTGAAGACTGGTTGAACGACCAACCGCGATTTCAGGGAGGAAAACATGAAATCTCTATTTAACACAGTTGCTGCTATTGCAGTTGCGACAACAGGGGCCACCGCGGTCTCCGCCCAAGATCTTACAATTGCGATCGTCAACAACGGTCACATGATCAACATGCAAAAAGTTGCTGAAGCATATACTGCCGAAACCGGCGTAAACCTGAACTGGGTTGCTCTGGAAGAGGGCGTTCTGCGCGAGCAGGTTACTTCTGACACAGCTACTGGTGGCGGTCAGTACGACATCATCAACATCGGCATGCAAGAAGCTCCAATCTGGGGGGCTGCTGGTTGGATCGAGCCGCTGAACTTTAGCGCTGAGTATGACGTAGACGATATCTTGCCTGCCATGCGTGCTGGTCTGTCCCACAACGGCACGCTCTACGCAGCGCCGTTCTATGGCGAATCTTCCATGGTTATGTATCGTAAAGATTTGGCTGATGCCGCTGGTGTGAAAATCCGCGACAATGATAGCTGGGCTAATGTAAAAGGCGCCGCAATGGCGATGCACGATCCAGACAATGGCGTTTACGGCGCATGTTTACGTGGCAAGCCAGGCTGGGGCGATAACGGGGCTTTCATCACGACTGTTGCCAACTCATTTGGTGCGCGTTGGTTCGATGAAAACATGAAGCCACAGCTGGATTCAGCGGCTTGGAATGAAGCTGTAAGCTTCTACGTTGATTTGTTGGCGAACTACGGCCCTCCAGGCTCCGAAGGTAATTCCTTCAACGAAATCTTGGCGCTGTACAACCAAGATAAATGTGGTCTGTGGATCGACGCGACTATCGCGGCCTCTTTCCTAGAGAACCCAAATGTCGCTTATGCACAGTCACCAAACGCTGGTAACCCAGTGGGAGCGAACTGGCTTTGGGCTTGGGCAATGGCAATTCCTGCAGGTTCTCCAAATGCAGACGCAGCGCGTGACTTCATCGAGTGGGCAACTTCCAAAGACTATGTTCAGGCAGTTGGCAACCACCCAGACTTTGGTTGGGGTTCTGTTCCAACAGGTCAGCGTGCGTCTACATATGACATACCTGAGTTCAAAGCTGTTGCAGGCTTTGCTGCAGCTGAAATGGCCGCTATAGACTCTGCAGCGCCAGAAGCGACTGACCTGAAGCCATATGTAGGTGTTCAGTTTGTTGCGATCCCTGAGTTCCCAGAAATCGGTTCTGCATTCGGTCAAGAAATGGCTGCTGCATTGTCTGGTGCTAAATCAGTAGAAGACGCTTTGGCTGCGGCTCAAGCGGCTGCTGTATCGATCATGGATGAAGCGGGCTACTAATCGGTTCCTTCCGATGAAAGGGGAGGCGGTGTGCCTAGCATGCCGCCTCCCCTGACACTTCCACTTTACCAAAGTATTAAAACCAATCCCCATATCCAAGGATTACCCTCCCATGGCTAACCGCACGCTTCCAAGATTGTTGCAAGCCCCCGCAGTTATAATGCTGCTGTTGTGGATGCTGGTACCATTGGGAATGACACTGTTTTTTTCGTTCATTCGTTACGTTCTGAATAGCCTGCGCCGGCCAGAATGGACCACCCCTTCCATCGAGAATTGGCGCGGCTTGGGAAACTATAAGTATGTGCTTGATGCCAAAGATTTTTGGTTCGCAATACAAAATAGTGTTTTCATCGTTGTCAGTATTTTGATCTTCACCGTTGTCTTCGGGTTGTTGATCGCCGTTTTGGTAAACCGCAGCTTCCCCGGACGGGGTATCGTGCGGGTCTTGCTGATCTCGCCGTTTTTCGTGATGCCCGCTGTGAACGCGGTGCTCTGGATCAATATGATCTTGGATCCGGTCTTGGGTCTCAATGGCCTCGCGGTTGCCGGCATCAACGATTTGGTTGTTGGTCTGCGAGAGTTTCCGGTCATTGGGCAATTTTTCTTGATGTGGCCTGAGCTTAAGCCAATCTCTTTCCGCGCCAGCCAGACCTCTGCCTATGCTGTGATCATGATGGTCACATGGCAGTGGACGCCCTTTGCCGTTCTAATTTTCATGACCTCCTTGCAGTCTGAAGATGAATCGCAAAAAGAGGCGGCCATGCTCGATGGTGCCAGTGCCTGGTCACAGTTCATCAATCTCACCGTTCCGCATTTGGCCCGTCCAATTGCCATTGTGGTGATGATCCAATCAATTTTTCATCTGTCGCTCTATGCGGAGATTGAGATTGTTAGCCGCGGAAACGGGAACAAAAACTTGCCATATTTGATTGGTGAATTCACATCGAACAATATTGGTGCTGCGAGTGCCACGGGTATTTTCGCCGTAATTCTTGCCAATATCATAGCAATATTCTTGTTGCGCATGGTTGGCAAAAGCTTGATGGATTAGGATATTGACTATGGCTGCAGTTGCACAAACCACTCCCTTGAGCAGAATTCTTTGGCCGGCCTTGGCTTGGACCATTGCCCTGATCTTTTTCTTTCCAATTTTCTGGTTGGTGTTCACCAGCTTTAAGACCGATGCCGATGCGGTAAAGCCAGAACATCTATTTTTTTTCACGCCGACCTTAGAAAACTACGCCAATATGACCGAAAACTATGACTATTGGCGCTTTGCGATCAATTCGGTCATCACGGCCACATTTGCGACTGCTTTTGCGTTGGCTGTTGGCGTGCCGGCGGCCTATGCAATGGCGTTTGATCCAAGCCGCCACACTAAGGATATTTTGGTCTGGATGCTGTCGACCAAAATGCTCCCCGCGGCTGCGGTTCTGTATCCCATGACGTTTTTGACGAAAAATATACTTGGTTTGTTTGACACACATTTTCTGATTATCGTGGTGCTTTGCTTGATTAACCTGCCAATCGTGATCTGGATGCTGTTTACCTATTTTAAGGAAATTCCAAAAGACATCATCGAAGCAGGTAAAATGGATGGGGTGAGTACCTGGGGCGAGATCAAGGACATTTTGATCCCTCTGGCTTGGGGCGGTATTGCCTCAACCGCTCTGTTGACGTTTATTTTTTGCTGGAATGAGGCCTATTGGACCGTACGACTTACCACTATTGACGCGGCGACGCTGTCAAAACTCATTGAGGGCAACCGTGCGCCTGAAGGCTTGTTCTTTGGTCGCCTTTCGGCGGTATCGACGGCCGCTGTTGGTCCAATCGTTGTTTTAGGGTGGTTTTGCCAAAAGCAATTGGTCCAAGGTCTTACCTTTGGGGCGGTTAAATAATGCGTCGTGATTTGGTCATCATATCGTCGCTGGCTACAGACCGTAACGGCGGGCTGGGGTAAGCCATGTCGATTATCCAGCCGGAAATTGAGTTCGTTGACAGATCCACGAGGAGCATCCGCTATCTGGAGCACGGTTTGCCGACAGATTTGTGCCGCTGGCACAGTCACGAAGAATATGAGCTGCATTTCATCGCAGAAACCCGAGGCAAGGCCTTTGTCGGAGATTATATCGGCGATTTCGGACCGGGCGCGCTCTATCTTACCGGCCCAAACTTGCCACATAATTGGGTGACGGATGATGTCTGGACGCGGGAAGTTAAGATCCGCGATATGTTGGTTCAGTTTAATCAATCCAGCTTTGATGCGTTGAAAACGGCTTTTCCTGAATTTGCCGATATGCAGCGCATGTTGACCCTATCGCAATCTGGCATTGAGTTTATTGGGTTTAACCCAACGTTTGCACGTGGTCATATGGAAGCAATTCGTGATGCCCGTGGGCCAGATCGGATTGTGGCGTTTTTGCGCCTAATGGTGCGGGTGAACGAACATGCTGAAAAGAAGGTGCTTTCTGTCAGCAAGATGGTTCAAACGGATGGCAATGGTAAGCAGGCGCGTATCGGTGAAGTTATTGATTTTGTAATTAATAATTTCGCTGAAGACATATCTGTAGAACGCGCAGCTGCAATTGCACGCATGTCTCCCGCGGCGTTTTCGCGCAACTTTCAAGCGACCACAGGTCACAAATTTGTTGAATTTGTGACCCGCATCAGAATTGGACAAGCCTGCGGTATGCTCTATGCCACCGATGCGCAGGTCTCCTCGATTTGCTTCGATGTTGGATTTCAAAACCTGGCGAATTTCAATCGCCATTTCTTAAAGATGAAGCAAATGACCCCCACGGAATATCGGCAAACTGCTCAAGCTGATCTGGCCCCCAATTTAGGAGTTGTCTCATGAACCGAATGTCTTCTCCTGCCTTATTTGAGACTCGCTATGATCGTTCCGCTTGCGACATCGGCATCGTGCATTTGGGCTTTGGTGCCTTCCATAGAGCGCATCAGGCGCTTTATGTCGATGATTACATGGATCAAACAGGCGATCTGCGCTGGGGTATTGCAGCGGTCAATCTACGGGCTGCGGAATCACATAATTTTGCTCAACTTAACGAGGCAAGTCATGGCTATGTGCTGAAATCCATGTCCAGCTGCGGGGATGTAAATTTCCGCCGCGTGCGGTCGCATGTGAAATTCTCTGACTGGGCGGATGACGCTGAGCAAGCCGAAGCGCTCCTGGCGAGTCCTTCGGTGCATATGGTGACGATCACCGTGACCGAAAGCGGTTATTATATGGGCGAAACCGGGGCGCTAAACCCTGAAGATCCCAGCATAGTTGCGGAGCTTGACGGCGATGCACCGCGCACTGTTTATGCC
>Ga0213868_10006689_pt1 | contig 10130 bp, 18 predicted proteins | sample PICome_9_FD_160087 | JGI IMG/M metagenome (GOLD analysis project Ga0213868, IMG submission 160087) | Coastal seawater microbial communities near Pivers Island, North Carolina, United States - PICO127 | ecosystem: Environmental > Aquatic > Marine > Coastal | place: USA: North Carolina...
ACCACCACCTCTAAAATATTCTCCATCATCACCACCAGTTGAAACGTGCAACTTAGTTTGAGGCGATTCTGTACCTATACCAACTAGATTACTAGCACCACCAATAGACATAATAGTTTCAGCAGTAAAGTTTTGGAATTTATGAAATTTAGAATCTGCACTTGTTTTATAAGTTGGAGAACCTTCATTAAATGCTAACCACTCTCTTGCAAATCCTCTATTACTTGTAGCGAAAGAATGAATTGCATTCCTAACTCTTATATCGCCTTCAACATCTAATTCGTGGTCAATATCAGATGTGCCTATGCCGACAGCTCCAGCTGAAGTGATAGTTAATCTATCTGTTGAGTGAGTTTGTAAAACAAAAGGATGCTCTGTTATAGTTCCTATAGTAGCTTCATTATGAATATTTGACCATTCTGAAGATGCATTTCCAGTTCTTGATAACTTTATATTTGCAGTACCACCATATTTTTCAAGTTGGAGCATATAACTAGCGTTATCAGTTGGAGGATTGCCACTTGCATCTCTTGTTCCAATATTTACTCTAGTAGCTCCAATCGTGCCTTCAATTACTTCATCATAAGCGAAACTACCAGCACCTTCTACTTTAAAATCGCCAGTTATTGTTAGGTCACCATCTACTGTTCCGCCACTTGCTAATCCTGCACTAACATTACTTATCATACCTTTTAACATTCTACTATCCTAACCGCTCCAGTAGTCGTTGAGGTTGAATTGTAATTAAAGTAAATAGATAACCCTAATCCTCTTGGAACTGTAATAAATGTTAGCGTGTTTTTTGGGAGTAGTAAATCGTTTGATGCGTTTACATCTGTTCCACTTGTTGCGAAATTAAAATAAATCTCTACCGCACTATATATTCCTATAGTTCCAGTAGATGCTTTTAATGCTAAATGAGTTGAATTATTTACGTTGGCACTTGAACCCGCAGTTCCTACAGATGCGACTGTCCATTCGCCTCCGACTGTTGTGTTTAATGCCTCTTGTACTGAATATGCGTGAATGTCTGCCATTTTTTCTTCCTCTCTAAGCTATGGTGAGCGTGAATGAGTTATAATTACTATTATAAATTATAAATAAAAGTAAAGTTTTTGAAAGCGTTACTTCTTAGTTTTCTTTTTCTTTTTAAATATGCGTTTCTTAGGCTTAGAATATGGCTTATCATCCGTTTCAGATGTTATTTGAATATATCCTTGCCTTTGTAAAGATTCGAGCTTTTCGGGGTGTCTTTGCAATTCCTTATCTTCAAGTCTTTCCATCTTACCATTGTTAAAATTTTTCCAATATTGCATTTTGTTTTCCTTTCAAATGTGGGGCAGAGCGAATCATACCCCACTTATTTAACTAACGACTATTAAATGTTTGCGAATGCAACACCTTTAATATTATCAGAGTCGTCTAGTATTTTAACCCCATAGAGCAGGTCGGAAACTACCTTTGTTCCTAATGCGTCAATCGAGTATTCACTTTGAACTCTTACTTCGTTTTGAACTGCTATAGCACAAGCTGTCTTGTGGAAAATAGCACCCGAAACTGTACCATCAGTTCCTGAACTTGAAACAGTATTAGACATATATACATCTATGCCATATAGAGAACCAACCATTCCAGACCTAAGTCCTCGGTTACCTTCTCCGACTGCATCATTTCTGATGAAATACTGAGCAATACCCGCAGATGGATTTAGGATGTCTGCAAATAGAGTTGGATTAACAACCATTGCACACTCGCCATCCATGTAAGGTACATCGTTCTCACCTAAGTTAGCTAATGCAGACTCAAAAACCGCAGCGGTCAAAGTGTTATCAGCGGATAAATCAATGCTCTGATTTAATCCATCTAACTCGCCCCAAATGTCAGTATCAACTTGTCTAGCTAGAGCTTCGCCCATCATCCTAGAATACTTAGAAACTAGGTCTGGTTGTGACTGAATTTCTGCTACATCTTCAAACAGCTTAGCAACATATTTATGTTTATTAACTGTTAATTGAGTCTCAGTTGTTGCAGTTGCATCATAAGATACATCTGAACCCGCAGACTTATCTGCAGCACTTATTAGACTAATCTCTGGTACATGAAGAACATCTCCAAAACCTGCGCCACCAAATACGGCACTATAGTCATCGATTAAACCACGAAAGACTGTTTTTCTTTCGAAGTATTTATAGATTCCATCCATCCAAATTTCTGGAATGAAATGTTGGTCTGTTGTGGTAGTAACTGGGCTACCTTGATAATGTTTAGCCATTATTTATTTTCCTTATTTATCGCCTACGATATGCATCTAAGATAGTTCCCCAATTAGAACGCCTTTCCTCATCGGATAAGTCTACCCAACTTTTATTGTCAGGGTTTGCGCTCCTAGCGGGTGTTCCATCTGTCGGTGCTACTTCGGCTTTTTCGTTATTAATTAATTTACCATGAAGAGCTTTTAATTTATCTAGCGGTAAATCGCCAAATGTTTCTCTATCCTCTTCACTCATATCGGCTAGAAGTTCCTCGCGATAAGTTGCAATTTGTTGTGATGCAGCTTCTATGACAGGCTCTTGCTCTTTTAGTTTTAAAGCTCGTTCCTCTGCGAGTTCTTGCCACTTGTTTTGTTCCGCCATTTGATTCTCTCTATCGGCTTCTAACTTCTTCTCAAGTTTGGCAAGTGATTCTTCAGCCATTTGCGCTCTACTACGATACTTTTTGCTTTCTGCAATTAAACTTCCTACCTCTGCGCTAGGTTCGGTTGTTTGTGTTTGGCTATCAGTTGCCACCTCGTTCGCATTATCTTGCATTGAGTTAGGTATTTCTTTTTCTACCTTTACTCCTGATTTAATTTCAGACATTCTGTCCTCCGTTTTGGTTATTAAAAATCTTACTTCTTTTTTGTTTTACTTGGTGACCATTTGACACGATTTGCCCAGTAAGCTCCAGACATCTTGCCTCTTGCTATATTTTTAGCGTGTCTTGCCTTAAACGCTTTTCGTTGTTTAGGTGTTTGATTAGTTTTAACACCTTGCTGCCCGAATCTAATAGTCTTTATTTTAGTTCCTTCTTTAGCAACAACAATATGAGATTTAGTTTTATGGCTAGGTGTCCTTTTAGGTTTATTAAAACCACTAACACCTGCCCTTTTTAATCTTGAATCTTTAGCCATTATATGTTTAAGTCTATTTCTATATCTTTAGCAATAAAGCGCAAGATATTGTTTTCTATTTTCTTTGATAAGTAATCTTCTAAAAACTTTTGATTGCCGTCATTCAATCCGTAAATATTTCTTTTAGGTTTATTACCTCTTTTCTTAGCGTGACCCATTACCTTTTCGCCATCGGCAAATAGTATCTCTACGCTTACTTTAGTGGCGTTCTGTGCCTTAATAGAGTCTAACATCTTACCAGTCAGTCTTAAATTAGGTGGTGATACTTGCCTATCTTTTGACAATCCTTTTTTACCTACCTTGCCCATTCCTTTTTTTAAAGAATAATTTTCACTATATGCTTTAAATGGTTCTCCATTTTTATCTTGGCTTATACCTTTATCTGCATCCTTTACAATTCTAGTTGCTAACTTACCACCAAGAATTTTCCAATCTTTTTTATCTGTTTTAACTACATTAAATATCTTCATAATACCATCCAACTGTGCCTGCAATTAAATCCGCCCCTTACGCCAAATGGAGTATCGGAATCATTTACTTGAGCTTCTGTATATCCTTGAGACGGCTCATTATTATTTGTCGATACACAAGCGGGTCTCGTTCTTGCATCTTGAGTTCCCACATAAGTCCATCTAACATTCTCTCCTTTGAATATATTATATCTACTAAAATCACTAAATTGTCTAAGACCAGTATTAACCGCAACATTTAATTGATGCGTTGCTAGGTTAGTTTGTCCTAATTGAGCAACTATTTCTGATATGCTTGTACCGCTATAAATATTCGTAAACATTAACTTTTTTAAATCACTACTAAAAGCACCTGCCTTACCTAACAATATCTCTGTATCTAAATCTTTTAATTGTTGTAATGCTTGAACTGTTTCAGATTTTAATGGTGCTATGCCTCGCTTTTTAGCTTCTTTTACCGCATTGGCTAATAAGACATCATACTCACTCATTAAGTTATTTATTTCATCACCATAACCTTTTTCAACTAACTCTTTAAGAAGTTTAATCGTCTAGTTGTTTGAAGTAATTCAGTATCAGTCATGTCTTTCATTTTATAAGCCATCTTTTCCAAATCATCTTTCAATTCGTTTTCTATCTTTTCAATATTAGCCATAAACGATTCAACTGCTTTATCAACATTATCAGGCATTTAAGATTCTTTCAATTTGACTTGTTGGTTGTTGTGCATCGCGCTCTTGTTGCTTCTCTTCTTGCACTTCTCCTAACTTCATCTCTAGTTCTTCATCGCTCATATCAGGGTTGTAATACAATAGCAAATCGCGCTTAGTCATAATACCATTATCTAGTTTCCATTGAAGTATCTTAATCTCTTCTTCAACGCTCATTGGATATGATACTTCGCCAAAGTCAATAGATAAATCCTCGCTAAGATTCATAACCCCATGCTTCTCTAATATTGTTCTATCTATTTCAAATCTACTATGTTCCCATTCTTTAAAATAAGGGATGTCACTTTCACGAGATTCAAGGTTTTCAATTTCTAATATTCTTAACGCTTCCCCACTTGGAGAATTACCGCCCGATTCGCCCCATCTAATCCTAAGATGATTGTTCTCTGCGGTTTGATTAGCAAATGCTTTTACGCTTTCAATCATTTCATTGATGCCACCACTTGGAGACACATATTGGAATGTCGCTCCTTCTGGCAGGATTATAGCCGAATCAATGCCCGATTTAATAACTGATTGACCTTCATCTATTCCAGTAAATACTGGTTGTCCTAATCTACTTCTAACGCTTAATGCAATCTCAGTCATTGCAATACCAATTTGGATAGCACTTCTAATAACATCAAAAGATGATGATGGATAGATTACCTTACTAATCGGATTTATTCCATAAGGATTAACCATATCTTCATTCCCTCTTATGGCATAGCGTTTTCCTTTTTGATTAAACTTAAAATGCATCCCTTGCATACCTTCTCTATCTTCAGACCAAAAGACATATTGTCTGTCCTTATTATTACCCTTATCTATTTCATAACTATATCCATAAGGCTCTGATTCGCCATTTAAATAATATTCTTTTACAAATGGTAGTATCTCATATTCTAATCTTTGTTTGCGCTCATTAAACTTAGTTTTAAAATGACAACTACCTAATAACCAAGCTAATTCACTAAAACATTTAGTTTGACTATCTAACATATATGTAATGTCCTTATAATCGCTATTCTCTTCTCCGCCTATTATCCTTTTGGGAGCATCCTTATATAGCATCATTCTCGCCCTTGAAAATCTAGGCACTACTTTTTGCGGATAAGTTGGAATCTGTTGTAATGATTCACTTGAGAAGTATTGTTCAATATGTTTGTCCATATTAACATTAAAATAAAAGTCCAATGCGGTCATCCTTTCCGCTTGTTGCTTTTCATTGAACTCTTGCTCTGCCTTTGCAACTGTTTGCAATATTATTTGCTCGGATTGTTCAGGGATTACTACTTGATTGACAGTTCTACCAAAGTTTATCATATTGTTACCATTTCATTGTTCGTGAGGCTTTACTTATCACTGGAAACTTATAACTAATTGCATAGCTACAAGCATCTAATGAGTGAGTTAGCTCCATGTTAGATTTTTCAATTCCTCCCTTTTTATCTCTCTGCACTTGTTCTAAATCTTTTATTAAGTATTTACACTTAGGGTCTATTGTCATTGTCACATTACCATCCGCATCTAATAGCTTTCTATTCAATGCGTTTAATCTATCTATATGACTTGGATGTGCTTTCTTTGCCCTAATTAAGAATCCATAATCTCTTAAAATGTGATGGTCAGAGCGATTAGATGTCGTAGACCTTGCCGAACCTGCAGGGTCTGGATAGACTTCAACATTAGGTTCAATCGCTTTCATCTTTCTAGCCATTTGTTCGGTATTACTATTCTTCAATCTCACTTCATCGTAATAGTGAATCGTTCCATCGGTGTATTGCGTACATAATACCGCACTCATATAATCAACATTAAAATCACAACCCCACCATTTATAAGTGGATAACTCTTTAGCTTTTTTAACATGAATTGCTCTATCAAAGTTCCATGCAGCTCTATTACCAGTTGATTCGAATGATGCTTCGAACTCTTGTCTAAATACACTAGCATCCATTGTTTTCTTTGCACTAGCTATTTCTTCTGCCGATACAAAACCACCATCTATTGTTTTGAACTGCCATGAACGCCAATTCTTTTCACTTTGTCCGCGACTATATAAATCATACATTACATCATAACCGCTTGGTGTGCCTATAAATAAAACGCTTCCTTGCGTTGTTGCTAACATAGGATAAACAATCTCTTCCCAAACATGAGGTTTTATATATGCCATTTCATCCATTACGCATTTAGTTAATTCTACTCCCCTTAATGCGTGTTCATTGTCCGCACCCTTAACTGCAAACTCTGCTCCATTCTCAAATCTTACAGACATTTCGGTCTCATTTAATTTAGCTCCAACAAACCCTTGAAACATTTGGCGAAGAGTAGGAAACACAATATTCCTGCCCATTCGATAAGTCGGTGTAATGAACCATCGTCTTTCGTTTGGTTGAAATGGGTCTTTCAATAAATACATAAGCGACAAGATAGTCTTGCCCCATCTTCGACCACATACTAAGACTTTGAACCTGTTTGGGTCGCTTAATATATCTTTTCGTGTTTGGTCTAGTGTCCATTGAATCATTTTTTAATTTTTTTAATCTTACCGCTTTCAGTTCTAGCAAACTTATGAGTCTTGGTTTCTCTTATTAATGTTCCAGAGTAGCGTTTATTGCCCCACTTCCAACTAACTTTTTTAGCCATCTAATCTTCTCCTATAACCATTACTTGTATTGGTTCGTTCTTTGTTGTTCGCTCTTGTCGCTCTAACGCCTTACCTTCCATGCGCTCAACTATAAATTGAATTGCTCTTAAATCTCCACGCTCTGCCAATTGAAATAACTTACTCAATATGATTTCTCTACGCTCTTTGCCATTTACTTCTTGGTAGCTAAACTCTTTAATTAAATCACTATAAGCGTTGCGCCTACCATTAGGATTACCAGACTCGCCTTTTTTCCATCTATTGCCTAGTTTATTCCCTTTGGCAAACTTACCATCCTTACGTTTGTTTTGCGTTTGTTTAGTCATCTATTGTAACTAATCCCATTGCCACAGGTTTGTTTAGCATATCCATTAAATCTTTGACTGCTTCGGTTTCAAATTCATAGACATCAAATTCTACTCGCCACGCGCCTGCAATCTTTAAGTTTTTAATACCAACAAGCTCGGCTTTTAAAGAGGTTTTATTTTTTCCTTTTGCCAAACTTAGCTTTTTTTGATTTCATTGGTTTGGATTTTTTTGATGGTCTTCCACGCTTTGAACCATAAGTTCCTTTCCCAGCAGGCATAATAATCTCCTTAATTTATAAGTGCTTAAATTTAAAAAGACTTTTAAAACTAATGAAAGCGGTTATTTTAATTAAATGCGCTAACCTATGATAGCGTTTATTGGTGTCTATTTAGTGCTATAAGCGGGTTTCATGCGCATTAGCGATAGTATCTTAGGGGTTATGTTCATTGACTCGTTTTGAGGCTTATATAATACTTGAACTATTTGAGGGTTTCTTTTAGATAATTCTTTTAATCTTATACCTATATCGCTCATCAACTCTTTTATTGAATTTCCGACTGCGCTTTTAAAATCAAACGCGTCTTTTGTTTCAAATCTTATTTCCGCGTGGTATAAGTATTCGTGGTTTACGTTAAGTAGCTCCGTATGAGTTCGTTTGCTCATATATTTCTCCATTTATTTGCGCTATCGCATCTATTAATTCCATTATAGTTAATTCGTCATTACCGACTTTATTAATTAAATCCTCAAATTCTTTAAATGAAACTATTGTCACTATATGTTCTAGCTCTTCCATCTTGGATATTTAGAATCACAGTTATTACAAGTCCAAATCGTTTTATTATCTTTCTTTTTCTTATTTACGATTGTGACATTCTTATCGCATATATCGCAAGCTATACTATAAATCTCATTCGTATTTGAACTCACTTACAACTCCTTCCATTATACAATCTCTTAAAAAAATTTCTTCGTTTTCGGTGTTTAAATCTAAATAGCTTCGTGCCTTTACTAATTCCATATAGATTTTATTTGTTGGTGCGCGTTGCCCATCAAAGAACCTCATATGAAAGACTAACTTGTCCGCCTTATCTGTATAGTTACGATTATCTATTATCACATTCAAATCAATTTCGTATTGAGTTTTCCAATATCCATTAGGTATTTTGTCACGCTCTTCATTCCAATTAACATTTCCATATTCTTTATTAAAAAGATAATATTGAAACCCTAATTCAACATCATTAACGCGAGTATATAAAGTTCCTTCGCTTTCAAGCATATCTAATTTAGCTAATGTTGTGCTACTTACGCTATAAACTTCTCCATATACCTTATCGCCCTCACTTTGTATAAGCAATGGAAACGAGAACCCTCTTGGCGCATAGATTGCATGGTCTTGCAAAACTTCGTGCTTAACGAAATCACTACCTTTTAAAAAATAATGATTCATTCCACCTTTTTTTAATGTACCATATACAAACACTTCAGTCATTATCTTACCTTTCTTATTTTTGAGCCATCATTAGCTTTGAACATTTTTAATTGGTCACTATAAGAAAACCTCGGAACAAATCTATCAACTGTTTGTGGTTCGTCTTTATATGCCCCAATCTTATCATCATAAAACGAAAAGCGTTTTGGCTTTGGTTGTTTTATTCTAATCTTTTTTGTGTCAATTTTAAGCGTTCTAGTATTAATCCTAACCATTGTATTAGCGGGTATGTTTATAGGCTCACAATGACCCCATAATCCCGCATTAACAATAGAATCGGTACTTCCATAAGCAAAGCAATCAAACTCTTCTATATAGACCATTTGAATAGGGTTGTTAGCTTTTACCATATATACATAATCTGGTCTTTCTAAGTCCGCCCAAACAATCGCAACACGACCTTGAACTTTTGGTAATCTATTATCTAAGAAATCATCAACATTATTAGATGTCTCATATAATCTAAATATCGCCTCACTATCTACTTGAGCGAATCGTTTCATATCGTACTTATGAAATAACTCTTTATGATTAGATATAGAACCATTATGAGTTCCTATAGTTTGACCTGTCCTAATTGGATGATTGTTACTATTAATTGATGGAGAGCCTAGTGTCGCATACCTAGTATGACCCATCATTGTAGTAATACCATCATAAACTAAACCAATATTGTCTTGCACTTCTTCATCGCTAAAAAAACCATAAGCATCTTTTGGCTTCTTACATATTACATAATCTCCATGCTTATCTATTAAAGCAAACCCAGTCGCATGACCGCCTCTAATGTTTGCCTCTGTAAGCATTCCCGCAAAAGACTTTGAGACCCGATTAAGGGTCTCGTTGTCTCTATCTTTTTGTTTTAAAATAATCCCTGCTAATCCACACATATTACGCTCCTATTTGATTTGTAGTTAGTCCATCTTGAACATAACTATATTGTCTACCATTTCTTGTATAATCATCTTCTCTAGCACTTAACTCTTTGAATCTCTTAACAATATAGTTAGTAGCTAATTCAGTAACATCATCTCTATTAGTATTACCCACAAAACCGATTGCTTTTCTTAAGTAGAAAAGACCATCAACATTGTTTGGAACGTAACTCATTTGAACGCTATTGGCATCTTCGACTGTATTAACAATCGCTTGAGTAAAAACAATCCAAGAAACAATCTTATCGAAGTTTAAAGAACCATTATGGTATCTAAACTCAACCGACCCTCTTGTCCAAACATTACGAAAGTTAAGACCACAAGCTCTATTATATTGAACACTTGGAGATGGTTGATTGTTGTTAATCTCAGTACCATAACGATATTTA
>Ga0213868_10006693_pt1 | contig 10126 bp, 9 predicted proteins | sample PICome_9_FD_160087 | JGI IMG/M metagenome (GOLD analysis project Ga0213868, IMG submission 160087) | Coastal seawater microbial communities near Pivers Island, North Carolina, United States - PICO127 | ecosystem: Environmental > Aquatic > Marine > Coastal | place: USA: North Carolina | collected...
CCTCAGGTAGTAAAGACAAGACTTCAGTCACCAGCTGTTTATCCCATCCTTGGACACTTGGCGAGGGACATTTCTCGTCGAATCGCATTGATGAGCTCAAGTGCAGCTCAATCGTACAAGCCGTCTCCAAAAGAGAACTTACTTCTGACACCCTTCTTTCATGAAATCGATGAGCTGTCTCCTTTCTCCTCGACGTTCAACAAAAATTTGAGGTCACTCTTAGACGAAATCAAGTGGATAGACAAAGAAAGAATGAAAGAATATTTCCCTGAATACAAATTCGACAAGACTGATGATAGAATTTCCCTAACACTCAAACTTCCAGAAGGAATGAAAAAGGAAGACATCAAGGTTGAGGTCAAGAATAATAACCAGCTTCATATATTTGGAGAACGAAAAGAAACAAAAGACGATGGATGGGTCTCCCAGATAAAATTTGACAGGAGTTTATCATTTGGTGATAACATTGATTCATCGGCAATAGCTGCTAATCTAGCCGATGGAATTCTCAAGGTTCAACTTCCACTAATACAATCAGTTGAACCTACCTCAAGGAATATAGCCATTGAATAGAAACACTCTAGGAACTTAGCGAATGAATCAATCAAAAAATCAAAAACACAAAAAACACCATGCTTAGGAAAGTATCTAAACTATTAAATGCATTTAACTAACTTGAAAAGTAGACAAATCCTTCTTTTTCTTTTTCTTCAACACTGGCTTAACGGGCTGAGCTGCAGCTGCTTCAGGAGCAGGAACTGGAGCGGCTACCGGTTCCGGTTTGGCTTCTTCGACAGGAGGCTCTTCCTTCTTTATTGCAGGCTTCTTTTTTGCTCCCCATGCAGGAACGCCAGCCATTTTTGCTTTCATGGCAGCAGCTTGAGCTGCCTTCTGTTCTTCTTCTTGTGCAAGCATCATGTCCGCTGTTGCAAGACTGGGGAACAACTCTTCATCCATGGTATCAACTTTCTTCTGAAATCCACTTCCTGGTGCAGGACTAACCATCGCATTTCCAAATCTTGAACTTCCGATGCCCATTCCTGAAGATCTAGAAGGAGGTGCTGCGTTTCGCATATGAGGAGGAACCCATTTGCCACCAATTCCACTGCTTTCTCCAGAAAGAGAAGCGGCGGCAGCTCCAAATCGAGATGATTGTACTGTTTCTCTTTCTTTCCTCTTTGCCTCTTTAGCCTCTTGTTCTCTCTCAGTCTCTGAGCCTCTTTCTCCATTCCAGCCTTTGCTGCAGCCAATTGTGCCCTAGTTTCTTCGACGCGCATTCTTTCAGCAATGTCATCCTGTTCACTTCTATTTAGTTCGAGTGCTTTCATATCTAGGAGTTCTGTCGGTCCACCTCCTGTGATAGCAGATGCAGCGGTCCTTGACATTTTAGGGGCAAGAGCACCTTCATCCCAGTCACCACTGGTATCAATTTTACTGGTCGTGATGGGCACAGCAGTCACTTCATCATGTGTTGACACTGCTGGAGCATCACTGAAAAAAATAGAATGACATTTATAAGTTTTATAAAAGTGTAGATGAGCGAATCAATAATGAAATACAAGTAAACTTACATATGAATAGTACTGATAACCTGAGATGCATCCACTTTGTTGGCATTAAATTTGAACACCTTCTTCTTCCCCTTTCTCTTCCTCGCAAACATTGCGGCAGCAGAGGGATCAGCAACTTCAGCAGACATTTTAAATCCTAAAATTTGATAGTTTGTAACCTGTCTTATGAATTCAGTTTACAAGTCGCGATGGTCGTCGTTCGTCGTCCGTCGTCTATCTCGTTGTGTTGTGTGGCGGTCGTACTCGAGATTCACTTGTCCCTGTCGGTTCAAGGGTTTGAACTTTTAAAAATATCCATCCCGGTTTCTCCTTTTCATCCAATAGGTCTGAAATGCAATGATAAACGAAATCCTACTCTACACTATGTCAATGGCTATCAATTTTAACTGTAGTAATACAATAAAGGATCAAATATATCGTTTGTTTTCTTTATAAGAGGACGATTGAGTCGCTCTCGCCATTATTATGTTTGAAATATATGTGTCATACAAAACAATTCATTTCAAATAGTTTACTCATAGATCCAATCCTTTGAATGACTCTCCCAGTCAATAACCTCACCCTCATCGAACCAAAGAGCAATCTCTTTTTCGGCATTCTCTACAGAATCAGATCCGTGACAAATGTTGCGTCCAACTTCGATACAGTAGTCTCCACGAATAGTTCCAGGCTCACTAGCAAGTGGATTTGTGGCACCAAGCATCTTTCTTCCAGTGGCTACAGCCTCCTTACCCTCGATGACAATAGAACAGACAGGACCAGAAAGCATGTAATCCCTCATCTTGGGGAAGAAGGGCTTCTCAACCAAGTCACAGTAGTGCTTCTCAAGAAGTTCCTTGTTGGCCATACGAATCTTCATGGCAGAAATTTTGTATCCCTTGGTCTCGAATCTCTTGACAATGTCTCCAACAAGTCCACGTTGAACTCCATCGGGTTTGATCATGATGTATGAGCGCTCCATAGCCATGGAGAGAGCAGAGTCATTAGCTACAGCAGACATGGCATTTCCAGAAAAAGAAGAAGAAGGGGCAAATGCAGTTGCAGATGCGATAACAGCGAGGAATACAGCGAAGGACTTCATGATGTTAGTATCTAGGTAAGTAGCACTTATAAAGGGTTGAATGACAAAAAGTTTTTCTGTGAAGAGGGTGTGTTTGTATCCTGGTGTGTGCGTCAGTTTTGGAATGATGACTTTGTGCCAGGATAATTTTGCGGGAACTCGACCGAGGTTACCTCTTCTACTAAAAACATCTGCCCACAGAGCACCGAGATTTTTACTAAGGGAACATCTCTTGAGGAAGACAGCAAATATGGTGTGTATTCAAAGTTGTATTAAACGTGTTTGATGTAATGAGATATGGATGATTAGGATAAATTATGCATAAACAGATGAAAAGAGTGTCTTGGAAATGGAGCTACATTCATGAAAAAGAGTAACATACTCTGACGACGTCTGTCGCTCTGCACATGAAACTTTCTCGTGATATGGTTTCCGATTTGTAACACGTGTAGTATTTACAAGTCGATATAACCCTGTAGAAAGTTATGCAGGTGTATGTGAAACAGATTTCGTTGTCGTAACGCCAAGACGTTTCACCTTCCTGGAACGAGCACCACTACGCACCTTTTTCAGGCTGTTATGCCATTGTTCACTCGTCCTCTCTCTACACATACACAGTTACGAATTTCAACTTACAATCAATATTCTGACAACGTTCTTTTTAATTAACAGGGAATTACTCGTACAGGAAGAAACAAGCGTCGTGAGACGGGAGGTCGTCGTGCCCAATTCCGCAAGAAGCGTAAGTTTGAGCTCGGCCGTCCCGCTGCCATGACCAAGATTGGTGAGAAGAAAATCTCAACTGTTCGTTGCCGTGGAGGTAACCTTAAGTTCCGTGCTCTTAGGTTGGACTCAGGTAACTTCTCTTGGGGAACTGAGGTATGCACTCGTAAGGTCCGTATCCTTGATGTCACCTACAATGCCTCCAATAACGAGTTGGTTCGTACCAAGACCCTCGTTCAGGGAGCTATTGTTCTTGTAGATGCTCACCCTTTCAAGGAGTGGTACGAGAATCACTACGGAGTTAGAATTGGAGTCAAGAAGGGAGCTACTGCTGCCGACGTTGAAGCCTCCAAGAGTGCTGCTGCCAAGCATGCTATCAGACAGAAGGGACGCACTCTTGAGACTGCTCTTGACCACCAATTCGCATCTGGACGTCTTTATGCCAAAATCACATCCCGTCCTGGACAGTGTGGAAGGTGTGATGGAGTTATTCTTGAGGGACCTGAGCTTGCCTTCTACCAGAAGCAGATGACTAAGAAATAAACTCATAACGTATCAAATAAATTATACTTTTTTAAGAAATTATTCAAAAAGCATAACATGCTTAGCAGATCCTTCAATGCAACAAGCACTGTTGTCGTCCAGGGCATACAATCCGTGGTCGTGATCAAAATCTTTTTCTCGATGAAGACCCATTTCACTCATTTTTTCCTCCACAAGATCAGTCCATTCCTCTGACATGTGAGGGAAGAACGATGCTCCACCTACCATATTCAAACCTATACAATTTTTCCAGTCATGGTATTCTTCTTTACCTGGGACTATAGATGGGTCATCCCATCCTTTCCAACATGCAGTTTCAACATACTTTCCAGCAACAATGGCCCCAGCTGACTTCCCGATGTACAAAGAAGGGCGACGAGCACTATCTTTTTCACTGCAGCATGCACCAACGATGAGTTTTCCCCACTCTCCTTTATCAATGCAATGCCATAACCAAAACGTATTACCTCCTTCAACGTATATTACATGTGGATTCCATATTGTCAAAGCATCCTTGCCATTTGTAGGGAAAGTTATGGATGAATCTTGGTGGGAGGTATAGGGTTGTTTGATCGATCCATCATCTAAATCCAATGTCACAGCAGAGACGGAAATCATATCGTTCGATCCAATCTTCAGCTCCTCGTTCAATATAGTTTGAAGAAAGGATACGAGTTGATCACGCCGTTGTTTACCATCGGCTCTTGCCCTTTGTCGCTGCTTGCCAGGAGTATTCTGTGAATCCGACCGAAGTGCATACATGGCTGTCGGGATGTATAATAATTTCAAATTCATGATTGGAACATCATTTGTACTTTCTCGTAGGTATGATTGTAGGTACTCCTTCAACACCTGAATCTTTTCCATAGGATTCTGTATCTTTTCAGAGTTGGACTGATGGATGATTGAATCCAATGTTTCCATAGAATTAAGATATTCAATATTAGGTCCAGCACATGGACTATGTTTTACCGAAGCTTCTACCCTTTCTTCCAACTCTTTTCGAATATCCATAGTGAACAATGATAAAAGAGAATACTTTAAGAACATCTTAGAATCTCGATCTATTTGATTGGAAGGACCAAGAATTCCATCTGTGAACGATGATATCAACATTCCATAGTTTAGAAACTTTTTATCGTATTTTTGTGTTGTTGGGTGATGATATAGACTAAACGAGGAAGTTCTACTTGGAATATTCTTTTGATGACAACAGTTGTCATTAGGAGCAAACGCACAAGTCGGAATGATTGCCTTCGTAGCAATCCATAGAAGTGCTGCTTTGTAAAAAGGATGAATAGTCCTGATCATGAACAACGAAGATGAATGGATTGCTTTCTTTCTCTTTGTTTGTTGCTTTCTGCTTTTTGTTTGTCAGTTTGTGGATTGTGGATTGTCAGTTCAACCATCAAAACCATCAACCATCAACCATCAACATAACTCTTTGAGATCTTGGTAGGAATGTTAGTACTGAAGCTGGTTGCCTTTTTGCCTATTTGCCTTCTCTCGTCTGCTGATCTGCTACTTCTATTTTGAAATGAATCAACTGTTACTTTTTTATAAATCATCATGAGCAAGATCAACCTTTCCCTAAGCTTAACGAACCCACCTAGACGATTACCAATCGAAATCGAAAAAGATGCCACAGCAAATCAACTTTTTGAAGTTGCTAGTTTAGCTACAAGTAAGAACATTTTTTTTCATTCCCAATACTTTTAACATATGTATGTATCTATTTATCACTAAACGGTATACTCATTTTGTATATACATTTACTATTGAATATGGTAAGGTATCCCGCAGGAAAACATGAAGTTGATCTTTCGTGGTAGAATTATTGCAAACAAAGAAGTACCGATTACAGATTTTCAACTGGAAGAAGGATGTGTGATTCATTGTATGGGGAAACCTGTGGTCCTCATGGGCCAGCAACAGGAGACAAACTCGATGTCACCTACAAATCCAGTGGTTCCTTCGATTCCAACGAGGATGGCCACGGTTCAACCATCGATTCCTGTTCCTAATGAAGCAAGAAGTAGCACAACAACTACTACTACTACAGCAGAAGCAGTAGCAACAACGTCGTCCTCTGAAATCAGTCTATCTGCTGCCATACTCAAAATGAAAACCAATCACAGTGCAGACGAATGTATTACTGCTCTTGCAACCCTCTCCAAGATCTTGACCAATGTCATTGAAAAACCAATGGAAGAAAAATATCGTAGGATGAAAACAGCAAATGCAGCATTTCAAAAAAGGTTGGGAAGGATGGAAGGTGCACAAGATGCCATGTTTGCTGTGGGATTCATAGTGGAAGGAGAGGAATATGTACTGAAACCATCTGCTGAAGCATGGCCCAAAGTGTTGCAATCGAAGGAAATGGTCGATGAAGCGATTCATGAACATCAACGTGCACAGAATCAAGCAGCTCAAACTCAACAGCAGCAGCAGCAACAACAACAAGTTCCTGCATCCAACTTTGGAAGTGGAATGGGCATTCCTGGATTTGGAAGTGGAATGGGCATGCCCTCTAATATAGATCCATCCATGATGGCTGGTATGGCTGGCATGTTCAATAATCCAGAAACACTTCAAACTCTGCTGTCGAATCCCATGTTACATCAAATCATGCAAAATGATCCAAGATTTGCCAATAATCCAATGGCTCGTGAGTCATTGAGGCAACTACAAAGTAATCCACAGATGTTGGAACAGGTATCTAGAATGATGAGCAACCCACAAACTATGAATCAAATGCTTCATTTGGCAAGACAATCTGGTCCAGGAGGGATGGCATGGAATAATCATGGTAATAATAATACGACAGGAAGAACCAATGCCAGTAATGGAACGACAGGAACGAACAATGGAAATTCCCTGAGCTCTGGAAATAATCCAACTTCAAATAGTGGAGAAAGGGAAATGACAGAGGAAGAGATGATTCAAGAAGCCATACGCAGATCTATGGAAGAGCGTTAGATTAAAAAGTTTAATCCTTTTGTTTGTTTCTTATTCAAAAGCATAGAGTATCATGTAGGCTGACTTTTGAGCGTTAGATTCCATTGCTTGATGGTGATCAACAAGTGACACAAAGTCATCGTTGAACCTTGTCCATTTTCTGATTGTGGATGATTCACCATCTTTGCTCTGACTAGATAGGTACAATCTCAAAGCATCGGCTGTGTAATGACCACAATTAGCACTGCTACCAATATGATTCACTATGCTTCGTAGATGATATTGACCCTTTGGAACCTTTACGAACCCGTTGTTATCATTTCGTTCATCAGATTGTTCTGAATCATCCTTCTCTGGAATAATGTATTCCATTTCGGGATAGGATACATCGGCAGCCAGAAAATCTGCAAGAATAGAATTGTGTTGACCTTGTTTCAAATCTAATTTCTCTGGAAAATCAATGGAAGCCATATTCTTTTTATAAGATATACTTGCATAATTGGGGCTCACATCAACTATAAAACGCTTCAAGTGCAAAATCAATGCTCTTGGAAGTTTCATTATTTCAGTTGTTTGAGTAGCAGTGTCACTAAAACATTTCTCACATTTCAGATTGCGCTTCTCTGGAGCAAAAAAAGACCGTAGACTTTCCATGACGGAATTTTCGTCAATTGGATCATCTTCATTATTCCCAACTTCGATTGATAAATGACGATATACTTCAAGATGGCTGCTTCGGTGAGAACACGAGTCACAAGTGAGATGAGTTTGAACTTCCATAGCGAAATAGTTATCCACTGGATTGTCTGTACACAAAGACTGGTGGTATTGACTTTTTGAAGTTTTGTCATCAAGCAAGGAAGAACTCTCGCAAGATGCATCATTTTGAATCATTTGCATTGTGCTAGATTCAGTTGCCAAATGTCCTCCGATCAGTTTCAAATGATCCGAGTTGGGTGCATGAGTGAAAAATTGAGAGCGGGTATTTCGCATAGTACCATGAAGTAAAGAATTGATTCCATCAAAGTTAAGTTCGGAAAACGATGGAGTTTTGGACAGAGCTGGTGAATGGGGTCTAGAAAGTCTTGCCTTCTTGGTATCACTCTCCAATGCATCTAGACGTTTTTCGCAGACATTCACTAACACAAAATCATGTTCGGAGGTAAATTCGTCGCCCTCTGTTGTTCTTAATGAATGCATAGAGCAATCCCGCAGTTCATTATTCGTATGACAAATCGCCTCATCATCGTCGCGATTGTTATCTTTTTCATCTTCTTTTACGGCAATCTCATCATGTAGAACATCAAGTATTGTACTTAAAAACTCATGCGCATCTTGCTGAAAATAACCAGCAAAAAGATTGGTAATGTCATCTACAACTTTCTTTAAAGCACTTGGATCAAGATGATTCGAATTAGAATTCGTATCTTGTTCTAGCGAAGAGATAAAGAAAATTGCCAGAGCATCACGAAGTCGACATTCATTAGAACCTTTCTGGTCAAGGTAAGATTTTATGATGTCCTTAACAAACCCTTCGACAGAAAGCAACATTTGGAGCGCAGATGCTAAGTAGCATGTATTTCCCAAGTTATGAATGCCTTTGTGAGGGATGTTTATGGAATTTCTCATGCTATCAAATGTGACTGGAGTAGCTGAATGACCTATCAGTTCCGTCGATGCATTCTTAGATGTTTGATTCATAAGCTCATCATCTGATATTTCTAGATTCCTTGTCTGTTCCTCATCGTCCAAACTTTCATTTCTACCGTTAGTGCGATGATCTTCACATTCCGGAAGGTCAACCGCTAATTGATGTTGTTGTTTATCTGATTTCATCTCTAAAATTATCGTGTTCATATCTTCTTTGATAGAGCTTGAGGGAGAATTTTCGTCAGCGATTGAACGGGTATCACGAGATTCGCGATTACGAGATTCGCGATTGTTGTAATTAGTGCTTTGTGACTGATTCTGATTCTGGATCAGAACTTTCATCTCGTCTTCACCTCTTGTTAAAAGATTGAAATGTAAATTGTTCATCGGTCGAACGGATATGACTGATGCAGACATATTTATGTGTTTGTGTTTGCAGAAATGGTTTTAAAAGCGATATATTCATTTTGTGAGGAAGACTTTCGAAAAAAAACGGTTTGATGGATGAGAATCGAACCTTTTTTGCGTTATCCGAAAAGTGAGCACGATTGCCTAGATAGTTCACAAATCTAAAATGGGATTGAGATTGGGGGTTTGATCCCCATTAGACTTAAATGGACGAATGATTCATATGAATGTACCTTCTTGTTTCTCTAGTAGAAAGAGGATGGTTTCAATTTATTATGCAACTAGTTTCTATCTTTATTGTCTTGTTCCGTTTCGCAGACTTTTTTCAAATTTCAAACCTTATCGTGCCGATAAGAACTTATGAGCGTCTACTACACTAGTTCAAAATTATTCCATGGGCCAACCCATGTCTTCATTTACCTTTGCATAAAAATCAGGCTCGGATTTCTGCATCTCCTCCATAATTTCGAACAATTTTTGAGATCTATCAGGTTCTTTCAGACCTTTTAGTTTTGCCTCTACACTCACCCAACGTGAAGCATATTTCCTTTTCATTGTAGATTCAAAGTCTCTTAAAACTTTTTCGATAGCAAAATCCATCTGATTCAAGAAGAATTTACCAATCAGAGCGAGTATCACAAAAACCAAAGATGAAAAGAGAAACACTTTGATCGTATCGTCGAATAGCACGATTTCATCTGTAAACGCATCTTCCGGTATTACATTAACATCACTGTCACTGAGATAGGTGAACGAGGGGTTCATGAAAAAATCAGATCTTGCAAAGACATTTAAATTCATAGCAATCGTTGAATGGCTCGTCCTCACCACACTGTGAGGGTTTGGAGCGAATCCATGTACTGCATACAAACTTCCTGACAACAACAGTTGATAAAGAACTAATAACATTTTGAGAATATGTTTCAGAAAATTGTAGTTTGGATGCAGTCTTTTGTATGTATGATTTTGATGTATGGTGTATGATGCATTCGCTTCCTTTTCATCGGACCCATATCAAATGGTAGCTGGTCAGTAAAGACATAAGATAAAAACACTCTAACGGATCTCAAAATCTCGACAAAAACATAAACATTCCACCAGTCCACCGTCCACCATTCGCAGAAAGAAGTTATAGACATATTTTTAAAACTGTTGAATTGATTGTTGAATTGCATGCAGTTACATTGTATCATCGAAAGCTATAATGAAGAAT
>Ga0213868_10006694_pt1 | contig 10125 bp, 7 predicted proteins | sample PICome_9_FD_160087 | JGI IMG/M metagenome (GOLD analysis project Ga0213868, IMG submission 160087) | Coastal seawater microbial communities near Pivers Island, North Carolina, United States - PICO127 | ecosystem: Environmental > Aquatic > Marine > Coastal | place: USA: North Carolina | collected...
ACTGTACCACCTTCAGCTGGATTAGCAGAAGTTGTAAGAGTGTAAATTATTGGATCTTTAGAACACGATATAACAAATAAAAAAGATAAAAAGAGAGCTAATTTTTTCATAATAATAATATTTATTACACAATTATAAATAAAATAATAGTTCTATTTACGGCTATTATAAAAATAAATAGTTCGATTTAGTTTAACCTACTTACGTGGATTAGAAGTTGCTGAATTAAAAGAAAAAGATATGCCTAATGAAATGCTTGAGATCCGACAACAAGTTGTCAGATGAATTTATTTTTTTAAGGGTTGCATAGTGTGGTGTTGCACCTTGCGTTACGCTTAATACATAGTGTATTACATATTTTATACTGTATTATTTTGTATTGCTCCTAGATTCTGATGCTGCTTAGATACACCTCTCCTATAAAAGGGTTTTACCCCTTTCTAGAATTAATGTCTTATGTATTTGCTCCTGAGTTCCTCAGCCGCCCGTGACACCTTGCTCTCGCAAACAGGAATTACAACCTGCACTCCAATGTAGCTAACCTAAACATACACTCTTGTGTTAAACATGGTTGCGCTTACCCACTTACGCCCCCTACAAATTGGTTTCAATGTACTATTGACATTAGGAATATGATTAATGTAATTTCTCATATAATAAATTAACTAGAGTGTTTATTTCTGTTTTAGATTGAATATTCAAAAAGTATATTTAAATAATCATAAATCACTGTATATCAGTAGATTAATCTTTCATTTACGTTAATAACTCCTTCAATATTGTTAATAAAGCTTAGTTGAATGTCAGTTGCAAAAGAGTAAGTGAAGAGAGAACTGGCATTTAAAGGATTCCGTTAGAAATTCAGTCAGAGTCAACTAAAAAGTGCCGAAATAGTGCCGAGAACAGAGTAGAAATTCGTATATTATAGTATATTATTTCTAAGGAATTCTGTAAGCTAGAGCTATAGAAAAACCCTCTCAACAGAGATAGAATGTAGTGGAGAAGATGGGATTCGAACCCACGACCTCTTGACTGCCAGTCAAGCGCTCTAGCCAACTGAGCTACATCCCCCTTTATACATCAGATAACAGTTGAATTTATTTGACTTGTCTAATATACTTTTTGTTCGAAACTTATCAAATTTTGGCAGCTAATTGACAGTTGTTTTAATTTATAAATATTCAACTGATTTTAATCCTTCAGCAAATCCAGGAAGTTTTTTTGAATTTGAGTAAGTACCATACTTTTTCCAACAATTTAAATTTGTAATTCTTTCACCTAACTGATCCAAAACTAAATCGTGATCATAATGTACAAGATTTCCAAAAGAATCTTTAAACTCTATTATATGATTTTTACCTATAAAAGATTTTTTTAAAATAAAATATGACAATTTTACTGTGCTCGAATCAGTTACAGTAATCTTACTCTTTCCTTTAACTTTAGGTAGATTATGAATCTTATCAACTCTTTTGTATATATCATAATTTGATGTTTTTATTTTGAATTTTTCTCTGATAATATTTCCAGCAATTTTCCCCTCCTCTCCCAAAACACCATAAGGCGTACCCTGTAAATTACGACCTATTATTATAGTAGTTTTAAAATCATCAAAACTTGCATTGATTTTTTTTAACTCAAACTTTTTTTTCATTGGATTTCCATATTTATCTTTTGACTTAGTATAAATAGGGGAAAAATCATATTCTCTTTTAATACCAAATAAATGCTCGTCAATTCCAGAATAAAGCACCAAATCAGGTTTTAGTTCTTTGATAGTTTTAATCCATAGTTCTTTGCCTTTTTTGATGAGTTTTATTTTTTGAGAATCTTCTAGTTTCCCCCAAGTTGGACATGTTGCCAAAGGAGAACAAACATCTGTATGGATAGCTATATTTTTATTTGTATTCTCATAATAACAATATCCCATACCATTTAACACTGGTTGAAAACCTTTATTTCCTCCACTGGATTTACCAAACCAGCGCTCGTAAGGAAAATTTTTAAAATAATCCCTTTGTGCTTTATAAGCACTTTCAACACTACCATCAAAATCTTTAAATCTAAACATGGAATAGTTTCTTCTACTTGAATCTTTTTCTAAAGTAAATTCAGCGTCCGAGGGGTTTAAACCAGCTGTAATCACTTTAAATTCTTGTTTTGCATACTTTTCAATATCGCCAAAGAATAAAATTGGCAAACTATTAGGCACAATAAATTCAAGATGCTTCATTTCATTGTAATGATCCATAGCTTCTTGCAACAATTCTTTGGAAAGTGTTTTTGTCATAGTATAATTCTTACAGACACATTACGATAGCTCTGTTATAATACAATTAAATCTAAAAAAATAATATGAAAAAATCTAAATTAATTAAAGAATACATTGAGGTTCAAGCATTTGAAGTGAAAGAATATCTAACTCGTTGTGGAACCCTAAAGTTTAAAAGAAAAAAAGTTGAAGTAATTAAAAAAAGTGTTTTTGAAATCAAAGGATATAATGATTTGATTAAATCAAAATTAAGTTTTCTAAACGAAATTTTACATGATTTTGGCAAAATATATAATGTGATTAAATCTCCATTCTTTATAATTACTTTTCTTGTAGTTTGTTTACTTTTTATTGCAGTTAAAAAAATTCACAAGATTGAATCTAAATTTGATTTAATAAATGGAAGTGAATTATATGATTATTATGAAAAATTTGAGGTTAATATTGATTCTCTTGAGCTTAAAATAAATGAATGGAAATCACTTTTAGACAGAAATAAATCTCTAGTAAAAATTAGAAATAACCAATCTTTTTGGAAAACACTAAACATAAATGATTACTCTTATAATTTGAGAGGAGGAGCATGTTTTGGGGGTTATAATTATGATATTAAGGTAAAAGATAATAAAGTGATCTCAATTTCAAGTATTGATGGTGTAGAGTTAACCTTAGAAGAGTTCTTTAATAAGTATGAATTTAACCCCTCAATTAATCAAATTTTTAATGTTTTTGAAGCAGTTTTATCATCTTATCCAGATGGATACATCATAAACTATGATTCTATACTTAAATACCCTAAAAATGCATTTTTTGATTTTAAAAACTGTATAATTGATGAAGAAGGGTGTTGGGAAATATCTAATTTAAAATTTGAAAAAAAAGTTTTTGAAAACAAACAATTTTATAATAAACAATTTATTACATGCTAAATATGAAAAACTTTCTAAGTCATAATTCAAAATATAATATCTACAACTTTTTAATCACTCCCACCATATTTGTTCTTGTATTTGGTTATTATATTACTTCAAAATTTGCTAATTATTATTGGGATAATATGTTGTTAGAGATAATTCATAATGGTTATTTATTTATGATTTTCATTCATTATCCTCAAAAAATAATAGTAATGCTTTACAAAGGAATTATAAATAAAAATTGGGAATGGGGATACTCATATAAGTATTGGATATTCACAGTAATATTAACTTCATTTTGTAGTATAGTTATATCAGTGATTTGTAACTTCTTACTTATATGTGCTTTAGTTAGATAAATAATATGTTCTGTTTCTCTAAAATCTAACATAATTTACTCAAAGCATACGCATCGAGGCACTGTTTTAAGTTGTTTTTTATTGCCAATTACACGATTTATTTTAGCAAAAAGTTTCAAAAAATTTCAAGCAACTAAACATAGCTAGATTTGATAATTTAAAATATTTTTTCAAATTAAAAATATTCTTTCTTCCTCTGTGAATAACTAGCTACAATTGTTAATAGGTTTGTCTTTTTAATCACATTATTATCTCCTATTTTGACATCTAAATAATAAGCAAAAGCTATTATTGTCCTAACGGAAAATCCGTTGAAACCTAGATGTAGAGGGTGTGAGTGGGTAAGCACAACCATGTTTGGCACATAAGTGCATGTTTAGGTGACTACATCGGAGTGCAAGGATTAATATTTCCTTGTCCGTGAGAGCGGGGTGTTACGGCCGGGTGAAGAACTCAGAGGCAAACATAGAACACACACTCTTGATTGGGGTAAAACCCTTTTAAGGGAGAGGTGTATCTAACTAGGATCTAATCCTCGAGGCAATAGATAATACATAGTTATATAACATTAAATAACATAATATGCCATTCACTAAAGAAACAGCATCAAGGGCAGGTAAAAAGAGTAAAAGAGGTAAGGATGTATTGGATTCTGAGCTTAAAGAACAACTTAAATTACGATTCCTCGACATCTTGGAATCAATAGACAAAAAAGAATTAACCTCAACTGAAAAATTAAAGTACCTCCAGCTATCTATTAATTATATAATCCCAAAAGCACAAGAAAAAAAAATAGATGGTCAACAACCCATTCAATCAATAATGTGGCTTCCTGCTAGTGAAAAAACCTAAATCGAACTATTATTTTATAATAGCCGTAAATCAAACTTTTATTTTTCTTAAATTGAGTATTATAAAATAATTACTATGAAAAAATTAGCTCTCTTTTTATCTTTTTTATTTGTTATATCGTGTTCTAAAGATCCAATAATTTACACACTAACAACTTCTGCTAACCCAGCTGAAGGCGGTATGGTATCTCCCTCAACTCAACAATTTGAAGAAGGTCAAACAGCCACTATTACAGCTTCGCCCTCTTCAGATTATCTTTTTCAAAGTTGGTCAGGTGCTACGGGTTCTACAAATAGTACAAGTGTTGTAATGAACTCTGATAAGACAGTAACAGCTAATTTTGTTAAAAAGAAATTCGCACTAACTGTAAGTGTTGAAGGAGAAGGGACGGTAACTGAAAAAGTAATCAAAGCAGGAGTAGCGACAGATTATACAATTGGATCAGTGATTGAGCTTACTGCTAATCCATCAGACGAGTGGTTATTTGTGGAATGGAAAGGAGATGTAACAGGAACCGAAAACCCAATTGAAATTACTATTGATAAAGCAAAAGCTGTAACAGCTGTATTTGTAAAAAAGCAGTATCCACTTACTATTGAAGTTGAAGGTGAAGGAACGGTAGCAGAGAAAGTAATAAAGGCAGGTGCTGCTACAGATTATAATAGTGGAACGATTGTAGAATTAACGGCTACTGCAGAAACAGGATGGGAATTTAAAGAGTGGACCGGTGATCTTACTGGAACTGATAACCCTTCACAAATAACCATAGATGCAGCAAAAACGATTACTGCTAATTTTATCAGTATAAATCCAATCTATCTAGATGAAAATAGAGTAACTGTTAAAGCTTATGACTGGGTTGAATCAGGAATAAGTGCAGAATTGAACGGAATTACTTATTTGGTGGTTGATGAAGCCACTTTAAGGCAAATGGTTGCTGATAATAAAGATGTAACTAAAGTCATTACATCGAAAGTTACTAATATGTCACAACTCTTTGAAAATAAATCAACTTTTAACCAAAATATTAGTTCTTGGGATACGTCAAATGTTACCAATATGAGAAGAATGTTTGCATTTAATACACGATTTAACAAAGATTTGGGAAACTGGGATGTTTCTAATGTAACAGATATGGAAAATATGTTTGCATATGCAATACGATTCAATAAAGATTTAGGAAATTGGGATACGTCAAATGTTACTAATATGAGAAAAATGTTTTCGGGATCAACTTTTAATCAAGATATTGGAAATTGGAATGTTTCTAGTGTAACAAATATGGAAAGCATGTTTTCTGAATTGGCTGAAATAGGTGGTCGATCTGGCCGAAATGATTTTCAAGATTTTAACCAAGATATTGGAAACTGGGATGTAAGCAATGTAAAAAATATGAGTTTTATGTTTAGAGGTGCAAAATATTTCGATCAAGATATCAGCAGTTGGAACGTGAGTAAGGTTACAGATATGTATATGATGTTTTATTATGCAATCAATTTTAATCAAGATATTGGAAATTGGGATGTGTCTAATGTAACAGATATGGAAATGATGTTTGATGGCGCTAAAATGTTTAATGGTGATATAAGTAAATGGGATGTTTCTAGTGTAACATCAATGGCTGGAATGTTCAGATATGCCTCTAGTTTTAATCAGGATATTGGAGATTGGGATGTTACAAGTGTTAAGAATATGCAAGCAATGTTTGTATTCAATGGAACTTTTAACTATGATATTAGTAGATGGGATACCTCAAATGTAACCAACATGAGTGAAATGTTTAGTAACAATAATATTTTCAATAAACCATTGAGTGAATGGAATGTTTCTAATGTGACTACAATGCAAGGAATGTTTAGAAATAGTGTATTTGACATGGATATTTCAAAATGGGACGTTTCTAAAGTAGAAAATTTCAGAAATATGTTTAATTTTTCAAAATTTAATAAACAACTTAATGATTGGGATGTTTCAAGTGCTATTTACATGGGTGGTATGTTTATGAACAACAAAAGTTTCAATCAGAATTTGTCATCATGGGATACCTCTAGTGTTGAGGAGTTATATTCTATTTTTTATAATGCCTACAGCTTTAATCAAGATATTGGAAATTGGGATGTTAGTAATGTTTTTGATTTTTCTTATATATTCTACATGGCTACTGATTTTGATCAAGATTTAAATAATTGGGATACTTCTAATGCAAGAAATATGAAAAAAATGTTTTCGGGAAGTGGTAATGACTTTGATCACAATAATGGCAAAACAAATTTTAATAGTAATATTAAAAATTGGGATGTTTCAAATGTGACAAACATGGATTATATGTTTTTTTCTAGTGCTTTTCAAAGAGATATTTCAAATTGGTGTGTTTCAAAAATAACCTCGATACCAGTGGAGTTTGGAACTATGGATGAAAATTTTAAACCAAAGTGGGGAGAATCTTGTGACTAAACCATAGGCATATCTTCTTCTTTTAATTCAGCAACTTCTATAATGGATGTAGGTTAAACTAAATCGAACTATTTATTTTTATAATAGCCGTAAATAGAACTATTATTTTATTTATAATTGTATAATAAATATTATTATTATGAAAAAATTAGCTCTCTTTTTATCTTTTTTATTTGTTATATCGTGTTCTAAAGATCCAATAATTTACACTCTTACAACTTCTGCTAACCCATCTGAAGGCGGAACTGTGTCTCCATCAACTCAGCAATTCGAAGAAGGTGAAACAGCTACGATAATTGCAGCTCCATCTGCTGAATATTTATTTCAAAGTTGGTCAGGAGCTACAGGTTCTACAAACAGCACTAGTGTTGTAATGAATTCTGATAAATCAGTGACAGCTAATTTTGTTAAAAAGAAATACGCACTAACTACAACTGTTGAGGGTGAAGGAACAGTTACTGAAAAAGTAATTAAAGCAGGAGCTGCAACGGATTATAATAGTGGAACCATAGTAGAGCTTACGGCTGTTCCAAGTGGAGAGTGGTTGTTTGTGGAATGGAAAGGAGATGTAACAGGAACTGAAAACCCAACTCAAATAACAATAGATAAAGCTAAATCAGTTACTGCTGTATTTGTTAAAAAGCAGTATCCACTAACAATAGAGATTGAAGGTGAGGGAACGGTAAGTGAGAAAGTAATAAAAGCAGGTGTAGCTACTGATTACAACAGTGGAACCGTAGTAGAACTTACAGCTGTTCCAAGTGATGAATGGGAATTTAAAGAATGGACAGGAGATATTACATCAACAGAAAATCCTTTACAAATAACTATAAATAATGCTACAACTGTGAAGGCAAAGTTTATGCGGTATTTTGATTATAAAGCGCCGTCGTATGTTTGGAAAAACAATATTCAACCAAGATTTAATCTCGGAGATATTGAAAAAGAGAATGGTTTAGATGTAGGATATACAAGTGATACTGGAAGTGCTTATGCTGATTTTAATGGTGATGGATATTTTGATATTATGTCTCAAGGCACGGCGCCTGACGGAACATACGTTGGTTATGATTTCTTTATTAATAATGGTGATGATACTTTTGAAATTGACAATTCTTTTTTTAATTCTGATTTTCAATCTGATAAAGCTAGAAAAACTATAGTTGGAGATTTTAATGGTGATAATAAACCTGATGTTGTTAGAATTTCTGGTCAACACGGATATTTAGATTCCCCGAATATAACTTTAAGTAAGTCAGACGGTTCTTATGTTATTACCAAAATTGAAGTCGTACCTGTTACACAATATCACGGATTTGCGTCTGGAGATATTGACAATGATGGAGATTTAGATCTGTTTTTTGGATCGCCTGGAGATGATCAAGGATTTGCATTAAATAATGGTGATGGTACTTTTATTTGGAAAAAATCTACTGATGTTATTTTAAATCAAACAGATGGACCTAAAGAGCAAGTACAAACAGTTGAAATCTTTGACTTTAACAATGATAATAACCTTGACTTAATAATTGGAGGTCAATTTAATATTGAGCAAGGACAAAATTATTTAGACGGTCCAACAATTTTATGGGGTGATGGAAGTGGTTTTTTTAATTTTAACAATAAGTCAGAGGTTTTTAATTTTAATCAAATACCAACCACTAATACTGGTGATACTTGTAATTTAGATGATTTTGTTTTTGGAGATATAAATGGTGATGGGTTAAACGAAATAATTCTAATGTTTTATATATGTATGGACGAGGGGTGGGGAAGCTTACTTGAAATATATTCACCTAATTCAAATTTTGAATTTAAGCGAGTTACAGAGAGTATGTTGCCAGATAATATTGTACGCGGTGTTTGGCTTCAATTAAGAGACATAGATAATAATAATAAACTTGACATAGTTAAAACAGAATTACCGAGTTGGAGGTATGAATGGAACGGCTCTAAATTTGATAAGATAAACTAAACCATAGGCATATCTTCTTCCTTCAGTTGAGCAACTTCTAATCCACGTAAGTAGGTTAAACTAACATTTAAACTTGAATGCCCCATAGCTTTTTGTAGCTTGGTTAATGAACCTGTTCTTTTAAAGATTTCTATCGCCCCAGAATGCCTGAAAGAGTAAATCGTTATACCTTTATCAACTGAGGAGAAAGCGCACTTAAAACGCCTCCAAACACACTTAAAATAGTCGCTGTTGTAAGCTTTATTAGTATTTGAAAATATATTATGATTTAACTCTCCTTTTATTAGATTTTCTCTAATATAAATAGGAACAGGCACTACTCTATTTCTTTTGGATTTGTTTTTGTTTCCTGCTAAACTTATGAAGGATAAATCCTCAGAAAAATCGCTCCACTTTAAATTTAAAATCTCCCTGTGTGGCCGTAATAAACAACCATAGGTTAATAGGGCACATAGGAAAAGATTATTGTTGAATAATCTAAGATCTCTTAATAGTTCTTTTAGATTGCCAATAGGTTTATGAAGCTTTGCCTCAGCTCTTTTAGATTTAATATTTGCCATAGGATTTGATTTCATTCCCAGTTCTCTGGCTTTATTTATTAGAGCATTAAAATGGCGCCTATAAGTATTAAATGATGTATTTGAAATAGCGTTATTCAATATATCTTCCATAATGGATTGAGTTATTGATTTACTATTCTGATCTTTGATTAATTTAAAGCAATAGTTAAGCATTTTATAGTACTTGTTTGAGTAGTTTTCTTGAAGCTTTAATTCTAGTGCCCAACTGATGTAATCTAGATCGTTTTTAGGCGGTTTTAATGACTGTACATCTTTAAACATAAATCCTTTAGAAAGTAATTTATACACCTCAGCGGCCAGTAAATTAGCTTGATATATTCTTTCACTAACAGGAAAATAATTAGGATAAATGTTTACATTAAAACGCTTGCCTGAAAATAATCTTAGGCGATTATTGTTGTGATAAACAGAAACATAAACTTGATTGGTTTTAGTGAGTGTAACCTTAGGATATTTTAATTGCATTGGCAGTTATTTGACAGTTAACAAAAATTGTTGTCAAATAATTTTCAAGTTTACAGATATATATAGAGGTTTTTACGAACCCACGACCTCTTGACTGCCAGTCAAGCGCTCTAGCCAACTGAGCTACATCCCCCTTTATGAAGACGTTATACAATAGCCTGATCTCCTCTTACTTTTGTGCTTAAACGTATTGCGTCTTTAACATCATATATAAAAATCTTACCATCACCCACTTGTCCGTCAGAGCCAA
>Ga0213868_10006695_pt1 | contig 10125 bp, 8 predicted proteins | sample PICome_9_FD_160087 | JGI IMG/M metagenome (GOLD analysis project Ga0213868, IMG submission 160087) | Coastal seawater microbial communities near Pivers Island, North Carolina, United States - PICO127 | ecosystem: Environmental > Aquatic > Marine > Coastal | place: USA: North Carolina | collected...
TGAATTAGAAGATCTTCCCATGAATGAATGGTTTAATATAACAATGGTGGTACAGGGAGCTTCCGTAGCAATTTATAAGAATTGTAAATTAGAAATTGAGTTATCATTAAAAAATATAATTCCCAATACTTCTCAATATAATTTATATTTAGCGAATGATGCAGAAATGAGTAAAAGTAAGAAAAATGGATATGCTGGCCAAATGGCCTTTTTATCATACTATGCATCTGCTTTAAACCAGACAGAAATTAATCAAATTTGTTCTTATTATCATCCATTATTGAAAAAATATCAACATAAACAGGATAAAGGTATATCGTATGAAACCTCATGTCTTGTCACAAATAGTGATGTAAAATCTTTATAAATTTTTATAAAAAAATAATCTTATGTAAAAGTATATATTATGGCGAATAACAACTTATCAGTTCCGAATAAACGTAGCCCAAGTTTGATTGGTCGTATAATTTTTATAATATTCATCATATTATTAATTATTGGACTTATTTATATTATATATTTAGCAGTCGAAGTGGTCAATAAAAGAAATGCCATGAACCCTGTTGTTGTAAATGATGCGATTGATGCCGATGTCACACGCCCTGCTTTTAATCTTCCCGAAGTCACCATGGGATTAAACCAATCATTTAGTACATGGATTTATGTAAAAGATTTTAATTATAAATTTGGACAATATAAAAATATACTTTGGAAAGGAAACCCTGGATCGGGTAATGCCAATGTACACAGTCCCAGTTTATGGTTATATCCTTTGACAAATTCGTTAAAGGTAGTTACTTCTACCAATGATGTTTCTGGTGTCGAATCATGTGACATCCCTAATATCCCATTAATGACATGGGTACACATTTGTTACGTATTGAACAACAGAACGGTCGATATTTACATTAATGGAAAATTAGAAAGAAGTTGTGCCCTACGAAATATACCTGTACTGACCTCGGATCCAGTCTTTATTACCAATAATAAAGGATTTTATGGAAAAATTGGGAAAACACAATATTTTACAAAAGCTATTCTTCCAAATGATGTCATGAATCTATACCAACAAGGTCCTTTAGGTTCTACTCAATATCAAATTCAATTTTTCAATGATGGAAAATTTGTATCGGTAAATAATTACAATTCATTTGATTCTTAAATTTACAAAAAAAATATTCTTTATTTATATATATGTCTTCTAATAATAGTGGATCATTAAATAGAAATAGAACTTTTGGTATATTTATGATATTTATAGCTATTCTATTAATATTATACTTCATTTATTCTATGATAGCAGGGTATCAAAACTATAAAAAATATAGTCCTTATTTAGTCAATGACATTATTACTGGTAATACGGCTATAAAAATTAATTCATACCAAGTACCTCCTCCTCAAGACAATCAATATGGTACAGAATTTTCCTACAGTTTTTGGATTTATATCAATGATACCAATTTCAGTTCATCTTGTACAGATGAAAAAGGATTCAAACATGTCTTCCATAAAGGAAGTTATGATTATAATAGCACTCATTTACCATTATTACAAAGCCCTGGAGTTTGGTTATATCCCAATACCAATAAATTTAATATCCGTCTGAATACCTTCCAAAACGTGGTCGAAACATGTGATGTAGGAAATATTCCAATGAACGCATGGGTACATTGCTCAGTTATTCTAATTGGTAATAGTGTCGATGTATTCATTAATGGTAATTTAAAGAAAAGACAAAAACTAAGAGGCGTTCCTAAATTAAATTACGATAACCTTTATGTGACTAACTGGGGAGGCTTTGATGGAAATCTTTGTAGATTAAGATATTTTAATTATGCGATACAACCATTTATGATTGAATACTTATTTAACGAAGGACCTTCCAGCCAATTTGATTCTCAGCTCAATACAAATGGACTCACCAACCCTACACCTACGTTAGCACCTCAATATTGGATGCGCACAGGTTTCCCAAATTCGAATGTCCCCAAGTAATTTTTCAAAAAATGTAATATAAAGTGATTCTTTTATATAGTATATAAAAAAACATTGTTTTTTTATGAAAAAAATAAAAGATGAGAAATTTTATTTGGGAAAGAGAGGCTTTATTGTTCAGAAATTGAATCATAAAGAAGAAGAATTACAAAATATTAGAGATGAATTACAGATAACACCTTTTAGTAGCAGTGATTATGGACTTCCTGAAAAACCGATGAAAGTATATAGAGAAAATTCAACTCATTTATATGTCCCAAAAAGTTATGGTATCGAAAAATTTGGTTCCCCAAGATTAAATATTTCACCAAAAGGAAAAGATATTAATATATCATTTGATCTTACCCTTAAAAAAGAACAAGTTCTTCCAGCGCAAAAAGTAATAGCCGCTTACAAAGAAAAAGGTGGTGGTATATTATCATTACCTTGTGGATTTGGTAAATGTCTTGGCATAAATACCCCTGTTTTAATGTTTAATGGGTCAATTAAGATGGTTCAAGATATTCAAGTAGGTGATTTATTGATGGGAGATGATTCAACACCAAGAAATGTTTTAAGTTTAGCGAGGGGAAAAGAACAAATGATAAAAGTTATTCCTAATCAAGGAGATTCTTATATTGTAAACAGAAGTCATATTCTCTCTTTAAAGTATGGGTCTGCTTATGATAAGATAATTGATTTATCAATTGATGATTATCTGACAAATCCAGAAAAAGAGTCAATGAAAGGATATAAAGTTCCCATCCAATTTCCAAAAAAAGAAGTTCAAGGAGATGCGTATGAGATCGGGTATAAGTTAACAGATAGCATTCCATTTGAATATAAATGTAATGATCGATCTATTCAATTAGAATTATTAGCAGGGATTATTGATTCACGTGCGAATGTAATTCATTATAAATATGAAATAAAGAATAAAGGAAATTTAGAGGAAAATTTCCAAAAAGACATTTTATATGTAGCGAGGTCACTTGGGTTCGCTGCTTTTATAAATAATGGCTCAATTTATATTGATGGACATAATTTAGAGATTATACCGATAAAAGATACAAGTAAAAAAATAAAAAATAATATTGAGAACAAGAATATTTTATGTAATGATATAAGAGTGGAAGAATTATCTGTAGATGAATATTATGGATTTATGATTGATGGAAATCATCGTTTTGTTTTGGGTGATTTTACGGTGACACATAATACAATTTTGGGTTTATATTTTGTGAGTCAGTTAAAAAAGAAGGCGATGGTAATTGTGCACAAAGAGTTTTTGATGAATCAATGGATTGAGAGAATTCAATTTGCACTTCCAAATGCGAAGATTGGAATTATCCAAGGTAATAAATGTGAAATTGAGAATAATGACATTGTGATTGGGATGTTACAGACGTTATCGATGCGAGAATTTGCGAAAGACACATTTGATGATATTGGTCATGTGATAATTGATGAATGTCACCGAATACCATCAAGAGTTTTTATGAAAGCATTATTTAAGATCAATTGTAAATACATGTTGGGATTAAGTGCGACTCCAAATCGTAAGGATGGGTGTACAAAAATTTTGAAATGGTTTATTGGAGACATTATTTATAGTGTTAAATCCAGTAATAAAAATATCGTAAAAGTAGACCGGTACATTGTGGCGAGTGATGATGAGGCCTATAATCAAGAATTATTTAATTTCCGTGGACAAGCACAGATTTCAACTATGGTAACACAGATTGTTCGTTATATAAGAAGAACAAAGATGATTGTAAATCGAATTAAAGAAGAATGTGATAAAAATGAAGAAAGACAATTTTTAATCTTAAGTGACCGCAAGCAACAGTTGGAAGATTTTGATAAATTATTAAAGGAAATCGGTATTGAAAGTGTTGGTTATTACGTAGGTGGTATGAAGAAAAATGATTTGAAGACGAGTGAGAAATGTAAGATTCTTCTTGGTACTTTTCCTATGGCGAATGAAGGTTTAGATATACCATCATTGAATGCGTTAATCTTAGCGACACCTAAGAGTGACATTATACAATCGATCGGTCGAATTTGTCGTGTAAAACATGAGAATATCCAACCACTGATAATTGATGTGGTGGATACCTTTTCTGTATTTAATCGTCAATCAAAGAAGAGGTTTGACGTATATAGGAAAAATAAATATAAAATTGAGGACATTCGTTATGACATGGATAAAGACGAAATATTTCTACGTAAGAATTATAGTTTTCATCCAATTGAAGAGGAAGAGAATTCTGATCCTGATCCAGATTCTGATTCAGAAGATGAGGTTATTGATTTGAATGAAGCAAAAACGAAAACGAAAACAAAGAAAGACAATTACGAACATTTATTTAAATCTATGGATTTATTTTCTTAGTTACAGGAGCGTCCATAATTCGAAAGAGAAAATTGTTTTCCTCCAAAAGCAATTTGGGAGCTTTTACGCACAATATCTTTAGAGGCGCCGAAGATCATCCCAGCGAATACCTCACTTTTTTGAAATATTTTTATAATTTCATCACGAATATAATGGTTAAATAATTCATTATTTAATTCTTTACCTCCACATAATTTCTTTGTTTTTTCTTTTATTTCATCGCGAAGAGCATTTAATTCTTCGACTCCATAATCTGTTAGAGAAGGTTCTTCTTCTCCTTCTCCTTCTTCTTCTTCTCCGATATAATGTTTGGTCCCAACACTCTCAATAAAAGATACCCACCAATCATCGTCCAGAATATCTTCAAAAACATTAAAAGTAAACATATTATGAAGTGTAGTAAATGAAAATGAATTTTTACCACAAGCGTCTTCTTTTTTGGAGCATACTTTATATCCGAAGTCTTTAGACCTGCGCACACATTGGAGATCACCACAACAAGTATTTTGGCCTTTTTCATCTACTAAGCATTTTTGGTCTTCCTGAGCACAATTATTTATATAATAAATTTCTTTTGTTGGGATAAGCTGATCTTCGATAATTTTGATAATTTTCTTCCGGCGATTTTGTTTTCGTTCTCTTTTTTTTTTAAAATAAGAAAAAGGTGGATAACGCGGATTACAAATGTCGTCATAGTGGAGTGAAACATAATCAGTTATATCCGTGTCAACGATCCCATCGGTGCTGTCAAAGGTCTCTCTATTTAATAAATAATTAATGCACCAAAATAGTAAAAATATTAGAATTAACCAGAGCATCTAATAAAATGATATAAAAAAAAAATACAAATAATATAGAATGTCGTTACCACAAAAAAAAAATGATATTATTGAAATTTATTCATTTGGTATTTTTTTAAACTTGCATATTCAATTTACATATTATATACTCTCGAACTTTTCTATTTTCAGTAGTGCTTTTTATTTATTTATAATGAACTTTATCACTGGATTTGTTTGTAAATTTAGTTTATTTCAACTAATTATACATCCATTTTGGTTTAAAGAATTCTATAGTATTTCTCTTCCCATTTTTACGAATAGTATTCTTAGTTTAGGTATCCACCATATCCCAATTCCAAAAGATTTTTTTATCAACCGCTATGTGATTGAGGGTATTATTCTATTTGGGATGAGTCGAATTATGAAATCCAATTTTCCAAAAGAAAATGATAATTCAAAGATTTTCCGCTTTAATATTATGATTTTTTACTTTGCTTTAATGCTTTATTTTTAAATATATTTTCATTCGCGAAAGCATTGAATGATATTGGACCTAATAAATTCACAATTGAATCAAAATCCTTTTTCGAACCACCTTTTTTAACTTTATTTCTGTTTTCAATAAAGACTCTTTTTAAAATTAATAATAATCCAGTAGCAATAAACGCATTTGTACCCAAAGGTGCGATCAATGATTTTAATACAGATCCCCCTTCCTGCTCATTTGTTTTTCTCTGCGTAAATGAATTATATAAATCTGTCAACATAACGGATAAGCCGTTCTTTTGACCTAATGGTTTTAAAATTTCATTTAATTTTTCATAAATATCATTTCCACCTCGCATACTTTTTTTCGATTTTGGTTTTTCCACGGCGAAATGATGTAATAATAATAAAGCAGCTAAAACTAATAGATTTCCTCGTCCTAATGGAGCGATAATTGATGTCATAGCATTTCCACCCTTCTGCATAGCTTTTTTTATCTCTTTTTTATCAACCCCTTTGTCAACAACACTCTCGTATAAAAATAATAATAATACTAAATTAATTAAAGAATTAATTGATAAAACAGCTAATCCTCTTCCTACATGATGAATGGCTTCAAATTGACTTTTTTTTACTCTCCCTCCACTCTGTATTTTTAATAATTCATAAATTGATTGTGGAGACTTTGATTGACAACCACAACCTCCACCTGTTTGATGTGCTTTACAAACAGTATTCTTATTCGCAACCGACGGTTCTAATAACTCTCCATAATATATAGGAGCGTAATTATAACTATAACGTGATCTACCTACCAAACCACCAATAGATCTATTTACATCAAATGTATATCCATCACCTCCCGATTGTTTCATTTTTTTATCAATAAATTGAAATACCATTTCTTTGGGTATTTCATTTTCAGTCATAATAAAATCATCTACATTATTGAATAATGGTTTATAACTTTTATTATACATATAGTATAACTGAATATTTTTTATAATGAATCTAATAAAATTTGTATTTTATTGATCGTCCCAATTGAATCCATCGAATCCGTCTTTTGAAATGGTATCCACTTTTTAAACATCTTATGATAATTACATTCAACATAGATACATTTATTCTTCCTCAGACGTGATAATACATTCTCTTCTAAATTATCGAAATTTAGTAATGACTTAATATAAATACTGGTGTCAATGTCTGGAATACTGGCTAATGAATGTTTCTCTATATTATTATTAGAACTATAACAATATAATTCATATATATCAGGCATCTTGGTAGGATTAATTAAAAATTTACATGTAGTACGTTCAATTTGATTCGCTTCCTGATTTACATTTTCAACCTCGCCAAATACATTTTCCTCTTCTTCAATCACCACTTTTTGATTGTCAACGGTAATTCCATTTTTAAGAATCTTTGAATCAGAACGACACTCGGGAAAATTAAATAAATAATTATCACTAAAATTATAATTATTTTTAAATATTAATCCAGAACATTTATAGTTTAATACATTCATATACTCATTGACTAAATGATTAATTTCATTCACATGAAAATATTCTTTTTTAACAATATACAAATCTTCATCTAATTCATAATTATTATTCATTATCTTTTCGATTATTGAATGACGAAACTCAAAATTTTTTGTAATTAATGACTCTCCCTCATAATATGCTATGTCATTTATCAAAAATATATATTTATTATCCTCATTTTTCACAATTTCTCCATCCATTAAGGTACCTTTATATAAATTAGCCGTGAACTTTATCTGAACTATATTCATGACAAGATTCTTTTTATTAATAAAAACACAATAGTTTTTATTTTCATAAGAGGTTAAAAATAATATATAATTCTTCCCAAATGACTTTAACAACACGTGAAAACGATTGCTCTTTAAATTATCTAAATTTTTCTTGTTTAAAAATGAATAATACTTTCCAGAAACATTAATGTTTCCAATTGTCTTAATTTGCTTATTAATAGTTCCATATAATTTTGAATGACTTTGAACAAAATTAGATCTTTTTCCAAAAAAAAATGAATGACTCATGCTTACTATATTTTATTATTATCTTTTTATATTCAAATTTTTTTATTGTTTCAAATATATCGGAAGAGTATTCATCACTTCTTCGCAATTAAGAGCATTATTTTTAAAATAATATTCAACAAATTCTCTTGTTCGTATGTCATTGAATGATTCCATTATTTTTCTGTATTGTGCTTCAATATTGTTGTCTCCCATATATTCTAATGTTAAGCAATGATTTTCAACAAGATAATGCTGGGTGGTATTTAAAAATGCATATTGAAACTTATATTTACCCATGCCATAACCTCTATTAATGATAATTATTGGTTTATTTTTTCCTTTTTTTTTTATATAATTTTTCTTTTCCGCATTTTTAAAAGGAGTTACTTCTATTTCATTGTTCTTTAAATAATTATTATAGATTAATAATGTTTCCGTATCGTCATCCGTTAAAATATTTTTATTTTCGTTCCACGTAACGGTACCAATTGAAATTCGAAAGTTTAATTTATTTAAAAAAGTACAACCATTTGTAAATTTTTTTATTTTTTCAATTTCAGTTGGTGTATGAAAAATGGTATTTGAACTAAATGAATAACAAAAATCTTTATTTTTATTAGGAGAGAGTTTATTTTCGATCATTAAAACAAAAACATCTTGTTTTGTCGTTAAAAAGTAATTTTCTTTAATTAATATAATATCATGAATTTTATATTTATTTTTAATATAATTTCTTAATGTATCGTAATATAAACAATTCAAAAAATTAGTTGGTAACACGAAACATAAGAGTCCATTCTTATTTAATTTTTTCAAACAATCAATGATAAATAAATTATAAATATTAGGTCGACCATCAAGATATTTATAATACTTTTCTGAAATATTTTTTTTATTAATTACATAAAATGGAGGATTTCCGATAATTAAATCGAATTTTTCATTTTCCCTTTCATTATAATGAAAAAAATCATCTTGTACGTGGCGATATTCATTATTTTTAAGTTGTATATCCCTTGTTTTTTCAATAATTTTTGTGTTTTTTTCGACACCAACTATTTTTTTTTTACTAACATGTTCATCTAACATAAGAATAAATTGACATGACCCACAACAAGGTTCAAGGATGTTTTTAATGGTAAGTTTATATTCTTTTTCAATACTTTTAATTTTATCAATACATATTTTAATAATGGGGATGGGAGTAAAATAGATTCCATTTGATTTAATTTCCAATTTGGATAAATTTTTTGTAATTTCGTAACTTAATAAATCTATTTTCTCAAAATCTATCATGTATTATTTAATAATTTATTCTTCAAATAAAAACCAGATTTCTTCTTTATAAGTATATTGTTTCCACCTTAAATAAATTTCGATTATAGTACACAAAATATCAATTTTTGGTTTTATAGAAAGTCTTTCTAATTTTAATTCTATTTTTTTAATAATATTCTTTATCGTTTCTTTATTGATTGTACCACATACTCTACCAGTTACTTTAGCTCTTTTTGATTGTTTTTTTTCTTTTGTAATAACTTCTTTTTCTTCAGATTTATCAATAATTCTAAACTTTTTCTCTGTGTCTTTAATTAACGTAATTTCACCATAAATATTTGTTTTATTAATTTTTCTATTTTTCGGTTTATTATTTTTTTTATAAATACTCTGTTGTCTTTTTATAATATCGTTCAATTCAGGACTTGCTTTCTCGATATATTTGGATTGAATATTTGCTACCGGCTTTTTTTCATTTATACTCGTAAATACATAATAATCACCATAAGATTTAAATCCAATCCATTTTTCATTTTTATTTTTATGATAATTTATATTCTGATAATAATTTAATAATTTTGGTTTACAGTAGGTAAGTAACATAGTAGAAATATCATTTTTATCAAATATTTTTTGTAAAATAACTTTCATAAATTTTACATCATCTTGTTTATTAAATTTATCGACAATCGTTCCAATGATTGCCAATTCTAAATTTATATTATTTTTATTATTTTTATTTTTATTATCAGTAAAATAATTCTCTAATAAATCTTTGTACTTAGTAACCTGTTGTAAATATTTATCATAAATTTTAATTGGATTTTCAATTTCTATATTACTTTCTTTAACAGGATAATCATAGTCTATATCTTTTAATTCGACACTTTTAGGCTTGGATGACAAAGGGACTGTTCGGTATTCTAACGGTATTTTCCTATTTAATACATCGTATGGTTGAAAAACATAGTAATCTCCAGCATAAATTATATATCCTTTGATATTAAATTTATCTAAAACTGTAAAATTCTTATTATCTACCATATCTTCAATGGCGCTATAAATAAATAAGTCATTCATTTGAGGATACTTTTCTCGAATTTTGTCTATAAAATTTTGTAAATAAAAAGCATAATCTTCTTCAAACA
>Ga0213868_10006696_pt1 | contig 10124 bp, 8 predicted proteins | sample PICome_9_FD_160087 | JGI IMG/M metagenome (GOLD analysis project Ga0213868, IMG submission 160087) | Coastal seawater microbial communities near Pivers Island, North Carolina, United States - PICO127 | ecosystem: Environmental > Aquatic > Marine > Coastal | place: USA: North Carolina | collected...
CCGACAAGCTCAAAAGATCCATATGCACTAAGGAGATCTGCTTTGGGTGTCGTAAAACTTTTGATTGATAACAATAAAGATTTTAAAATTAAAGATTTAATCAGTTACTCAACATCCCTGCATAGAGACCAAGGTTTTGAGTTAACTAATGAGTCGCATCAAAAAGAATTAGCAGAATTTTTAATGGATAGGCTTAAATATTATATGAAAGAAAAACAAATTAGAGGAGATATTATTGAAGCGAGTGTTAGTTCTCACAATTTAGATAATATGAATAAAATATATAATAAGGCATCAATATTAAATAGCGTTATTTCTAAAGAAATTGGAGAGGATATTGTCATAAATTATAAAAGAGCATCAAGTATATTAAGTGGTGAGTTAAAAGATAAAGATATTGAATTATCAAATACAACTGACCCTGGTATTTTTAAAAATGATTATGAAAAAAACCTATTTAAAAAGATAAATGAATTAAGGAAATATTTTAGCAGCATTAACAAAGATGAAAATTATAAGGAAACACTAATAGTTTTAGCGAGTGCAAAAAAAGTAATTTCAGATTTTTTTGATAACGTAAAAGTCAATGATGAGGATAAAAATATTAAAAAAAACAGATTGGAACTTTTACAAATGTTATGTAGAACATTTAACAATTATATTAATTTTTCTAACATAGAGACTAAATAGTGAATAAACTGATATTAAATTTTAAATCTAAAGAGTCTAAAAAGATAAAGAGTCCTAAAAATTTTTTAGGTGGTAAGGGAGCTAATCTTTCAGAAATGGGAAGAATGGGGCTACCTGTCCCACCAGGCTTTACAATCTCAACTAAAGTTTGTGAATTATTTTATAAAGATAAAAAAAAATTAAATTCCAAAATAATTAATAGTATTAAAAAAGAATTAAGAATTATTGAAAAAGAAGTAGGAAAAAAATTTGGTGATTTAAAAAATCCATTATTATTGTCTGTTAGATCTGGTGCTAGAGTATCAATGCCAGGTATGATGGATACAATTTTGAATTTAGGCTTAAATGACAAAACTGTAATAGCTCTAGCCAATAAAACTTCAAATACAAGATTTGCAAAAGATAGTTATAGAAGATTTATCCAAATGTATGGAAATGTTGTAATGGGGGTGGAGAGCTATCATTTTGAAGAGTTAATTGAAAATTATAAATTAACAAAAGGTGTGCTTTTAGATACAGATTTAGATGCTAGTGATTGGGAGGGGTTAATTAATGATTTTAAAAAAGTTGTTAAAAATCAAACAAAAAAAGAATTTCCACAAAATGTATTTGAGCAATTGCTTGGAGCAATAAATGCAGTTTTTTTATCTTGGGAGAGTAATAGAGCAAAGGTTTATAGAAAATTAAATCAAATACCAGCAGAGTGGGGTACAGCTGTTAATGTACAATCCATGGTTTTTGGTAATATGGGTAATGATTGTGCAACAGGAGTTGTCTTTACTAGAAACCCATCTGATGGCTCTAATGAAGTTTACGGAGAATACTTAATTAATGCACAGGGTGAAGATGTGGTAGCTGGAACAAGAACACCACAATATATCACAAAAAAAGCTCGTAAGGATGCTAAAGCTAAAGAAGCATCTATGGAAGAGTCTATGCCAAAAGTATTTAAGCAACTAGATAAAATATTAAAGGTTTTAGAAAAACACTACAAAGACATGCAAGATGTAGAGTTTACAGTGGAGAATAATAAACTTTGGATGTTACAGACAAGATCTGGAAAAAGAACTTCAAAATCTGCAGTTAAAATTGCCGTAGATATGGTTAAAGAAGGATTGCTGTCAAAAAAAGAGGCTGTAATGAGAATAGATCCTGCTTCACTTGATACCTTATTACATCCTACACTTGATGAAAAAAGTTTAGTTAATGTAATAGCAAATGGATTGCCTGCATCTCCAGGTGCAGCAAGTGGAAAAGTTGTTTTTTCATCAGAAGAGGCTGAAAGATTAAATGATATGATGCAAGATACAATCTTAGTGAGAGTTGAAACTTCTCCAGAAGATATTCATGGAATGCATGCTGCAAAAGGAATTTTAACTGCTAGAGGAGGAATGACTAGTCATGCGGCAGTTGTGGCAAGAGGTATGGGAAGACCATGCGTTTCTGGTTCAAGTGAAATTGATATCAACTATGAAGCAAAAACTTTTAAAACATCTTCAATTGAAGTTAAAGAAGGACAGATAATTACAATTGATGGTTCAACTGGTAGAATTATTCTTGGAGAAGTTCCAACAGTTAAACCAGAAATTTCTGGGGATTTTTCAAAATTAATGAGTTGGGCAGATAGTTTCAGAAAGTTGAAGGTTAGAACTAATTCAGAAACTCCACTTGATACAAAAACTGCAAGAGACTTTGGTGCCGAAGGTATTGGTCTTTGTAGAACAGAGCATATGTTCTTTGATGAAGAAAGAATTTTATCAGTTAGAGAAATGATCCTGTCAAAAACAGTTGATGATAGAAATAAAGCTTTATCAAAACTATTACCACATCAGAGAAATGATTTTATTGAAATATTTAAAATTATGAGTGATTTGCCAGTAACAGTTAGATTGCTAGATCCCCCTTTACATGAGTTTCTTCCTAGAACAGAAAAAGAAATAAATGATGTAGCAAATGTAGTAGGCTTACCATTGAAGGAAATAGAGTCTAGAATTAATGAGTTACATGAACAGAATCCAATGTTAGGACATAGAGGCTGTAGATTGGGAATTTCCTTTCCAGAAATTTATGAAATGCAATGTAGGGCAATTTTTGAAGCTTTATCTGATTTAAAGATTAAGAAGATTAAATCAGCATTTCCTGAAATAATGATTCCTCTTGTATCGACTGAAGCTGAAATTAAAATAATGAAAGATCTAGTAATAAGAGTTGCACAAGAAGTTCAAAAAGATAAAAAAGTTAAAATTGATTATTTGGTAGGAACTATGATTGAGCTCCCTAGAGCAGCTATAAAAGCTAATGACATAGCAAAACATGCGGAGTTTTTTAGCTTTGGCACTAATGATTTAACCCAGACAACTTTTGGTTTGAGTAGAGACGATAGTGGAAAATTTTTAAATGATTACCTTGATAATAAGATTTTTTCAATAGACCCTTTTGTTTCCATAGATGATGGCGTAGGTGATCTTGTCGAAATTGCAGTAAAAAAAGGCAGAGAAACAAATAAAAAAATGAAACTTGGAATTTGTGGAGAACATGGGGGAGATCCAAAAAGTATTCATTTTTGCTCAAAAGTAGGTTTGGATTATGTTTCATGCTCACCTTATAGGGTACCAGTTGCAAGATTGGCCGCTGCTCAAGCAGAAATATCAAAAAAAATTAAATCTCTAATTTAAAGTCAACAGCTGGAACGCTATGAGTGATACTACCAATAGAAACTCTATCTACACCTGTTGCTGCAATTTTTTTTATGGATTTTAAATTGACGTTTCCTGATGCTTCAGTTTCGTAGTATTTTTTTGCGATTTTAACACCAGTTTTTAGTGTTTTTAAATTCATATTATCAAATAAGACCGTATCAAACTTTAGACCTATTATTTTTTTAAGTTGATTAAGATTATCAACTTCAACCGTAATTTTTCTTCCTTTTTTATTCTTTATAGCCAGCAAAACTAAAGTTTTAATATCAGAACTTGCTATATGATTATCTTTAATTAAAAACTCATCACTTAAATTGAATCTGTGGTTTGTTCCACCACCTAACTTTACAGCGTATTTTTGTATTATTCTTAAAGTTGGAATTGTTTTTCTGGTACAACAAATTTTACAGTTCTTATTAACTAGTTTAACAAATTGATTGGTTTTAGTTGCTATACCAGAGATATTATTCAAAAAATTTAATGCAACTCTCTCACCAATTAAAATATTTTCAGCCTTACCTTGTATTATTGCAATAATGTCATTTTTTTTTACAATTGAACCTTCTTTTTTCTTAATAGTAAATTTTATTTTATTATCTATTAGCTTAAATGTGTGTTTTGCAAATTCTAATCCTGCAATTATTGCTGGTTGATTGGAAATTAGTTTAACTTTAATAGTTTTATCATTTTTGATTAAATTTGATGTAATATCTCCATCTGGATAAAGGTCTTCATTTAAGGCAAGCTTTACAATATTCTTGATATAATAATTACTTAATTTAATTTGAGACACTTTTATTATCTGCCGATCGTAACCATTCTTTCAACAGGAATTCTTGCTTTTTCTATTGTCTCTTTATCAATTATGATTTCACCTGTTTCATTTTCTAGGCAATCTAAAATTTTTGGTAATGTAATTTTTTTCATATGAGGACAAAGGTTACACGGTCTAATAAATTCTACATTTGGGTTTTCTACTTGAATATTATCACTCATTGAACATTCAGTAACCATCATAACTTTTTTAGGTTGATTGTCCTTAACATATTTAATCATCCCACCAGTTGATCCTGCAAAATCACTAGCTTTAATAACATCTGGAGGACATTCTGGATGAGCTATTATTTTAATACCAGGATTTTTTGCTCTAATATCATTTATTTCTTTTTCAGTGAACTGGTCATGAACCATGCAAATACCTTTCCAAGCAATTATTTCAACATCAGTCTGAGATGCTACATACTTAGCCAGGTAGTCATCTGGCAAAAATATAACTTTTTTGACACCTAAAGAATTTACAATCTTAACTGCATTAGCTGATGTACAGCATATATCAGTTTCAGCTTTAACATCTGCTGATGTATTAACATAAGACACAACAGGAACACCCGGATACTTTTCTTTTAGTAATCTTACATCTTTACCTGTAATAGAGGATGATAAAGAACAACCAGCAGTCATATCAGGAAGTAAAACTTTTTTTTCAGGACTCATTAACTTGGATGTTTCTGCCATGAAGTGAACTCCTGCCATTACAATAATATCAGCCTCAGTTTTTGAAGCCTCAATTGCAAGAGCTAACGAGTCTGCTGCAACATCTGCAATACCATGATAAATTTCTGGAGTTTGATAATTATGAGCAAGTATAATTGCATTTTTTACTTTTTTTAATTGATTAATTCTATGAATATAAGGAGCATGAACTGACCACTCAATCTCAGGCATAACTTTTGAGATTTTTTGATAAATAGGGTCGGTTGCGATTTTTACTTCTGGTGTGAATTCCATGTCAAAATGTATCAATTTGAACTTAAATTGTCATTCATTTATTGTGCGGCAAATTTTATAAAAAGGTCAACTTTATTGTTGATCAAGCTTTATTAAATTTTTTTTTAATTGTTTTAGCTATAGCTCTAGCCATTAGTGGTGGTACAGCGTTACCAATTTGCTGATATTGAGATAAATGTTTTTCCCACGACATAGTAGTCCTTTTTCCTTTAAAAATATAAGTATCAGGAAAAGATTGTATTCTAGCTGCTTCTCTAGCAGTAAAATTTCTATTTAGGTAAGGATGAATAAAATTAGATTGAAAGCTAGCAGCTACTGTTGGACTAGGTAAATTGGGGTAAGGTCTCATATTATTTTGTGAGAAAACTTTACCACTTAATTGATCTGCAGCTCCTCTTTTTCTTTGGCTATATTTTTTATCAACATCCTTTACTGATTGACCATATTTAATTTGTTTAAATCTTTCTATAAGTCTATCTGTGTGTCTCATAGCGATATGGTTAGATATTTCTTTAGAATTTTTTCTCATTAATTTTTGATAATTATTTTTTGGTTTTATTAAATAATCTTGTTTTTCTATACCTTTGCCAGATTCTATTTGAGGTAAATCTGAAATTGCATCCCAAAGTTTTAAATATTGTTTTTTTTCATACTCAATATTTGGAATTAATTTTTTAGAGTCAAAAGATATATCTTTTCTTATACCAATAAAAAAAACTCTTTGTCGTATCTGTGGAACACCATAATTAGCAGAGCTTAATACCTGTAGAGTAAGGTTATAACCAATTTTTTTGAACTCATCTTGAATGATATCTTTGACAAGAATATTTTTTTTTGTTGTCATCGATAGTAATCCTTTAACATTTTCCATAACAAAAAATTTTGGCTGTAAGATTTTTACAAATCTTACAAAATCAATAAAAAGACTATTTCTTGGATCTTTGTTATCTCTATTCCCAGATAGTGAAAAACCTTGGCATGGTGGTCCACCAATTATTCCATCTATACTTTTTAAATTTAATTTTTTTGGATCAATTTTTCTTATATCTTTGGTCAACACAGGAATTTTAGGATGATTATAAGAATAAGTTTCAGATGCCCATTGATCTATTTCAATAGCTAAACAAGGTTTGAAACCCTCCATTTGAAAACCTAAAGAGAAACCACCACAACCAGAAAAAAGATCAATTATTTTCACCCAATTATCTTTCCAGATTCTATTTTTTCCTCAACATCACTCCAAGTAGAGTTTAAATGATTTTTTACTTTATTAAATAAATCTAAAATTAAATCTGAATTGATTGGAGCGCTTCTTTTAGAGTCAGCTGATTTTCTCAAACAATAAATTTCGTCAATATCTGAATAAACAGGGTCTGTTTCTTTAGAAACCTCATACGTTTCACAAACTACAAAAAAAAGACAGTAGGGATTGCCACTTTTAATTTTAGATGCTGTTGCAATAGAGCCTTCTAGCATGGTTTTATCTAAATAAGTTTTATTTTCAATTGAAACAATTGGTATATTTATAATTTTTTTTTCATTTCCTATCTCAATCACAATTTTTTTAGCAATTGCAAAATCTTGATCTTTTTCATTCACCATCAAACCATTTTTTTTTTCAAATATCTTAATATTTTTTGGTGCAAAAAATAGATTTGAGTATGCTTTAGTGGGACCTAATTCAAAAATATTATTTTGTATAATTTTAAGATCTTTAAATAAATGACACATGAATTCCTCTAAAACAGTTGAGTGTAATTTTGATTGTGACCTCCATCCATATTCATTATCTTTTTCCTTCTTAAATTTTGGCTGATCGATAAATGCTTTGTATTCTATTAAAGCATCAACTTTTTCTTTAACAGCTTGATCATCTGGCTTATTTTTTAAGGCATTAGTTTTTTGAATCCATTGATCATATTTTTCCACAATTTGATTAATATACTCTCTATTTTTTCCTTTTGCTTTTTTCAGCTTTGTGTTGATATTATTTAGATGGGCTAGTTCCATTTTTTTTAAATTATTTTTACTTTTTGATTATCACAAGTCAATTCTTTATCACAGAATTCCTTAAAATCAGGACTAAATAAATTTATTAATGCAAAGGGGTAGGGTTCAGAAATTAATATTTTACCAATTGGTTTTTCATTGTAAAAAATCTCACTTCCCTCTTCTAGTTTTGTTTGAGTTTCAATTGGAAGTAGTTTTTTTCTTAATTTATTTTTTAATTTCATCCTTGCAGTATTCTCTTGTCCCACATAACAGCCTTTCTTAAAGTCGACAGCATTTAATTCTTCAAAATTTGCCTCAAGACTAAATACTTTATTTTGTAATTTTTTTGTACCTTGTTGAAGAATACCCAGTTTAAAACTGTGATCATAATATTCTTTTTGTTCAGAGGTTTTTAGCTCAAGTTTTTTTAAAGATAAGTAAAGTTTTTCAAGATTAATTATTAACCTTGCCCCTAAATTTTTATTTCTTGGGTCTAATAAAATAGGGTCCTCTCTATAATTTATTGTATGTCCTTCTATATCTTTTGAGTTTTCAAAGGTTCTAAATTTTTCATTACTAAAAGCTGCAACCACAAACTCATTACTTAAGTTTAGTATTTCTACTTTAGATCTAAGTTTGTAAATATTTAGTTGTTTAAAAAGTTCATCAATTTGTTCTTTTTCACAATCTAAAAAAAATCCAGATTTATGTTTAATTATTAAAAATTCAAATAAAAATTTGCCCTGTGGACTAAGTAGAGAAGAAAAACAACTATTTGACTCATCAACTTTATTAATGTCATTACTAATTAGATTTTGTAAAAATTCTTTAGCATTTTCTCCATTTATATAAAGAATACCTCTATCTTCTAAAATATATACATTTTGAATATTCATAATTGATTGGTGACTATATATGATATAATAACTTTTTTCATAAATGTTAGATCTAATAATTAGAAATGGTTCGTGCTATATAGATAAGGATCTAAAGGATCAAGACATTGCAATTAAAGATGGTAAAATTATAGAAATTGGCACAATTGATGTTGAAGCTAAAGAGATTTTTGATGCCAAAGGGTTAACTGTTTTACCGGGGTGTATTGATACACAAACTCATTTTAGAGAGCCTGGTTCAACTGATACTGAAGATTTACATACTGGAAGTAGAGCCGCAATTGTGGGGGGCATAACTAGTGTTTTTGAAATGCCAAATACAAATCCGCCAACCGCTAATAAGAAAGAATTTCAGAGAAAATTAGATCTTGCAAAAAATAGAATGTATTGCAATTATGGTTTTTATTTTGGTGCAACCCCAGATAATGCTAATGAATTAGCTGATTTAAAAGATCTTGAAGGATGTTGTGGAATAAAACTTTTTGCAGGATCTTCTACAGGAAATTTATTAGTTCAACATGAAAAAGATATAGAAATAGTTTTTAAAAATAGTTCAAAAGTAGTTGCTGTTCACTCAGAGGATGAGGAAATTTTAAATAGGAATAAGAAATTAATTAAAGATGGAGATGTTCATTCTCACCCTATATGGAGAAGTGCTGAGTGTGCAATATCGTCAACTAGAAGAATTGTTAAGATTGCTGAAAGATATAAAAAAAAAGCACATATTCTTCATGTAACTACCAAAGATGAGATTGATTTTTTATCTCAGCATAAGGGAAATATTACATTTGAAATCACACCGCAGCATTTAACTATTTATGCTCCTGATTGTTATAATAAATTAGGTACCTATGCTCAAATGAACCCTCCAATTAGAGATAAATCTCATTTTGACAGATTATGGTATGGAGTGAAAAATAATCTTAATGATACTATTGGTTCGGATCATGCTCCTCATTTAAAGATAAATAAAGATAAAACTTATCCCAACTCTCCATCAGGAATGCCAGGTGTTCAAACTTTAATGCCAATAATGTTAAATCATATAAATGATGAAAAATTAACGCTTGAACAATTAATGAACTTTGTATGTGAAAATCCAGTCGAAATATTTGGTATAGAAAATAAAGGATTTATTAAAGAAGGTTTTGATGCTGATTTCACAATTGTAGATATGAATAAAAAGATTTTAATTAAAAATGAAAATATTGAAAGTAAATGTGGTTGGTCTCCATTTGAAGGTATTGAATTTAAAGGAACTCCCGTTTCAACAATTATTGCTGGAAAAATTAAAATGAAAAATGGAAAAATTCTTGGCGAACCTGAAGGAAAACCAATAAGCTTTAAATAACTTTTGTAGAAAAGCTATTAACCAAAACAACTCCACACACAATAAAAAATAATCCCACTACAGCCTGCCATGAAAGAGCCTGTTTAAAAAAAATATATCCTAATATGGCAATTGTAAATATTCCAAGACCACTCCATGTTGCATATACAATAGCAATTGGAATTTTATCAACAACAAATGTTAGAAGATAAAATGATGATAGGTATAAAATTGCAAGAGTGGTAGTTGGAATGATTTTGGTAAAATTTTGTGAAAGTGGTAACAGCATTGTTCCACCAACTTCACAAAAAATTGCAATAACTAAATATATATAAGTTTTAATCATTTAATTCTTTTTTGATATCTTATCCAGCCAGGGCTTCTTATTTCTTCATTGTCTTCAAAATCTTGATTAAATTCAAAATCATCATCTTTACTGTCCTCAAAATATGAATTTTTTTCTAAAAATTCCTCTGGAAGTTCATCGATGAATCTTGAGGCCATACTATCAATCCAATTTCCTTGGTAAAATCTATTCATTGCAAAAGATACAAGCGCCTTCTTTTTTGCTCTAGTTATTCCAACGTAAGCCAACCTTCTTTCTTCTTCAAGTCCATTTTGACCTTTTTCTTCAATTGATTTTTGGTGTGGAAAAAGTCCTTCTTCCCATCCAGGTAAAAAAACTACATCAAACTCAAGCCCTTTTGAACCATGCATAGTCATCATCTT
>Ga0213868_10006697_pt1 | contig 10122 bp, 9 predicted proteins | sample PICome_9_FD_160087 | JGI IMG/M metagenome (GOLD analysis project Ga0213868, IMG submission 160087) | Coastal seawater microbial communities near Pivers Island, North Carolina, United States - PICO127 | ecosystem: Environmental > Aquatic > Marine > Coastal | place: USA: North Carolina | collected...
CCTGCCTCATCAATAATTTCAGCCAATAAAATTGCACAATATGGAGATATTTCACTAGGCTTTAAAACCATAGTACATCCAGCTGCAATGGCAGATGCTACCTTTGTACACATCTGATTCATAGGCCAGTTCCATGGAGTAATCATTCCAACAACACCAATTGCCTCTTTTCTTTCAATATAATTTTCTGAGTTTCTCTCAAATTCATAATTCTCTAGAGTTTTTAAAGTTCCTTTAAAATGACTTAAGCCGGTTGTCGCTTGTGCCACTTGAGATAACCACAAAGGCGCACCCATCTCCTCTGTTACAGTAGTTGCAACCTCATCCATTCTTTTTTCATAAACTTCTATAATTGCTTTAAGGTGATCTGCTCGCTCTGCTGGCGAAGTTTTGCTAAATGTTTTAAAGGCCTCTTTTGCATGACCAACTGCAACATTTATATCTTCTTTGGTGCCTGCTGATATCAAACCAATAACCTCTTCAGTAGCAGGATTGAAAACTTCAATAGTCTCCGCACTTGAAGGCTTGCTCCATTTTCCATTAATGTAAAAATCTAATTTATCTTTCATAGTTATTTCCTGTATATATAAATTATAGATATATTGATGCTTTTGTTAAAGCTATTCTCTAGATTCCTTGAATGCCTCAATAGCTCTCAACCTTGATTCTTTGAGATTTAGTATAGGTTCTGGGTATCCCAGATGTCTTCGCAAAGAGCTATCAGGGTCGTGAATAACTTTTTTATCTAAATCTTTTAGTTCTGGAACAAATTTTTTGATAAATTTTCCGTCTTTATCAAAATTAGTCGACTGGGTTATAGGATTAAATATTCTAAAATATGGTGCTGCATCAGTACCGGTAGAGCTACTCCATTGCCAACCACCGTTATTTGAAGCAAAGTCTGCATCAATTAAACTTTCCATGAAGAACTTTTCTCCTAATCTCCAATCATGCAGCATGTTTTTGGTAAAAAACATTGCTACGACCATTCTTAATCTATTATGCATCCAGCCTTCAGCTTTTAACTGCCTCATTGCGGCATCAATGATTGGAAATCCAGTCATGCCATTTTTCCAGGCATTGAAATCATCCTCATCATATCTCCACTGGATAGCATTTGTATAATCCTGAAATGGCTTGCCTTTACTAACTTTTGGAAAAGAATGCATGATATTTCTATAAAATTCTCTCCAAACTATTTCATCTATCCATTTGGTATAACCCTTATTGCCAGAAGTAAACTCAAAATTATTAAGCTTTAATGCTTCAAGGATACATCTTCTTGAAGATATTACTCCTGTAGCTAAATATGGAGATATTCTGCTAGTACCTTCAAGAATAGGGTCATTTCTATTAGCAGAGTAATCAGGAGCTTTGGTGGCAAGAAATTCATTTAATCTTTCAAGGGCACTTTCTTCACCATCAGGCCATAGGGTCATATCCACACCATGCGTACTTTTAAACTCATAATTAAAATCTTCAAAATTTCCTCGAGATGAATTAATAGATTTTTCTTTATATTGATAATCAATATCTAAAAAATTCATATCAAAGTTCTCAACCCACCTTCTTTTGAAAGGAGTAAAGACTGAAAACGGATTTCCTTGACCTGTTTTTAAAAAACCAGCTTCATAAATTATTTGATCATTAAATTTCTCAAAATTAATATTGCTAGCAGTTAACAGAGAAATGAAATTCTTATCTCTCTCATTCTCATCAAATCCAAACTGTTTATTGAAATAGACTTTATCAACCTCATGCTCATTAGCAAAAGAATTTATAAGTGAAGGATCTTGATTGAATCCCTCAGAATTTTTTATAACTAATGAAACGTTTAATGATTTCAGCTTGCAGCCCAAGCTTTTAAGATTTTTAATTATAAAATCATTTTTGATATTTGATTCATTATGAAGAGCAGCCTGTTTGGGTGAGTAGAGATATAATGCAATGACTTCATCGCATTGCTCAAATGCACTTTTTAGAGCAGGATTATCATCTGTTCTTAAATCAGATCGAAACCAAACCAAACCTTTCATGAGATAAGTTCTTTGTTTGAGAAAGCAACATCTACTTGGTAGTTTTCTTTTTGATTGGTAATTTTTGCACAACCTCCAGCTGCGTTTACTATTGCAGCTCCAGCGGCTATGTCCCATAAAAATGAACCTTGTTCTTTATACATATCGGCCTTTGCAGAAGCAACATAAGCAGCAGCCATGGCTGCTGATCCTATCATTCGTACCTTTTTCCATGACTGGAAATCTTTTACCATATCTAATAAAGCAGTATCTGAATAATTAGTTAACAAAGGTAATCCAGTAAGCAATATTGATTCATTTCTTTTAGAATTGTTGTTTACGTAGATGTTTTTATTATTTAGCTTTGCTTCTGATTCTATTGATCCCTCATAAATATCATCATTATTAAAGTCATATATAACCCCAATGACTGGTTGTAAGTTTGAGATTAGTGCAATAGAAACACAGCAAATTGGAATATTTCTTGAATAGTTTGCTGTTCCGTCAAGCGGATCAACAACCCAAAATGTTTTACCCAAATTGCTAACAGAAGCGCCAGTTTCTTCTCCTAAAATAGGAATGTTTGATTTTGATAGCAAGCATTCTTTTATGAACTTTTCAGCTTCTATGTCTGCTTTTAGCTTTATATCCTTACCAGATGAAATTTTTTCCTTATTTAGATCAGCTTTTGAATTTAGCAACATATTGCCTGCTTCTAAGGCTGCGTTTCTTGCTATCTCTAAATTATTTAAAATATCTTTCATTACTTGGTATATGTAATTCTATATATTGCATTGTGTTTATCATCAGAAACTAAGAGAGAGCCATCTCTTAACACCAATGGAGCTGAAGGTCTGCCCCAAGATTCTTGGCCATCAAGAAAACCAGATAAAAAATCACTACTTCCAATAACATTACCATCTGAATCAGTATGCACAGCTAGTACTTTGTAACCAACTTTTTTTGATCTATTCCATGAGCCATGCAAAGCCATAAATAAGGTATTTTGGTATTTTTCTGGAAATTGATTTCCTTTATAAAAAGCAACGCCTGTTGGCGCAACATGAGCCCCTATCTCAAGAACTGGAAGAACTATAGGCTCATTTAATCCTTGAATCATATCCCCATACTCAGGATCAATAATATTCGTCGCATGAAGAAAAGGAAATCCAAAAAATGTATTTTCTTCTTTTAAGATATTTAATTCACATGATGGAGAATCGTCTCCAAGCCAATCCCTTCCGTTATCACCAAAATACATAAGCTTTGTTTCTGGATGCCAATCAAAACCTACACTGTTCCTTACGCCTCTAGCTACTGTTTTCCATTCACCACTATCAAGCATTATGATTGATGCATATCTCTCATCCTTTGTTATTCCATCAAGACAAATATTACATGGTGCTCCAACATTAGTATAAAGATTTCCATCAGGGCCAAACTTAATCCATTTACCGCCGTGCCAAGCATCTTCCGGCAAATCATTATTAAATAAAATTTTCTTAATCTTATTTTTTGATACTGCTTTAATAGATGTTTCTACATCTTCAATTACCCAGATATTACTTACTTCTGCAAAATATAAATCTCCTTCATGTAAAGTAAGTCCTCTTGAATTATTTAAATTGGAAGCTAAAACGATTTTGTTTTCTGTATTATTTTTATCAATTGCATAAATGTCTCCTTTAATACCTCCAACAAATATAAAGTTATTGCCTTCTGCCATTTGTCTTGGAGCTGTTATACCAGATGCAAATAACTCAACAGAAAAATCTTTAGGGGTTTGAAGAGATTTATAATTAATATCAGCAAAAGCTAAATAAGGTATTAAAAATACTAGAAAGCACGATGTTTTTAAATTTAAATATTTCATAAGCATAAGGTTATCATTAATGAGTAATAGTCCTCAATGCTTAAGATCTGTTTTGCTTCTCTTTAAATGGCGTCCCCACTCCCCGAACCTGTAACAGTTTTAATAATATATTTAAAATATGAAAATATATTAAGGTTTTGAATCATTTCATTATCCGTTTTAGCCAAAAGATCTGGGGTAGACATATCTATATTTTGAATCTGAGCAAGGCCAGTAATTCCTGGTCTTGATTCATATACACCAAGAGAATCTCTGGCTTTAATAAGCTCCTCTTGATTAAATAAATTAGGCCTTGGTCCTACAAAACTCATGGATCCAATCAGAACATTTAACAATTGTGGTAATTCATCTATTTTTGTTTTTCTAAGAAATCTCCCAAAATTTGTAATTTGTTTACTTGAAGCAAGATGACTTGCAACATTTTGGGTGTCTAATTCCATTGTTCTAAATTTTATTAGGTTAAAGCTCTTTTTGTACCTGCCAACTCTTTTTTGAATAAATAATGGTGAGCCTGTATCGAAAATGCCTAATATTAAAATTATGAGAAGTATTGGAAAAAGAAAGATTAGGCCTAATAGAGAAAATATAATATCAAATGCTCTTAATAACATGGTTCTTATTTAGTTCCTTGCTTATAGCCTTCAACTGATTTTTCAAGAATATTGATGGCTTTTTGTATATTTTGATCTTTTGCGCATTGGTTTAATTCATCAAGAATTTTTTGTAAATTAAGTTTATCGATGAAAGTTTCTTTAGAAACAAATATTTTATTATTATCAGTTGTGTCCTCATCTCCTGATATTAATAGCTCTTCGTAAAGCTTTTCACCTGGACGAAGTCCAACCTCTTTAATTTGTATGCCATCACTTTTAGGATCCGAAGATATATTTCTTCCAGAAAGATGGATGAGCCTAGATGCAAGATCATAAATTTTGACCTGCTCACCCATATTTAAAATAAATACTTCTCCGCCTGCAGAAAGTTTGCCAGCCTGCAAAACCAGATTAGCTGCTTCAGGTATTGTCATGAAGAATCTAGTAACATCTTTATGAGTAATTGTAATTGGGCCACCCTCTTGGATTTGCTTTGTGAATAAAGGTATTACTGACCCAGATGAGTTTAAAACATTTCCAAACCTTACCATGCAAAAGTTTTTATTTGCATATTCTGCATTAAATGATTGAGCAACCATTTCTGCCATTCTTTTCGTTGCTCCCATTACATTTGTTGGTCTGACAGCTTTATCAGTTGAAACAAGAATAACTTTGGTGACATTTGACTCTGCAGCAGCATTGCAAACTGACATAGTTCCAAAAACATTATTTTTGATGCCTTCAAATATATTTTCTTTGTATTCAACGATAGGAACATGTTTATATGCAGCCGTGTGATAAATAGTATTAATATTATGTCTTTTTATGATCTCTAGAAGCCTATTTTTTGATCTTACGTTACCCAATATGCCTATAATTTTTGAGTTGATTTTCGCAGTTTTGATAATTTCTTCTGCTTCTGTTTGTATTTTATATAAGCTATATTCAGAGATTTCATATAAAACAATAGTATTCGGACCTCCTTTGATTACTTGACGAACTAGCTCAGATCCTATTGAACCCCCAGCTCCTGTAATCATTATGTTTTGTCCAGAAAAATCTATATCCATTGATGAGGCAGATTCTCGAGGGAGAATGTCATCTAAAGACAAGTCTTGCATTTCAGCAAGTTTCTTTTCATCTGAAACTAGCTCATGCAAGCCAGGCATTGTTCTAACGGCTAATTTAAGGCTTTCTAATTTAGTAATTATATCCTGCCTTTTTTCAGTATCTAAGCTAGGTATTGCAAGATAGACCATCAAGTCTGGATATTTATATTTAAGTTTATCTAAATGAGATTTTCTACCATAAACCCTATAGCCAGATATTTCTGATCCTTTAATATTTCTTGAATCATCAAATAAGCCAACAACATTGATGTGTATATCATCTTTAATGGTGTTTAATAATTGAAGGCCGGCCGCTCCTGCTCCATAAATAAGGATGTTTTTTTTGCCCTCTGCATTGGGAGACTTAGTATATAAAATATATGATGCTAAATCTCGAATAAAATTAAGAATGGCATAAATAACAACAAAACAACTTATAGAAATAAATACGTAAAAATATATTGGCAAGTCAATGTAACCATCAATGTAATATAAAGATAGAGAATATGTTATTCCATAAGTAAATGAGCCAATAACAGATCTTAGCAGAGTAAGTTTAGATTCATATGATCCAATGCGAGATCTATAAAAACCTGAATTAAATAGATATATAAATGTAACGGCATAAGCTACAAAAAATGTTTTTATAGAACCTGGCTCTAGAAACTCTCCAGAAGTGCTTCCAATATTTATTAAGAAGATTTTTAAATCGGGGGCTGTATTGGTAAATCCATACCAGGCAAGAAAGACAGCCAAGAAGTCAGCTACTACTGCAAGGAGCACCTTTATAGGCTTAGATAGTTTCTTAATTCTTTGAAGCATGAATTGAAAACAGAATAAGTTATTTACTTAAACTATTATAGTACAATTTAATTTAATTTTTTTTTTTACACATATCAAGGAGGCCCAAAATTGTTTAGTTTTTTCAAAAAAAATAATTCTATTGAAGCGAGTAATGAGTATCTATTTGACCATGAGCTAATTGGTTGTGCTTTAGCATATGAAATAGCAATATCTGATGGTGAATTAGATGAAAGTGAACTTACAAGCTTAAAGGCTGAAATTATAAAGAAGTCTGAGCAGCTAAATCTTGATTCAGTTGAAGTTTTTAAAACAATTGAGCGGCATAGCACTGAGTCTGTTTCATTTAATGATTTTATAAATCAAATAAATGAAAACTTTAATAAAGATCAAAAATTAAAAATGATTGAGTTCTTATGGCAGACAGCATATGCAGATAATATTTTAGAAGTTGATGAAGAAAGACTGATAAGAAGAATTGCTGACATGATAAGAATTAAAGATATGGAAGTTCTTAAATTAAAGGATAAGATCAAAAAATTAAATCTAACTAATAACTAGTAACTAATAAAACTATCGTTTTCTTGTAAGAATCTCATTGCATCAACTCTTTTGCATTGGAATGTAGCATGTGTAATAATCTCATCAAATATATCATTTCCAACAAAAGTTCCCATTTGATATAGGATTACGCACCTCTCAAGCTCATTAACTCTACTATCATAATTTAACTCTTCTACTAAGTCCTTATATGTAATAAAGGAATTTGTCATTTTCATATTCTTTCTATTATCAAGAATCATAAAATTATCTTTATTGGGATTAGTGTTATATGTGTTCCATGTAATGCCGTTTGAAGATGTTCCTGGATTTCCATTCTTGGCAAAATTTGACCAAAATAACATCATATTCTTTGATATAAACCTTTTTGATGGTCCGGCTGGATAAATTAAAAACCCGTAACCCTCAACAAGCTTATTATTTCCAGTAATAAGAGAGATTTCTGTTCCATGTGAGGCGCCAATAAGTTTTTTAAAATCTGCAACAATAAATCTCCTATGGTCATCCCAGTCAAACTTGTATGCAAATGTTTTATTATTTCCGATAGAGTTTAATGAAGATATTGGTTCAATTACTCCTCTAATTTTCCAGGCTTCGCTTCTGTAGTAGTTGAATGCTTCAAATGCTGCTTCATCTTTTAATCTTACTCTTGGTATGCCCAAAATAGAGCCTAAAAAAGAATAATCAAGCTTTACAAAATATTCTGCAGTTCCGATCCATAGCTTGACCTCGTCCCTGTTTGATCCAGCCATAAAAGGTATATTACTTAAATAATTTTTATTGCCTAATGAGCTTTCTAAGCCTTCTTCAGGAATAACTATTCCATCATTTGTTAAAAGTGGAACTTCTAAATTAGATTTATCTGAATACTCACGAAAAAAATCTTCAGCAGTAAGTTTTAAAAGGCTTTCATAAAGATCATGTGAAAATAGTTCTTCATGATTTGGTATCAATCGTTTAACAACTTCATTGCTAGTGTGATTGTAGGTTGGATTTGTTATTTGAGCTCTATGCGCATCTTTTTTTGAAGTTGAGGTTGTGTAACCAGATTGTGAAATTGCTTTATGAAAAAGGCCTTTGGCTTGAGGAGCTACCATTAAGGATAAAACATTATGTCCGCCTGCAGATTCACCAAAAATAGTTATATTGTCTGGATCCCCTCCAAATAATTTAATATTTTTATTAACCCATTTAAGGGCTTGTATTATATCCAAGGTACCAAAGTTAGAGGTTTGATCAATTCCTGTTTGATTGCCTTGGATTGATGGATGTGTAAACCAACCAAAAGCACCCAATCTGTAATTTATAGTCACTACAATTACATCATGCCTACTTACCATTGTTGAATAATCATAAAGATCTTTTAGTCCAGATGTATTTCCACCTCCATGAATCCAAAACATTACTGGAAGCAGATCTTTTGATTTCTTGCTTGGAACTTTGATATCTAAATATAAACAGTCTTCAGAGCCTACCAGAATACCCTCTCCTGGAGCTCCGCCCATTGATGATGGTTCTTGAATACAAAAATTATTATCTTTGTTTTGAATTATTCCATCAACATCCAAAATTTCTCTTGGTGCTTTCCATCTTAAATTGCCAATTGGAGGCTTGGCATATGGAATATCATCATAATTTATAACTTTATTTTTTAGATACCCTTGAACTTTTCCTGATGAAGTCGACACATAGCTACCAATCTCTTGAGTGTATGTTTCGAGGCTATATAGTAAGAAAAAAGTTAGGATATATAGTTCTTTTTTAGGCATAATGTATTTTTCTAAAAATGTTAAAAAATATTATATATTAAATCATCGGGATGTAGCGCAGCCTGGTAGCGCACTACACTGGGGGTGTAGTGGTCGTCGGTTCAAATCCGGCCATCCCGACCATATTATTAATACTAATTCAGCTGTTTTTTAACCTTGTTTGAGACTATAAAGTTAAGCTTTATTCTTTCAGTGATAATATGATTAGTTCCCGTCTTTGGATTTCTTCCAATTCTTTGAGGTGTTACCTTGTTTGCAAATGTTCCAAAGTTAGCAATCTTGACATCGTTATTATTAGATTGAGATTTAATAATATTAATAAAACTTTCTACCATATTATTAGATGTTGAATAAGGGATTGATAAATTTTTTGAAATTTTTTTTGCTATATCGCTCTTTTTAAGACTCATATAATCTTAATATTAAGTTCCAGTTCCTGAACCAGTTCCTGTACCAGTTCCAGTTCCTGTACCAGTTCCTGTACCAGTTCCAGTTCCTGTACCAGTTCCTGTACCAGTTCCAGTTCCGGTGCCAGTTCCTGTGCCTGTTCCGGTGCCAGTACCTGTACCTGTACCTGTACCTGTACCTGTACCTGTACCTGTACCTGTACCTGTATCATCTTCGTCATCACTTGTATCATTTAGAATAGTGACCGTGATATTTTGTAAAACAACATTATTACCATCAGTGGCTACTGCAATAATTGAATAGGATGTTTTCGTCTCATAATCTGGAGCTGTTTTGAATGAAAGTGATCCTGTTGCAGCTCCTAGTTCAAAACTATCAGCATCAGTTCCGGTAATGTTATAGCCAACAGTATCTCCAGTATCCTCATCTTCTGCAACGACAGTTCCAACTGAAGTATTTCCTTCGGTAACACTAAATGAATCTGGTGAAGTAAATACTGGTGGTTCATTAAGATTATTGATCTGTACGCAAATATTTTGTCTTGCGGTATTACCATTTTCATCTGTTGCTATGAGGATATAGTTATCATCACCGTTGCCAGAACAGCCAACTGCTGTATTGTAGTCGCCGTCAAATGGATAAGTTCCTGTGCCTTCATAGTTAGGAGCACCGTCTTCAAAGTGGTTTGTAACAAATGATAATATACCTGAAGCAGATGTAACTTGGATAACACTATTACCATCACCGATTGTATAAGTTATTTCACCACCTTCTGGATCGCTCGCAACCGCTGTGCCAATTGAGAACTGGTTTTCATCTGCGGTATATTGACCGTTAGTTTCAAATACAGGCACTTCATCTATATTATTAACACTTACTGTGATTGTTTGGTCAGTTGTGTTGGTTCCATCAGAAGCTGTAACGGTTACTGTGTATGAAGATTTAGTTTCAAAGTCAGGTGCTGTTTTAAATGTTAGAGCTCCTGTTGCAGGA
>Ga0213868_10006698_pt1 | contig 10121 bp, 4 predicted proteins | sample PICome_9_FD_160087 | JGI IMG/M metagenome (GOLD analysis project Ga0213868, IMG submission 160087) | Coastal seawater microbial communities near Pivers Island, North Carolina, United States - PICO127 | ecosystem: Environmental > Aquatic > Marine > Coastal | place: USA: North Carolina | collected...
TGTGCGCGCGCTGCACACGGAAGGGTACATATGAGAGAGAGATAATTTTCTCTGTAAAATTTTATCATCTCTCCCTTGAAAAGCTCTCGGGTCCCAAACAAACGCGAGGAAAAGGGGCTACAAAACGCATTCTTTTCCTACGAAGAGTGCGCGTCTCGCGACGTGTGCGACGATCTTTTTGTGCGAGAATGAAAGACTTGATCTCGATCTCGCGTTTGGTTCTCGGATCGTCGATTTTACGTCCGTTTGAGGAGAAAAAGAGCGCGATGAATGGATGATGATGAGAAGTCGACGTCACACATTTTCTCGGGAAAGATCAGATATCTTTGGGGAGCACTTTTCACTCTACTCGCTCTTCTCGCGTGTAGTATCAGCATCAAATCGACCATCAAACTGACCAAAATCATCAATAACTCTTCTTTACTTTTACTGTCTTTTCGAAACAACGACATTATCACAGAGCTTACGCGCGAAGACTACCGCGAAACAAAGCCAAAGACTGGTGGTCACCAAAGCAGTCATCTCTCCACCAAATGGGCCTTTGAAAAAAGCGGGAGCGAAATCCGAGGAGGACAAGTTGTTGGCGGATGCGGACAGCAGCTCGAAAGGAATGTTCACGAACGTCGACCCGGCGATTCGTACGATTATTCCGGAAGCGAACGGGAGAACCGTCGTGAAGATGGTGTACGTGGTTTTGGAATCGCAATATCAGTCTTCCTTGTCCGCCGCGGTGAAGCAAATCAACGCGACGAACAAAAACGTCTGCGTTCAAGTCTCCGGTTACTTGTTGGAAGAATTGAGAAACGAGGATAACTTGAATCAGTTCAAAACTGACGTGGAGAACGCGAATGTTTTCATCGGTTCTTTGATCTTTATCGAAGAATTGGCGGAAAAGATTGTGGATATCGTCGCGCCGTTGAGAGACTCTTTGGACGCGTGCGTGATCTTCCCGTCCATGCCGGCGGTCATGCGATTGAACAAGTTGGGTACGTTTTCCATGGCGCAGTTGGGTCAGTCCAAATCCGCGATCGCTTCTTTCATGAGAAAGAAGAAGGAATCCGGTGGTTTCGAAGAGGGCATGTTGAAGTTGGTCAGAACTTTGCCGAAGGTTTTGAAGTATTTGCCGAGCGATAAGGCGGCGGATGCGAGAAACTTTATGAACTCTTTGCAATACTGGTTGGGCGGTTCCTCGGAAAACTTGGAGAACTTCTTGTTGATGATCTCCAAGGCGTACGTTCCGGAGTTGGCCGAAGTCGACGTCGGGGAAGTTGCCGAGCCGGTGACGTTTCCGGATATCGGTATCTGGCACCCGATGGCGCCGACCATGTTCGAAGACGTCAAGGAGTACTTGAACTGGTACGATACCAGAAAGGACATCAAGTTCAAGAAGGACGCGCCGGTTATTGGCGTCGTTCTCCAAAGATCGCACTTGGTCACCGGTGATGCCGGTCACTACGACGGTATGGTCATGGACTTGGAAGCGAGAGGTGCCAAGGTTGTCCCGGTCTTTGCCGGCGGCTTGGACTTCTCCGTGCCCGTGGATCGCTTCTTTTTTGATCCGATCACCAAAGGCGCTTTGGTCGACACCGTGTTGTCCTTGACTGGTTTCGCCTTGGTTGGTGGCCCGGCCAGACAAGATCACCCGAAAGCGATCGAGTCGTTGAAGAAGTTGGACGTGCCGTACATGGTTACCGTGCCGTTGTCCTTCCAAACGACCGAGGAGTGGAAAGACTCTACGCTCGGTTTGCACCCGGTGCAAGTCGCGTTGCAAGTCGCGCTTCCGGAGTTGGACGGTGGTTTGGAACCGATCATCTTTTCCGGCAGAGACTCCAAGTCTGGTAAATCCCACGCTTTGGAAGATCGCTCGTCGCAAATTGCGGACAGAGCCATCAAGTGGGCCTCGTTGAGACGCAAGAAGAACGCGCAAAAGAACTTGGCCATCACCGTGTTTTCGTTTCCGCCGGACAAAGGGAACGTCGGTACCGCCGCGTACTTGAACGTCTTTGGTTCCATCTTCAGAGTCTTGCAAGACTTGAAGAAGAGAGGTTACAACATCGGTAACTGCCCGGACAACGAAATGGACTTGATCAATTCTGTCTTGAACGACAAGGAAGCGCAATTCCAGTCGCCGGACTTGAACGTCGAATACAGAATGCCGGTGACTGAGTACAAGAAGTTGTGCGACTACGAAACGGAACTCCACGAAAATTGGGGCCCGCCGCCTGGGAATTTGAACACCGACGGCCAAAACATGCTTGTGTACGGCAAGAAGTTTGGTAACGTCTTTATCGGTGTCCAACCGACCTTTGGCTACGAAGGCGATCCCATGCGATTGTTGTTCTCCAAGTCCGCGTCGCCGCACCACGGCTTCGCCGCGTATTACACGTACATCGAGAAAATCTTCAAAGCGGATGCCGTCTTACACTTTGGTACCCACGGCTCTTTGGAGTTTATGCCGGGGAAACAAGTCGGTATGTCTGGCGTCTGCTACCCGGACTTGTTGATTGGTTCCACGCCGAACATTTACTACTATGCCGCGAACAACCCTTCGGAAGCGACCATCGCCAAGAGACGTTCGTACGCCAACACCATCTCCTACCTCACGCCGCCGGCTGAAAACGCTGGCTTGTACAAAGGATTAAAAGAATTGAAGGAATTAATTGCCTCGTACCAAACTTTGAAAGATTCTGGTCGTGGCCCGTCCATCGTGAACACCATCATTACCACGGCAATCACGTGCAACTTGGACAAGGACATCAAGGAGTTGCCGTCCGCGGACGCTGACGCTGCTGAATTTGAGCCAGAATTCAGAGACTTGATCGTCGGTAAAGTGTACGGTAAGATCATGGAGATTGAATCAAGATTGTTGCCGTGCGGTTTGCACGTCGTCGGTTGCCCGCCGTCCGCGGAGGAAGCGGTTGCGACTTTGGTCAACATTGCCGGCATCGACCGCGAGGAAGACGGCATCATCGGTATGCCGCAATTGTTGGCACAAGCTATCGGCGAAGATATCGAAAACATCTACCGCAGAAACGATGCCGGTGAATTGGAATACGTCCAAATGTTGCAAGACATCACGTTTGCGTCCAGAGATTGCGTCGGTTCGTTTGTCAAGAACGCGGCTGACCCGACTGGAAGAGTCGCGGCTAACGCGCTCGGCCAACTCGGCAAAATGTTTGGCGATGCCTCCATCGCGTTGCCGTGGGGCGATGCCTTGAAGGGCACCAAGTTCGAAAAGGTTGACAACGGCAAAATGCGCACGTTGTTTGACTACCTCAGATTTTGCTTGGAGCAAGTTGTCAAGGACAACGAGCTCGGTTCCTTGGCGGAAGCTTTGGACGGCAGGTACGTCTTGCCGGGCCCGGGCGGGGATCCGATTCGTAACCCGAAGGTTTTGCCGACGGGTAAGAACATCCACGCCTTGGATCCGCAAGCGATCCCGACTGGTGCCGCGGTTGCTTCCGCGAAGGTTGTCGTCGACCGTTTGATTGAACGTCAACGCGTCGAGAACAACGGCGTCTACCCGGAGTCCATCGCTTTGGTCTTGTGGGGTACCGACAACATCAAGACGTACGGTGAGTCTTTGGCGCAAGTCATGTTGATGGTTGGTGTCAACCCGGTCCCGGATGCTTTGGGCAGAGTCAACAAATTGGAATTGATTCCGTTGGAAGAACTCGGCCGACCGAGAATTGACGTCGTCGTCAACTGCTCCGGCGTCTTCAGAGATTTGTTCGTCAACCAAATGAACTTGTTGGATCGCGCCGTCAAGCTCGCCGCCGAGCAAGACGAACCGCCTGAGATGAACTTTGTCCGCAAGCACGCCTTGGAGCAAGCCGAAGAGCTCGGTTTGTCCGTCCGCGAAGCCGCGACGAGAATCTTCTCCAACGCGTCTGGTTCTTACTCATCCAACGTCAACTTGGCGGTTGAGAACTCGTCGTGGAACGACGAATCTCAATTGCAAGACATGTACTTGAACCGCAAATCCTTTGCGTTCAACTCTGATTCCCCGGGCAGTGGCATGGAAATCAAGAGAGAAATCTTCGAATCCTCCTTGTCCAAGGTTGACGTCACTTTCCAAAACCTTGATTCGTCCGAAATCTCCTTGACGGACGTTTCCCACTACTTCGATTCCGATCCGACCAAGTTGGTTGCCGGCGTGAGAAAAGACGGTAAAATGCCGGCTTCCTTCATCGCCGATACGACCACTGCCAATGCGCAAGTCCGATCGTTGTCCGAAACCATGCGCTTGGACTCTAGAACGAAGTTGTTGAACCCGAAGTGGTACGAAGGCATGTTGGCCTCTGGCTACGAAGGTACCCGCGAAATCCAAAAGAGATTGAACAACACTCTCGGTTGGTCCGCGACCTCCGGCCAAGTCGACAACTGGGTCTACGAAGACGCCAACAACGTCTACATGGCCGACCCGGAAATGCAAAAGAGATTGATGGAAACCAACCCGAACTCGTTCAGAAAGATGGTTGCGAACTTTTTGGAAGCGAACGGCAGAGGCTACTGGGAAACCAGCGAAGAAAACATCGAGCGCTTGCGACAGTTGTACATGGAAGTCGAAGACAAGATCGAAGGTGTGGAATAAACATTTTTCGTATTAATGAGATGTAAGCAAGGCGATAGAGGAGGTAATTTATTGAGGAGGTGAACAAGTGAGTGAGTGAAAGAGAGAGAGAGAAAGAGAGAGAAAGAAAGAGAGAAAGAGAGAGTGAAAGGCTAATACATAAAAAACGCGGATGGTCGCGAGACGAAAAGCGCGTCCACGTCGTAGAAAACAAGTGCGAGTGAGAGAGAGAGAGAGAGTAAGTGAAACAAAATTATAATACGATTTTTTAATGATAATATTAAGAGTACGAGCAAAAATACGTAAAAACAAACACGTCTGCGTGTATGCGCTACTAACGCGTGCGTACTCACCGACGCCTCCTCCTGCGTTCGCGCGTTCCTTTGACGCTTTTGCGCTTTCGAAATTTTCCATTTTTGCTCCATTTTTGCTCAATGCCAGAGGGGAAACACTTCTCTTTTCTTCATAAAAAAAATGAATATTCTCACGAGAATGAACGCGTCGTCCAGGTCGCCTCCTTCTCTGAACGACAAAAAAAGTGGGAAAGACGACGACGATTTGGATGAGGATGATTCGGAGGACGAGATTGTGGTGCAGCACAGGAGTAAGAGCGCTTTAATGCGCAGGAAAGTACTCGTTTCAGAGGACGACGTAACGGACTCAGATATCGAATTTACGACTGAAGATGTGAAAGAAGAAGACGAAGATGATGCGTTTGAGGACGCTTTGGATGCGAGCTTTAGCGAGAGCAGCAATAAGAATGATTTGGTTGTTCCTTTTTCCTCGATGACGCCGACGTTGCGCTCGTCGTCATCATCTGACGACGACGAGGAGGGTGAATTCGAGACACCAATAATAGAGACGGTGGTGAAACGACCGACGGCGAGGAAAGAGAAGACAACCGAAAGAGGCGGCGGCGCTGGGAAGATATCGCTCTTCCAAGCGTTTCGGAGTCCGGAGGCGAAGAGAGCGTTTGCGACGACGACGCCATCGCGAACAGCGACGTCGGCGGCGAAACCGATGGTAGGAGCAAAAGTTGCTTCTCCGGCTTCGCGTCCCGACGAGAGCATGGCTTCTCCTTCTCCTTCTCCTTCTCCTTCTCCTCTTCCTTCTTCTTCCTTTTCTCTTCCGGCGCCGGCGCCATCCTCGTCCACGAAAAATAAACCCAACAACAACATGCGATTAAAAGGGAAAACGTACGAAGACAAGCAGTTTTCCTTAGACCATTCCGTGGCGATGAAACTCTACGATCACCAACGCGACGCGGTTCGTTGGCTGTGGGATTTGCAGTTGAAAAACAGAGGAGGGATCTTAGCCGACGATATGGGTTTGGGTAAAACGATGTCTTCCGCGGCGTTCATCGCGGGCAGTCTGAAGTCGAAAACGATAAAACGCGCGTTAATATTAGCTCCGACGACGTTATTACCACACTGGAGGAAAGAGTTTATCGTGTGCGGCTTGAACGAGAAGCGGGAGATTTTCTCGTATACCGGGACGAAAGAGCAACGCGCGAAGGTTTTGAAGAAAGTCCAGTCGCGAGAAGGCGAAGGGTCAGTGCTTTTGTGCACGTACGGGATGTTGTCGCACAACCCAGAGGAGTTTGGGATTGTGCTTGAGAACGATGAAGGAACGAATTATCGTCAAATTGAAGACATCGAACGAAGAGAAGGTCGTGGTTTCGAAGTCAGCGCGAAAAGCTACAGCGGCGACGGCGTTCGATTCGGATGGGTCGTCATGGACGAAGGCCATCAGATGAAGAATCCAAACACTAAAATCGCGCAATTCGTGAGACGGTTACCGTGCGATTTGCGGTTGGTGGTTTCTGGAACGCCGATTCAGAACCATTTAGGAGAGTTATGGGCGCTTTATGATTTAGCTGCGCCGGGTTTATTAGGAAGCGAGGAGCAATTCAGAAAAAATTTCGCGAGAAAAATAACCTCTGGTCGGTCTCGCGATGCGAGCGAGTCAGAAAGACACGAGGCGAGGGAGTTATCGAAAATGTTGCGGAAGATGTGCGCACCGTATTTCTTGAGACGCGAGAAGGAGGGTGTTTTGAGAGATGGCGAACCTAATAAGGAGAAGAAAGATGGAGTCGAGAAAGACAAGGAGAAGAACGAAACGGTATCAGAGGCGGCTGCGAGGGCCGGGAATATAACAAAATGGGCGTCCACTCATAACGCCCCGAAGAAATTGGGTAAAAAGAACGATCTCGTCGCGTGGATTCCACTCTCAAAAGCGCAGAAAACGTTATACGAAGCCTTCCTGAAATCGCCGACGATCCAAAAAGTGTTGAATAAAACTGGATCTGCTTTAGCGGCGCTTTCCGCGTTGAAGAAGATATGCGACGATCCGTATTTGGCGTTTCGAGAACTCGAGAGTGTTAACGCGGACGAACGAGAAGAACCGAACGAGGATACTCGCTCCATCAATACCACCGACGCTTTGCGCGAAGTTGCTTCTTCCATCGGCCTCGACGTCGATCAACTTCGCGAGAATCCACTTCTCTTCTCCGCCAAGTTGAAGCGCCTACACGCGCTCCTCTCTGAATTTAAAAAGAACGGGAAGAAAGTCTTGGTCTTTTCCCAATCCCGATACGCTTTGGATCGATGCGAAGTTATCGCGAGGAAGATCTTCGACGTTGACAATCAAGTCACTCGCATCGATGGTAACGTTTCCGCGAACGTGCGCCACGATCGCGTCACCGCGTTTCAAGAAAGCGGCAGCCCGAACCAGTTGATGCTGTTAACCACGCGTGTAGGAGGCTTAGGTATTACGTTGACCGCGGCAACGAGAGTGATCATTTTCGATCCAAGTTGGAACCCGACGACCGATAACCAATCCGTCGATCGTGCGTACAGAATTGGCCAAACGGAAAACGTCGTCGTGTACCGCATGATTACGGTTGGAACCGTCGAGGAGAAGACGTACCGCAAGCAAGTGTTCAAACAAGGTATCGCTAACGACGCGCAGAAAGGTGGGGGCAACGAAGACTTCAGTCCATCTAAAGAGAGTAATAACGAAGAAGAGGACGAGTTTAGATACTTCTCGACAGCGGAGACGGATGGGAACGTCATGTTTACATTCGATGTAAAAAATTCGGAAGTATCGAGCACAGCAAAAACGCTCAACAGTTTACACGCTCACCATCGAGAGTACGACGAACAATTGAAGCGAGAGCTGGAGTCCACGAAAGGGATGTTTGAAGTTTCCGATCACGATTTGCTGTTTTCGCAAGGTGACTCGACGGCAGCGGGTAAAGGAGCAGCTAAAGTACCGGATTCAAAGTTAGGCGGCGGGAAGAAGAAAGGCTCGTCGAAGACCGGTAGCGGAGGAAGTGGCGGTGGCGGCATTCTCGGTAGTAAAGGAAACGCGAACAACGCGAATTGGGGCGGCGCTGGATTACTCTCCTCCTTGGCCGCCAAAGCTGATGCCGTCGCAGTCAACGTCAAACGACGAGGGAGCGACGCTGGAGAAGAGCGAGACGAAAAATCCGTCGCCGTCGCTCGCCTTCAAAAGTTACAGAAAGAGGAAACGCGAACGAACGAGTTGCTTTCCAACCAAATATTGTTATCGAGACTTCCCGATAACGGCGAGCGCGCGCAATTAAAGAAACAAGATTTAGAAAAGCAAATAGAAGATTTGACGCGATCCATAGAATCCTTGTAATTACTTCATCTTCTAGTAGATGAGAAAAACAAAAGCTACCTGCTAACCATAAATACTACTACACGTTCCCTACGGACGAAGAAAACTCTTAAAACGCAGCCTTGATGACTTCCGCAACCTCTTCGCAACCTTGCATGGCCAACTCCTCCGCTTTCTTCAAATTGTTCGCGTTTCCCCACCTCCCAACCGATAAAATATTGGTCACTTTCTTCACCCTCGGCATGTACGCCACCGTCACCGCCCCCACCGCTTTCCTCGCCGACGACGTCTTCTTCCTACCACCGCTATTCTTACTACTCTTACTCTTCGCGTCGTTCGTATTAGTATAATCTTCAACTAACCGAACCTCCCCGTCCTCTTCGATAACTGCCGTGCACGCGCACAAAATATCCCTCACTTCCACCCTCGCGTGCATCAACGCTGAACTGGTCGCTAAAACTAACCCTCTTAACTCGTCCCCGTTTGCGTCCGCTATCGCGCATCTCACCTCCACCACCGCTTTCGGGAAGGATTCGAGGACAACTACCCCTCTTAAGCATTTCGTCAACTTTTCCGTCAAATCCATCTCGATATCTTTTATATTACGAGAAGACGACTCGAGCGACTTAAACGCAAACGAGGCCAGAGTCACGGACACGTCCAGAGTGCCTCTTAACTTCGACACGCGTTCGTCTTGCGCTCTCGACGTGGTCTTTTTTGGACCGAACACGGAGACGAAAATCTTCGTCGTCGTTCGTCCATCGCCGAGCTGAATGAACGCGGAACCAGAACTGTTCGTGATTGGGTTTAAAGAGAGAAAGACGGAAGAATTATCGTCGTCGTCGTCGTTTATTTCCTCTTCTTCTTTAACTTCGTCTGATTTTAATGGTGGTGGCATCCTCGTTCGCCGTTTTTAAACGATGATTAGAATTTTACTTATAAGAATGAAGAATTTTACTTATATTTACACGCAAACACGCTACAGTAGTTCATCATCCTATTGAAGGATGATTCAAAAATCCTCACTCATCGAGCGTGCCGTCGCAACTGGTCGCTGTTGACCTTTTCTCCGAACATGTTCGTCGCCGTCGATGGTGAATGTGTTTCCTCTTTCTTTTTGTTATTGAACGCTTCTCGTTGTTTTTTCATCTCCCTTACGCTCCCGTCTTCAAACTTGGTTTTGATGTGATTGCTGAGAGAAGCACCACCCATGGCGATGAGGACTTCAGTTGGTATGTATCCAGGTTTCGGGCGTTCCATGGGTTTCGGGATTAAACGGTCTCGCTCCGGGATCGGGTTCGTGTAGTTGTTGACGTCGTGTCGAGGCGCTCGTAATTCGTCGTTTGCGTTCCCTCCTCTTCTGTGTTGGTTGTAGACGTTTTCAGCTTCCGGCGAGCGGTTGGAGACGCGGCGTTCGTACTGGTCGCGAGGGTCCACGTAGTTTTTCAAAGCCTGCGTGCCTTTGAACTCGTACCCCATTTCGCGGCGACGCTGGCCTGGGGATTTGTAGGAGCCCCACGATTCGTTTCTGTCCCACTCGGGCTGGGATCCGCCCAGTCTCGAGGCCGAAGAAGAATTTTCATAGTAATCGACATCAGACGGGCGAGGAACGTGCGCTCGCGGATCGACGATGGGGATTTCCGGCGTCCAAGAATCGTACGCTTCTCTCGCGGCGCGTTTAGACGGCGAGGATGGTGGTCGAGTCGGATGGACCATGGGAGGCTCGTACCGTTCCACCGCTTTGCGTCGTTGTTGATATTGTTGTACAGGTTGTTGCTGTTGATAGCTTTGTTGTTGCTCGTTGCTGTTGATGATGTATTCATCATGATGTTGTTGTTCGTAGTTCGTGACGACGTTTTGTTGAGTTTGTCTCGGTGGTGCATTACCAATTATATTATAATTT
>Ga0213868_10006700_pt1 | contig 10121 bp, 7 predicted proteins | sample PICome_9_FD_160087 | JGI IMG/M metagenome (GOLD analysis project Ga0213868, IMG submission 160087) | Coastal seawater microbial communities near Pivers Island, North Carolina, United States - PICO127 | ecosystem: Environmental > Aquatic > Marine > Coastal | place: USA: North Carolina | collected...
ATCAGATCCCCGCTCTTACAGGTGAAGGATCGGGTGATATCGATGTCATGCCAGTCGTTGGTATCGAAACCTTCGTCCTGTAGGTCGCGGCAAAGGCGCTGGTGGAGCACCCGGCATTCCCGCTGCAGTCTTGCCCAGCTGTGCATTTCCATGCATTCGAGCAGGCGCATGGCGATTGACTGCTCCTCCCGATCGAACTGGGCCAGCCAGTGGTCGATCGATGCAGGCGGGATGTCTTCTTCGTTCCATTGCTGCGCTAGCCGATTCACGCGTGCTTGCCTGTTGTCGCTCATCCGCTGTTCTTCAGGATCTCCAGCAATCGGGTATTCACCGGTTCGGGAGCTTCATCGTGGGGACAGTGGCCGACGGCGGGCAGCACTTGCAAGGATCGGATGCAGCTGAAGCGTTCAGCCCAGGAGTGCGCCTCGGCCACTGGTTCCCAGGGATCCCGTTCACCCCAGATCAGATGCACGGGCTGCTCCAGAGTGGCTAATAGATCAGGGGCCAGGTGGTCATCAAACAGATTGATGAAGCCTCGGAAGGCTTCAGCTGCTCCCGGTCGCTGCGTTGGTTGATAAAGCAGGTCAATCAGTTGGTCGTCGAGATTGGCGCTACTCGGATAGGCCTGGTTGAGCACGCTACGGATCAGCGCTGGGCGGGCCGCATTGCGGAAAAGGGCTGTGCTCAGCCAGCGCTGACTCACCAGGGTTTTAAGGAGGGGGCGAATCCAGGCCATCCACGCCGGTTGCGTTGCCAATTGTTTGTCATCCATCAGCCGCTGAGCGCAGTCGATAAGCACCACGTCTTTGCAGTGTTCTGCCCCAAGACGTTGAGCCGCTCTCAAAGCGACAACACCACCGATTGAGTTGCCAACGAGCACAACAGGTCGATCAATCACCTGCTGACAAAAGTCGGCAACTTGTTGGGCCCAAAGATCAAAGCAGTATTGAACTGTTTTGTTGGTCGTGGGTTCTTCGTTTAGCCGTGCTTGTGGCTGATCACTCCTGCCGAAACCAAGCAGATCGATGGCATAGGTGGGAACTTGCTCGGCGAGTACGGGTTGGTTAAAGCGCCAATGATTCGTATTTGCGCCAAATCCATGAATCAACAGCACGGCTTCGGGTGCTGTGCGGTCCCCCATCACGGACCAGCCAATGTCATGGGACTCCCAGGTCCAGAGCGACTGCATCGGAACAAGAGGAGCGTTCATTGGCTGGGTGACAAGAGCCTGCTCTCCAGATCTTTGACCAGCACATAAACAGGGGGAACCACTCCCAAGGAGAGCACGGTGGCAACAACCAATCCACCAAAAATCACTGTGCCAAGGGATTGTTGTGCACTCGCTCCTGCACCATTGGCGACCACGAGAGGTAAGAAACCGGCAAGCGCGGCCGTCGCTGTCATCAGGATGGGACGAAGCCGCGATTCGGCTGATTCGATCACGGCGATCACGCTACTTTTCCCCTCCTTAAGTTTTTGTTCGGCGACCTCCACGATCAAAATTCCATTCTTCGCTGCTAAGCCGATCAAGGTAACCAGGCCAATTTGTGCATAGATGTTCAAATCGATGGAGCGAATCGCAAGAAAGGCGAGGGCACCAAGCATGGCCAGGGGCACTGTTGCCAGGATGATGATCGGTGTGATGTAACTCTCGTACTGGGCTGAAAGCACGAGATACACAATCAGCACCCCAAGTCCAAAGACCAGGACGCTCGCGTTGCCTGCGGAGAGCTGCAGCGCTGCCAGACCGGTAAAGGCAGAACCAATGTTGGTGTAAGTCTCAGCTTTAAACAATTGCTGGATTTTGCTCAGGGCCTGACCGCTGCTCTTGCCAATCGCTTCCGCGCCCTGAATCAGCACGGTGCGGCTCAAGTTGTAATGGCTGATCACAGGCGGGGCGCTGCTCAGCTCGGCTTCAGCAAATTGCGACACCTGGACTAGTTCGCCATCATTTGATCGAACGTAGTAACTAAGGATGTCATCGATATTTTCCCGTTGATTTGGCGTTCCCTGCACGTAGATGCTGCGGACTTGTCCGCTCTCGTAGGTGAGTCCGGAGTAGCTACTGCCAGCTAGCGCAGAAATCGTGTCCATCGCCTCTTTGAAGTCGACGTTGAGAGCCCCCATCACCTCGCGATTGAGGTTGAGGCCGATCGCTGGAGCGCTTGGGGTGAACTGCGTGTAAACGCTGGAAAAGTCTCCGCTTGCATCAGCCGTCTTGATCAGTTGGCCCGCCAAATCGGAGAGTTCGTTGAAGCTGTAGGCACCGTTGCTGAGGTCATTGAATTGGAAGTAGAATCCTCCTTGGGCGGAGAAGCCAGGCACCGCTGGTGGGCCTGAAGCCCTAGCGAGGCCGTCGCTTAATTCAATTAATTTGGCATTGAGCCGTTTGACGATGGCATCGGAACTGTGTTCAGCGCCTTTGCGTTCCTCTAAGGGCTGGAGGCCAAAGAAAAAGACACCTTGATCAGGACTGGAGCCATTGAAGCTGTAGCCGTTGATGATTGAGGCATTGGCGACATCGTCTTCTTCACTGAGAACCTTGGCGATTTGGTTGCCAAGCTTTTTGGTTTCCACCAGGGAAGCCCCATTTTGAAGTTGGAAAATTCCCACTCCATAGCCTTGGTCTTCATCGGGGATGAAGGCTGTTGGCAGGGTCGTGAAAGCGAAACCTGTCGCCACGATGCCTACAACCAATCCAGCCAGCACGATCCGGCGGGCTTGGATCATCCGTTTGAGAAGCCTGGAGTAGGTGTTTTCAAGACGCTCGAAATTGCGGTTGAACACCTTGAAGATCAGCGGCAGGTTCGATCCAGCGAGGGCACCGATCACGATGCCCGCGACGTAAGTCCAGTTGCCAAAGGAAGCAGCACTGAAGCGGCCAAAGGCCAATCCCACGATCACTCCCACCACTATCCAACTGCGACCCTTCGCTTCCGGTGGTTTTTTCTGCGAAAGGATCAAACCCGAGAGCATCGGTGAAAACGTCAGTGCATTAAATGCAGAGATGGCTACCGAAAAGGCGATCGTGAGTGCGAACTGTTTGTAGATGATCCCGATCCCACCTGGATAAAAGGCAACGGGAACAAACACCGCCATCAGCACGAGGGCGGTGGCAAGCAGCGCACCGAAGAGCTCGCCCATGCATGCCAGTGCTGCTTCGCGGGGCTTCATTCCTTGGTCGATGTTGGTGGAGACCGCTTCGATCACAACGATGGCGTCATCCACAACAAGGCCTGTGGCCAGCACAAGGCCCAGCAATGTGAGTTGATTGATCGAAAACCCGAAGACATTGAGGAAGGCGAATGTTCCCACCAGAGAAATCGGAATGGCGAGGCTGGGCACGACGGTGGCGCGCCAGTTCTGGAGGAAAAGAAACAGGATGATTAACACCAATACGATCGCCAGTCCGAGCGCGTCAATGACGCCATTAACGGAGGATTCGATGAACTGGCCGATGTCATAAATCTGATTAATCGTGACGCCAGGAGGCACTGTGCTTTTGAACTGGTTGATTTGATCAATAACGCCTTCTGATACATCAAGAGCATTGCTCGAAGGAGTTTGGAAAACAGCAATCGTGAGCGCTTCAGTTTCGTTTTTATCAACGACCTGTATTGAGTACGAGTTGCTGCCGTATCGGACTTCGCCGACATCCTTCAGTTTGAGCAGATTGCCGGAGGGCGAGCGGCTGAGGATCAGGTTGTTGAAGTCATCGATCGAAATCAGGTTGCCGTTGTTCTCCACCACAATCGGATAGGTGTAGGCCTGGTCGCCTGAGGCTGGAGGTCCTCCAACCAGGCCACCAACAGCCACGCTGTTTTGAGACTGCACTGCATTCAGCACGTCTTCAGATGTGAGTTTGTTGGCTGCAAGTTTGCTTGGATCAACAAACAGCCAGAAGGCAGGATTGGCACCTCCCCAGATCGTGACATTGGCAACGCCTTCCACCCGCGAAAGCGGGTAATAGAGCTGTTCGTAGACGAGTCCGTTTAAAAAAGCAGCATCAAATTGTCCTTCGCTGGAACTGATCTCATAGGCAAGAAGGATGGAGGGGTTGCTTTGCGTTACGGAGACCCCTGTTTCTTTCACCTGGTCTGGGAGTTGGGGATTGGCCAGAGACACACGGTTCTGAACATTCACCTGATCGATATCAATGTCTGTTGTTTGGTCGAAATAGACATTGATGGTGCTGTTGCCCGTCATGTCGGTGTTCGAGGAGATGTAGCTCACTCCGGGAACGCCATTGATCTGTTGCTCCAAGGGATTGGTCACCGCTTGCTCGGTGACCTCCGCATTGGCGCCTCCATAGGTCGCACTGACCAGGATCAGAGGATTGGCAATGTTTGGCAGGTTGGCAATGGGCAGAATCGGGATCGAGATCAGCCCGACGAGCACAATTAAAATGCTGCAGACCGTCGTCAGGACCGGTCGCTTGATGAAATTGTCGGAGAAAGCCATCGGCTTAGTTGGCTCCTGCTGAAACGTTCACAGGCATTCCACTGCGTAGCCGACTTGTGTTGCTAATCGCCACTTTGGCCCCGGCTCTCAGTCCGGATATCACCGGATACAGGTTGTTTTGCAGATCCCCCAGTTGCACCTTCGTTTGCAGCACGATCGGGGTGTTGCCTGGGAGCTTTTCCAGTTTTTTCAACGCTTGAGCTGTTGCGTTGGGTGAGCGTTTGATTTGCGGCAGCGCCTTGCTCACGGGAACCACCTCATAAACGAACGGCTGCTGCGCTTGCATCATTACGGCCTGTACCGGTACCGCTAACTGTTCACTCGATCCGGTAATGATTTCGGACGCAACATATTGACCTGTTTTTAATTGTCCGGTGAGGTTGGGGAAAACCGCCTTCACCATTAGCGTGTTGGGAGGATTACCGGCTTTTGGAATTGCATAGTAAGGCGATACAAAGGTGATTGTTCCTTCACCAGTAACTGGTGGGGTGGATTGAGATTCAAGCTGCACAGGTTGCCCCACTTTTACCAGGGATCCCTGCGATGCTGGAATTTCTATCAAGGTCCAGAGAGTGGAGTTGTCCACAATTCCTGTAATAACATCCCCGGTTTTGACGTAATCACCGATCTTTACGGTGTCTAAGTCACCGATCACTCCATTGATTGGAGAGCGCACAAACTTATAATTAAGGTTGGCCTTGTCAGTGATGGCTTGATCTCTTGATGTGATCGCTTTTGTTGCGTAAGCATCACGACGTTTCGCTGATGCGGCTCCTTGTTCATAAAGAAATTGGTATCTTTCAGCATTGACTTTGTCATAACGAGCTTGTGATTTAGAAGCATCGAGCTTGGCGCTCAGTTGCGTGTTGTCGAGCACAAGAATCACCTGACCTGCTTGAACTTGATCTCCTTCCCTGACCAGTTTCTTGATCACCCGGCCATCTGTTTCAGGGCTGAGCGTCACGTTGGTGGTGGACTCAAGAGGGCTAATCGCTTTGATGCTGGGTTTGAAGCTGCCCTGAGAGATTGTTGCGGTGTTGATGGATAAGAAGGTCGCGCCGGATGTCTTGCTCTGCCCGCATGCGGCAAGGGCAACGGTGAGAGTCAGTCCAACAGCAAGGGGAGCCCGCACAATGCAACCGATGAGATGCGCGGACCTTACCTCTTCTTGGAGGCAGATGAGGCCCCAGCTTGTTGCTGACAACTAGCGAGCCAATTCCGAGATGTGTTGGCGGATGCTTTCTGCTTGCCGTTGGACGGATAGGGATTCAGTTAAGACCCGACCGGCTGTGGAGAGTTGTGTCCAGCCAGCTCGATCGTTAAGGAGCGTAGATAGCTGTTGCGTCAGCACTGTTCCATCGTCGTCTGCTGGAAAAAATAACGACGAATCCTGATGAAATTCCTGATGGACGGGTATTGCGCTGATCAAGGTTGGAAGTCCTTCTGCTTTCGCTTCAAGGACCGGGTAGTCGAAGCCCTCATTTAATGAGGCTGAAATCAGCGCCAAGCTGCCCCTCAGGGTTTGTATGAGAGTCTCTGACGTCATGGATTGGATGCACTCAAGTCCGTTGGGCCTAGGAAGAGCGCGTTGGTAGCGTTGAATCATCGGCGTGGATTTACCCTTACGTCCGATGATTCGCAGCACCCCACGCCAGTGTGGGAGCCGTTTTTGTACGGTTGCGAGGGCTCGAACCAGAGCAATCAGATTTTTGTTGGCGTCATGGCGAGCTAGCACCACGAGGTCTTCGCTGGTAGGGGCGCTTAAGGCTGGCCTCTCTATCCGAATTCCATTGGGGACCACGCTGATGTGATCTCCGGGCAGGCCGAATGCGATGAGTTGATTGGCCACATGACGGCTGATCGCAATCACCCGCGTAGCGCAATGGAGGTGTTTGGGTTGCCAAAACCGGTATTTCAACCAAGCTCTCCGACTTGCCGGCAAGGTGAGAGGAGTGAGGTCGTGGCATGTGATCAGCTGAGGAATCTCTGGGAAGCCGAGCAAAGCCTCGAAAAAAGGTGAATAAATCACCTCCAAATCCTCAATGTCGACCTTGCTTTGCAGGACATCCTTCAGGTTGAGACCGTGTTGTGCCATGGCATTGCTCTGCAGCAAGCGCATGAAAAAGTTTGGTGCTTGTGGAGGTGCGATCGAACTCCACTGTTCACGTGGAAGGAGAATGCCTTTCCCGTTTTCGTCAAGCTGAAGCCGCCATCCATCCAGTTCCGGGACGAGGCGTTGCACGTAGCTGCCAAATCCGGAATGGCCTGGACGCCATGAAAGTAAGTTGATCAGCCTGGCCAAAGCGGTGATGTGAGATCTGGCGTTTCTTCACTTTCCCACGTTTGTCATTTTGCTTGCTGAATCGGCCGGCATTGCCGCAATGTGCGGAAGTAACCCCGCAGTTTGCGGGCAGGGCGTTGCACGTTGCTGCTCAATCCGAAATGAATCAGACGGATGAAACCTAGGTGATCAGCTTGGCCAAAGCGGTTCTTTGAGGTGTGACGTTCTTTCCCTTCCTGCGTTTGTCGATTCGCATTCAGATTCGGAATGAGAAGGAGGCTCAGGTGAATTGAGCTGAGTGTCTTATTTTTTATGCCTCACTCTTGCAAGTTAAATATTTTTGTAGGCATCAATAAAGGTTCTCGGATATTGGTGATCAAGTAATTTGCAATGTATTTGCGCCGGTATCTAGTTGCTTGCCAGCTTGCATTGCGTCTGTGATTGTATTATTTTACTAGCGGCTTGTGGGAATTAACGTTTTGAAGATCAGTGCTTTCGTGTCGGAATGATTTATGGGGAAAGTTGTTCGTGGGTTGAGAATGAATCAACTCTTTAGGCGTCGCTTCTTAATTGCTGCTTCTCTGCTGCTTGGCTGGAGTGTATGCGTTCCTGTGGCTGGTTTGGCAGAACCGCGAGTTTTACGGGTCGGTGTCGTTGATGGAAGTCAGCCCTGCAGTTATCGCGAATCTGGTATCTGGAAGGGTCTGGCTGTCGAACTTTGGACGCAAGTTGCACAGCGCGAGAATCTTCATTACAGGCTGATTCGGATGCCTTCCATTGCATCGATGTTGGATGCGACTCGTACTAATGACCTTGATGTGGCTGTTGAATGTATTAATTTAAGCCCTAACCGACTTCGCAATTATAGATTTAGCTTGCCTTTTCAGGAAGATGGCCAGGCGGTCATGGTTGCCAATGATCCGTTCAGCTTGAGTCGAGCTTTTCTTGCAGCGATGCTCAGCCCTTCGTTGTTGCGGATGGTCGCCCTTTTGACATTGTCGTTGTTTGTGATGAGTGCACTTGTTTGGTGGGTTGAAGATTATTCGAGATTGGTCAAATATGGGGGGAAGGGTCGCTTGCATCGATTTGTCAAAATATTTACGATTATTCTGACTGGGGAGGGAGATGCGGAGATTGTTAATACGTCCAGAGGCCGCGCTGTGTTAATAGCGGGCTATGTCGTTCGCAATATTTCCAGTGCAGTTTTGGTGGGGTTTCTCACTGTGGAATTAGTTCAAGAGGCACAGGGTTTAGCCAGTCGTCGTTTGAGTTCTTTTGATGAATTATCAGGTATGCGTATTGGCTATAAATCGGGAACTGTGAGTGAAGAGTTATTGAAGGAGATTGGAATTCGGTTGACGGCTTCTTCGCGTCAATCTCAGCCTGGTCGTGTACCTATCGAGTCGATTCGCGATTCCTTGGTGGCGGTCAAGGATGGTCGCGTGAATGCGGTGCTGGCAGACGAGTTGCAGCTTCGTTATCTCCAGTCTCATGCGGCTTCTGCAGGAATCATCCCTGTTTTGGCGATGTCTGGGATCCGCCCTGAGCTTCAAGGATTTGCTTTGTCCCCTGAGCTCAATCCTGAAACGGTGAAGCGAATCAATCTTTCGATTAGCCAGCTCAAACGCAACGGTTTGGTCCAACAGCTTCGCAAGGAAGCACTCGCAGGGCCTGGGGCCACGACCAATCGCACAACGTTTTAATTCCTTGAAGTGCGTCCCAGGTGAGTGTCATCACCGGCAGCGCTTTCCCGGTAAGACGCAGTCCAATCCGTGGTTTGACCGCAAATCTTAAGGTGTGGCCCATGATCAGCTTTCGGGTGTGAGCGCGTGGTGCGTCACAGCCATTAATTGAAACTCGCTGTTGTAGTGAGCTGTGATCGTCTGGAGCTCACCGTCATCCACTAGCCAGATCACGCGAATGAAGAAAGCTTGCCCCGGGGTGATTCGCTCAGGACAGCGCAGGATGATTCGATCCGGTAAGAAGTGGTTGGTCTGGTGGTTGTCTATCCACTGCCAATCGGAGCTCTGCACGGGAACGCGGGAGAGATTGGCTTGGATCTGTCGCTGCTCACCTTTCCAGCGGCCAACGGGATTCCAAGGCTCTACTTGGACAACGGTGTCTGTCCAGTCGATGTCTGATTGGCTTCCGCGCTTTTCTCTAATGCTGGCTGTTCGCAGCAATTCACCATTCTTCCCGTAGAGCACTCCGACGCTGTGGCGAATGTCTCCACGCTTGAGAAAGAGTTCAAAGGGCGCGAACTTGTTGGGTTTGAGGGTGGGAATCAGCCAGGCCGCAGCGCCGTTGTCGAGGGCTAAACCACGCATGGCGTCGCTGGCGGGATGGGCAAATCCATCCGCTTGACTGTGATCCTTGATGTTGAATGCCCACGTTTTCTCGATCGAACGCCCGTCTGCATAGCGGTAGCGATTCACCTGGACAATCTCACTCTTGGCTGGGTCTGCCCTGAAGAGTCGTGAGCTCGCGAAGGTCTCCTTGACCTTGCCGGAGGGGGTATAGCGCGTCCAGCTTCCTCTCCAATCTCCCAGGTGATGCCTCCAAAAGGCGCGCCAGTTGCGGTCGGCATGCGTCGCTGAGCGGTTCAGCTGCTTCAGCTCCTGAGCTTCTGGCTTGCTTCTGGCTGGTTCGACAAAGCCCGCACCAAGCCAGAGAGCGAAAGGCGCCAGAACCGCTAGCCAGTGCACCATGGTTTTCTCGCATCACCACCATCGTGCCCCCCGCTGCTACGGACCCAGGGAACTTGTCTCTTGTCACCCAGGAGAGGAGTTTGCTCTTGCTGGAGTGGTGGCAGGTGGATGGCCGAAGAGATCCGCTGCAGAAACCATGGATGTTCACCGCTGATCAAGCCTGGCCGCTGCCAAATCAGATGTTGTCTCCCTATGGCATTTGGATCGCGGAGGTGACGCAGCACTCTGCGGCATCTCATTCATGGTCCACTTCTTATCTGTCGCGATCTCTCCTTCGGCATCGATGGTGCGGTTGCAGCCTTCTTCAGCGAGTCGGCGACAAGATTTTTTGGCCAGAATCCACAGCGGTGATTTCGGGTGGTTGTGGCTGAAATTCTGTTGCTGTCGGTTCCCGTATTCGGTTACGTCAAGCCCATGCTTGCGATTGCTCGAGAGCTGGTTCGCCGCGGTCATCGGGTGCGTTGGCTAGCGGGTGCAGCCTTTCGGGAGCGTGTTGAGGGAACTGGTGCCTCGTTCTGTGCCTTTGAAGACGGTTTTGATTACTCTCGCCCGGATCTATGGTGCCTGATCACCTGCAGGCTGATCGCGATCGCCTGCGTGGCTTGGCCAAGTTGCGCTTCGATCTCGCCACGTTTTTTATCGGACCATCTGAGGGGTTTTGCAGGGATTTG
>Ga0213868_10006702_pt1 | contig 10120 bp, 6 predicted proteins | sample PICome_9_FD_160087 | JGI IMG/M metagenome (GOLD analysis project Ga0213868, IMG submission 160087) | Coastal seawater microbial communities near Pivers Island, North Carolina, United States - PICO127 | ecosystem: Environmental > Aquatic > Marine > Coastal | place: USA: North Carolina | collected...
CCCGATCACCCATTACGATGAAACCGTCGGAATTTTCGTTTTCTTAAGCATGAAGATGGTTCGCAGATGTTTTCCATCATTATTCACACATATCCATGTTCTTATCCCCTGTAATACTGTGTTTAACTGCATTGCAACTGTGAAGATAAGGTATCTGAAGCTGTTGGAAGATAAGGAAAAAGGCAGCATGTAGTATTCTGACATTATTTTACCTTTATTTCAACGACTATCATACAGAATGCCTCTATCATACTATCTATGGATCATGTATGATATGAAAAAGACAAACGCATGAAATACTATTCGTGTCTGCTTCATCACAGTGTAATTGAAGATGGACGCATCAGAAATCAAACGATATTTTTCCTAAGTAGCTAGAAAAACTAAATTATTTCTCGTCCAAACTTTTTCATACATGAAGGCAACAATACTGAGAATCTTGATATGTGTATAGAGTTGTGCATAACATCTTATTTTCAAATTCATTGCATTAATTACTTAGTAGATATTTCGAGAAAAAAATGCTTTCGGGCGCATTTTTTTTCCGGGAGGCGACAGGCGTTAGTTCATCCGAATAAACCTAAAAACCTAATCAACGATTTTGATACCATGATCACATACTATCGACTATCGACTATCCACACTAAAGTTCGAATGACGATAATACGTTTCTGGGCACTGTTTACCGCACTCCTATTCGTTGGTGTTTATGGTGCAAGGGAGTTCTTCGGTTTGAAAAAACTGGGCCAAAAACAATTGACCTCAGTTTATTTTATAGGAGATCTTCACGCCGATGTGGGGTGTGCTAAGCAATGGGTGGATGCGACTCGATTAATTGATATTTCTGAATCCCCCTACAAGTGGACCGGGGGATCCGATGAGGTCATAGTGTTCATGGGGGATTATGTTGATAAAGGCTCGTCCAGTAGCTCCGTGCTTTCCTTCGTGAGGGAGCTACAGGAAACCTTTCCTGATAACGTTATTACTCTCCTGGGCAACCACGACTTCTTCCTAATTTTGGACACGGCATTGGAATTTAATAAGAATAACCCGCATCCACTAGGACACCCATTTTATGAATACGTGTATAGCTTTATGCATGTTGAAGAGTACGTTGAAAGCGAATTCACCACCAAGAGAGAGGACGATGAAGAACTGTTGGGTGCCATTTTACAAGGACTTCAGCATGCTTATGATCTGGATAAGGAGGGACAACTCTATCTATGTGCTCCTAATTGTCAAGATGAGAGTCAAATCGATTTGTTTACTGCTATGCCACCCTTTGTAGATGATCAGATATTGGCGGATAGGTACGTCTTCCATCATAATTGCTTTTCCATTTCGAGCATGCGCTCCCTCCAACATCTTTTAACTCATAGACATTTTTATCATCTACAACATAGAGCGAAGAAAAGATTAGAAATATGGAGAAAAGAATACGCTGAAGGTTTGTATCAGTCTGGACTGCTTGCATGGCTGATTAAGCAGCCATTGGTGGCACAGGTTGGTGATGCTTTGGTGGTACACGGTGGAGTATCTGAAAATCTTATCAAGTATATTGAGTACAATAATGGAAAGGGATTAGAAAATGGAATGAATGTAACATATGCTTTGAATCAAGTCACAAATGAAGCATTTGCAAAGTTTTTTGAACGCCATCAATCTGACATGATAGGAGCAAACACCATTCAAGGTCGCGACTTTGAAGGAATTTCATTTGAGGCTATTTTAGATATGGTGCAACACAGAGGTTACTTTAAACAGAATGGTTGCAAAGAGGTAAATAATGTTTTAACAGCACTTGGAGGAAAGGATGCTGGATTTACACGAGTTGTTGTTGGTCACACCCCTTTTGATTATGCAGCCCAACATTGCGATGGACAGCTATTGGCTGCTGATTCATCCCTTTCTCGACCATTTCGTGCCCACGGTAACCTGTACTGTCCTTTAAGTAAATCACTGAACCAATACAAAGGGAACAAAAGTTGTGCAAGTTACCACAACGATATCTGTGAAGGAAGTATTACTCGAATGCGACGATCTAGTGCCGAAGACCCTTGGCCAAAAGACATGGAGATTATGTCTCTAGATGAATTGATATTGACAACAGCTATGGAGATATCTGGAGATGTCCACAACAAGGGAGGTATCGATGGAAAGGATGAACTTTAAACTTACTTAGTTCTCTCCGTAGATATTTCAGTAACTCTTTCTTTCTCTTGTGGTACACCCAGTTGAATTTTCTCGATCAACCCTAACCCTAACCAGTTCTGGAGATATCAAGAGCATCGTAGCACCCACAAATATACCAAGTAAAAGATTTTTCAATGAAACGCTGCTAGCATTTCTAATCACTTAGCCTAGCTACTCTCGAGAAAAATATAAACATGTTAAGTGTGAAATGTGAAAAAGTGACCACTTCGCCCTCATCCGTTTTGGAAATGTGTGCTGATCTCTTCCATCTTGGGAATTCTTGCAAGAAATACATTGTAAATTACATAAAAGATGCATTTGTCTGCAAGTTTTCTATGCTTTAAAACAAGAATCACTGACATCAAATTCTACCTTTTAGAGAAATGGTGAACACGAAATCGAAGTCAAAGTGCGTTTGATAAAAAGCTCGCGCGGCGCAAAAATGACTTTTCTCGTGAAGGGTCATTGGTCATTTTCGGTTTCACGTTTCACGTTTGGTCATTGGTCACCGAACAAAAGGAAGAAACCAGAATATAACTTAGAATTACTTTGAAAACCACGATACAGAATGCCATACACACTTACCAAAGCTAGAGGAGGGGTCGTTGCTCCTTTCCCATTGAAGCTGCACTACATATTAAGTCAGGAAGAAGTCAGTGGCATCATATCTTGGCAACCTCACGGAAGATCATTCAAGCTCCACAATCCCGAGAAATTTTTGGAACAGGTCATGCCTTTACACTTCGAACAGACAATGCTTAGTTCCTTCCGCCGCCAGTTAAACTTATACGGATTTAGACGTTTCCTTTCAGGGAGAGATAAAGGGGGTTACTATCACGAGCTGTTTATCCGTGGGCAGCCAGAGCTGTGCTCTCAGATCATCCGCACGACAGTAAAGGGAAGAACTAAAGTTAAAGTGGCGGAGCCAAATTTTTACAAAATGCCATCTAGTCAAGCAGAACAATTCGCTGCAGAACAAAAAGTTGTTTTCCGCCCAGTATCTCCTAGTTTAAGTGACGATGATCTCGATTTTGTATCTTCAAGTGATACTGATTCCCATTCTGCATTAGAAGGACAGCAATTCGAGAGTATCGACATCCCAACAAATCAAATAGCTTTCGCGAGAACATGTACCGGAAATTATCCTGATCCCCTGACGATAAGTTCGGAGGAAAATACTTTATTCGACCAACAGCCATTTACCTCTTTTGAAACGATTTACAATCCGAGACTCTCGTCTTTCGGAGTGACGGAGTTTGAAGGCAAGGAATTTCAAACTCTTGACCACATCACCTACAAAACACTTCAATCACATTTCAATAGACGATTCTCTACTTTCTGAGCAAAAAAACTTCTACAACCTTGCTTCCATATTTAATAGCGGATCCACAAATTATAAATTTTGTTTTTTTAAGTAGACGGCTAGCAGCTTATAATTATTTAATCAAATACGAAATAACGCACTCGTAGGAGCAAACAGCGTGTTTATTTCTTCGGACTAGATACGCATAGTTGCGACAAAATGCCTTCAGCATATTTTAGCCTCTTCTTGATATCAGCATGATCACTGGCAGCCATGACATCATCCAACATGTATGTTTCACGCTCGCGTCTTTTATTTACAAATGTAACTATACGAGCCTCTGAAGTAAGCAAGATCTCAGTATGGTCGTAAAATACTACTTGAACAGTTTGATTACTGAGGCGAAACAGAATAGCATGCTTAGTTCTCACCCACTTCTTCAAGAAGACGGTGGACTTAGTAGACTCTTTGAAGCAATTATGTGAAGTCTCATCTTCGGCGCTGTCATCGCGATTCCGCTGTTCTATCAAATAATTTCGAAAGTGTTTCAGTAAGGTTACTTTCTTCTCTAACGATGTGGGATAATCTTTCAGGCAATGAGTCTCTGGTATCTGTTCAATTTTTTCACCTTTCATATCCGAAACTTTACGACGTTCAACGTAAATGAAGGACTCCCCGTTTGATGATAACACTGCTTTTGTCGAGTCATTGAAATAAACTCCCGCGCTAAAGATAGAATTTGAAAATAGTAAGAAACGTAGTAACTGACAGTCGTTTTGGTTCGTATGTGATTCTTACCTGCCATCATTAAAAAGGAAGCCTAATCCATACTTGCTTGTGTAATCAACATATCGCGTTACCCATATTTTAGCCTCATCAGTTGTGATCCGACGCGCTGTTGAAGTGGTAGCTACGTCAGATTGAGATAAATGATCTTTCAGTCGTGCATACATAATGTCAAGGGCCTTCGTATCATCGGTAAAATTTCCTGCACCCAGTTCTGATTGAACCATTTCGTCCTGGACTGAACAGAATGCCATTTTCTCCGTAAGATCTTCAGTTCTGTTGCGATCCAGTTTAGAAGCTTGAACTTGAAAGTTCTGGGTATTTGTTTCATCTTCACTGGGTAATGTTGAACCTCTGTTAGAATCGGAGTCTGATTTCTGTTGGGTTGAGGATTCCGTATAGATCTCAAAGTTGCGAGAAGAGGCACGTGATGACGAACGCCCAGCAGTATCACGAGTATTTGGGCGAAGTAGATGTTGCGCAGGATACCGCTTCGACTGGCGCAGAGGTTCCTGAGATGAGATATTATCACTTTGGTCCTTCTTGATTTGAGCTGATTTGTCTTTGGAATATTTAATTTGATCTTCTTCAGACACAGTTGCTACCAGATATCCATTTTCATCTTCTTCCCATTCTGGGGCGACATGAGTGCAACATGATGGAAGACTGCTTGGAATATATCTTGGGTTTTGAGTAAAGAATGGATGCGCCATAATCGATTCTAAACTTGGCCTGTAATTAGTAGTATAGAAACGTGTGAGAAAAATGACGAAGCTAAAGAATGAAATGTAGTGGAAGAATACGTACCTCTTTTCTGGTTTTGTCTGCAGCATACTCGCAATCAAATCTTGTGCATGTTCTGAAATTTGAATATTGGATGGAAAGGAGTATTCATTCCTCAGAATGCGTTGATACGTACTTTTTACATCTTTAGATTCATATGGAGGCTTTCCGACAAGTAAAGTAAAAAAGATAACTCCCATGGACCATACATCAACTTCAAATGAATGTCCTCTTTTTTCTTTGTCTCCATCAATAACTTCAGGAGCAATGTAATTTGGTGTACCACAAATTGTTTTACGTTTCTCCTCACTGTCGGCGACTTTTGTGGCCAATCCAAAATCTCCAACCTTTATACGCAAATTTTTATCAAGAAATAAGTTACCGAGTTTTAAATCACGATGAATAACATTGAGACTATGCATGTATTGGACGGACTCAACGAGCTGTCTTAGGTAATATTTGACTTCAGGCTCCGTCAACCGTTTTCGACGTTTTATTAGTTCATTCATAGATTGACAATGGCAAAGCTCCAGCAGAATATAACAGTTTGTCTTATCTTCGAAAAAGTGCTTGTATTCGCAAATGTATTTATGCTTCAAAGATCGATGAATTTTGATTTCGGCTTGAAGCTAAAGAAACACAAGAGGATATTATCGATGGAAGAAGGAAAGAAAACAAATAAGTTCAATGACAAGAAATCCAATCCAAGAGAACAAGTTAGATCTTCTTACCTTTTGACGAGCTCTCGTTTTGACGAGATTAGCTTTTGGTACTATTTTGACAGCATAGGACCGATTGGTATCGAGTGAAGTACAGAGATAAACCTTGGCGAACCCTCCCTTTCCCAGCATCTTTCCTCGAATGTACTTGTGCACCGAATGTCCTTCTCCATTCGGTTTTCTTCGAATCTCTTCTATCTCAACTGGATCTGAAGATTCATCGTCAGAGCTTTTCTTTTTACTCGACGAAGACGATGGTTTTGAAATCGAAGAACTTGTTTTCGAATTCCGCAATGAAGGTCCTTGTGGCTCCGCATTCATCTGCCTTGGTCTCAGAGGTGCCCTCGTCGATGGCAAAGATCCTGGATTACTCGAAGAAGACGGTTTCATGACATTACAGCTGCCATGTTCCATTGCATCACGGTGATGTGGATCAAATTGATTCTCGATATTCTCTGACAGGTGTGTGCGATAGGTACTCATTGTGACCTTGTGCTCCTTATTGGATTTGACTGATCACTCTTTTTTGATGTTCCACCGTCCAAAGTTGTAAGTAAGCAAATCTTGGGCAAATGAGTAATCTTTCGATCCAATAAAAGCCTCCTCTGGGGTATTTCAGAGCTCTTGTGTGCTAAGAGTAGGATTTGGAAAAACATAAACCCGCCGTTTTTGAAATTGTTGCTTGATTTTTGGCCGTTTGCATTAGGACTAGCCCTGTGTTCTGAGGACCATTTTTCATTACTATGCCCCCAAGTCCACGAGGATATGTTTTCAAAAACGAAAACTCAAGCTCCCTCTCTCTTTTTCCGGAAGAGATATTTGAATCTCTGCTATCAAGAGAAAGAGGCTCTTCTTTTGTATCTACCGTTCAGACATATCTATACTTACTTTTGATTCATTTGTAAATAAAAAAGGATAGAAAATTGATAAATAGTTTTAATGAACGATGATTAGATTTAGCCCCAATCATTCCCCAAATGAGTCTCTTTAAAGTGGATTTATATGACAAACACCAATTAAAAATGTAATAATCAATGTCCTTATTGACATTCTTGAAAGAATAATGAACAAACGTGCAAACCAAAACAACATGTACACAGAGGTGACAAACCAATGGTACCAGAAAATGTTGATCGAAAACAAAGGTTTTGATATTGGATGACACGGGAAGTAAGATAGCAACGCATACTGATTGTTTCATGAGATTTGGCGAACGAACCATTTGCAAAAAGAAAATCATGGCATATACACAACTCCGTCTGCCAACATGATTCTTTCTTCTGCTTCAAGGCGTTTCAAGGCCAACTCTACATAGCTTCTGTTCTCTAATTCGGGACAAAGATCATTTGTGTGCACTGCTTCATCTTGCGACGTAGTTAATACATTCCATATTCTTTCTGCTACAGATGAAATTTCCGCAGAACTTTCAGCTAACTCATCAATTGCATCATTATTTTCTCCCTCTTCTGCTTCTTGCATGACACGTCTTCTTTGGCTAGGTCGTTCAGCATCCTCTAAATCTGGCGTTGTTGGACGATTAGCATCTCCACTAACATTTTCATGGTACAGCGCGAAGCTTAAAATATCCATTGCAGCAGCTACGTCTGTTTCGGCATCGACAATATCACTTAAACGGGCCTTGGCATGTGCAGTAGCTAGACGAATGACAGTTTCGAGACTACGAGCCGTCACGGGTAATGTGCGTTCATCCTGTCTGCTTCTCATTTCTGCATATCGATTGGCGATACATTCTCTTGCTTCCTCCGTTAACCTAGGCTTGAATTTACTCTTGGCGTAATGCAGATACTTTCTTAAAAAGTCGTGTTGAAGAACATCATCGTCTTCGTTGGAGCTATTAGAGTATCGAGATCTCTGCCAGACAGAATGAGTTTGTTGAGAGTTGGATGTTCGCAGTCCATCTTCATGGTCTGATTCATCATCGTCATCATCATAATCACTATCATGTCCTGATCGTCCATGGGCATGTTTGTATCGATGCCCTCGAATCACATGAGAGGCTATCCTTCTATCCGTATCAGGATCAAGTTGATCCAGAACAACGAACAACAAATCAAAACGACTCAATAATGAATCTGGAAGTCCAATATTGTCTTGGATTCTTTTCTTTTTATCATATTGTCCATAGACAGGGTTGGCAGCAGCTAATACTGAGCATCTTGCATTGAGCTGTGCGTGAATTCCAGCCTTGGCGATGGTAACAGTCTGTTGTTCCATAGCTTCATGAATGGCAACACGATCCGCTTCGCTCATTTTATCAAACTCATCGACACATACAATACCTCTGTCAGCTAAAACCATGGCACCTGCCTCAAGTCTCTTTTCTTTTGTGTCTGGATCACTTGTAACCGCAGCTGTCAAACCAACACCAGATGACCCTTTACCCGTGGTGGAAACCGCAAGTGGAGAAATGGTCATGACAGATCTAAGCAATTGTGATTTGGCAGTAGATGGGTCTCCTACCATGAGTATATTGATATCTCCTCTCAAGTGCGTTCCATTATCTAGATTTTTCTCCACACCTCCAAGCAATTGAAGAGCAAGTGCTTTTTTAATAGTCTCATGTCCATGGATACTAGGAGCAAGACTTTTTCCGAGGAGACTGAGAATATCTCTTCTCTGACCCAACTGTTTGATCATTTTCACATCGTCTTTCTTGAAAATAAGGGCAGAATGATCTCTTCCTAGGATCTGTACATGGTTGACAAGCACAACTGTCTTAAATACACCGGATGTAGATCCTTGTCCGTTTGACGAAGTGGCAAGAGCACGGTACACTCCAGTGACTTGAATACGATCTCCAGGTTTGACCTTATCCACTAGATCATCATCCAGAACTAATTCAATGGATCTGGGCAGTTGTCCCATGGGTGCCTTTTCAGGCATTTCTTGCAGTACAATCGTTTGATGATCCTTGAATACGGACAGTCCGAATTCAGTCTCAAGAGGGTTGTGATTGGAATCCTTGGTGGGGTATACGGAGGATGTGATGTTAATCATACGATCTGGTATTTCATTTCCAGAGGAATCTAGCACAGGCAATCCAAGTTGAGGATCGGTAGCATCCACATATTGCCTAGAGGTATGTGACTTGGTCTTGGGACAAAAGTGAACGGATTTGACAATTTTGGGTTTGATGGCAGATACTTTGGTGGCAACTCCTTGAACGGAGACAAGTTGTCTGAGGGAAGAGGAAGTGAGAGTACGTGGTGTCGATGGAGTGGTGAGCAATCCAATCAGTGCCACTTTGATCAAGGGAGCATGGATGTTGTTGTTATCGTTGCCGACTGAGGAAGAGGAACTGTTTCGTTCGGAAAGCAATTTAGAATAATTCGATGACAACTCGAGTGCTAGATCATGACAAGCGTGTTCCATAGCTCGAAGGTGACGTAATGGATCTGTTCGAATCGATTGTTCTAATACATGATCGACGGATCTAAGTTCAGTCAAATCAATTTTGATTCTGGGACATGCCACACCACCAGCAGTACCAGCCATACCATGATTAGGATTCTTTGTATTCCTCCAACAATCATCAATGGCTTGTTCGATTTTATCACTGTAATTGAATCGCTGTATCCATACGACAAAGGAGGAATAAGAATCGTAGCAAATGAATGTGTCAGAGAAATGAAAACACCAGAAACACAATCGATGGATATCATGCACGTCAACGATTCAGAGGATATCCACCATGGATGTTTTACGAAGGATGTCACATGTCACCTTCTCATTTCACTTACCTCATTTTGTAGAAACACACTGTACAAACTCTTTAACTCTTCCAGTCTCGACATGATTTTATCAGTATATAATGAATGTAATTATGAATAGATTCTAAATAGCACCAAATGTTTGTTTGATATTGACTGTTTGATATTGACTGTTTGTTTGATATTGACTGTTTGTTTGATATTGACTGTTTGTTTGATATTGACTGTTTGATATTGTTGTTGTTGTGATACAAATAAGATGACTCTCTTTCTCCAATATCTCAATATAGCTCAGGAAGGATATAACTAACTAGTAAGTAGCACACAAGAAGTAGAAGAAATCTCTCAATCGATTTGACTATATCAATGGATATCCGTTGTTCGTTGTTCGTTGTTCTATTGAATATAAAATAGAATACACTCGCACTCTTGTGTATAATAATACACCAGAGAGATAGAGAGAGAGGGAAAGAGCGAGGGAGAGACGAGAGACGAGAGAGCGAGGCTACCGACAAGAGCGAGAGACGAAACCCAATCACCCGCCGGAACACCATACAGTCAACGACAAGGTGGAGCACCAACGGAAAAAAACATTGGCACAGACT
>Ga0213868_10006705_pt1 | contig 10117 bp, 13 predicted proteins | sample PICome_9_FD_160087 | JGI IMG/M metagenome (GOLD analysis project Ga0213868, IMG submission 160087) | Coastal seawater microbial communities near Pivers Island, North Carolina, United States - PICO127 | ecosystem: Environmental > Aquatic > Marine > Coastal | place: USA: North Carolina...
CCCGATCGTCCTCGACGGTCAGGGTAGTGCCGCCGAAGATTTCAGCAGCTCGGCCCATGTCCAGTCCGCGCTCTGCAAGAGTGGCGTCCCGCTTGGCAGGTGGGTATTCAATATCCATAATTTATGTCACAACAATAAATATATCAAGGCGCAAGATATAATCGCCATACATCGCCAAAAACGACCGTTTGTTGAATGGTTTTGCTTATATCCGGCTCTGGCTTTTGCAAAAGTTCACGAACACCGTTTGGATGTTCATTGCGCCCAGCTTGATACCCTTTTGAGAGCAAAATGACCGGAACGCATCCGCGAGCTTACTGTGATCCCAGTTGCAATTCTCACGAGCCAGCTTCTCCCATGGATCGGTATATTTAACGCTTCCAGATTCAGGGAAGGCCAGCCGCACTTTGGCTTCTGCCCGTCTGCCTTTGCGGGCAACTGAATGGGCTTCCTGTTCCCGCTTCGCGTCTTCGAGAACCTCTTTGACCTCCCAGGACAGCTCGACTTCGGCAGTCTTGCGACGCTGTCGCTTTGTGATGCGGTAGCTAACCTGGAAGCGGCTCGACTGGTTGACCTCATCAATGGCAGTATCGAGGGCCTTTTGTTTGAAGGCAGTCCATGTCGAAAGTTTGCCTGTCTGGACACCCAGACGGGCGCGAAGCTCTTCAACGGTGAAGCGTTCCATCTGCCGTTCGCGGTCTGAACGGAACGAAATCATCTCATGCAAACGATGGGCGTAGCGCGAAGACATGGCGAGGCCGGCGCGATAGTCTAGAATAGCATAGAGGTTCGACTGCTCGACGATCTTGCGAAACTCAGCGTCAAATTGATACCGCAGCATGCCATGGCCCTCGTCCATATCCACGCGACCCACAGCGATCAGGCCATAAATGGCGGTGTGTCCTTCAGCGTTGTTCACATGGCGCATGGTCACGCTGCGCAGCTCCTCAAAGAGCCGTACCACGTCTTCGTGGGTCAGGTTGCGGAACCCCTTCACTTGCTTAAAGGTCGCAAGCGGCAACTCGTGCCACTGATCGTTAGCAATCTTACCGCCCGCGTTCTTCATCAGCACATCTTGCAGCTTGAGCGCCTGTAAACTTGGCGGATTGCGCAAAGCCCGCTCGCTGTACTGCCCATCGGCCAGCTCCCCCGCCTTGCTGAGCTTGGCGGGGTCATGGTCGCTAGTCTTCGCACTGTTCACTGCATATCCCATACCAAACCTTTAACTAACACTTTTAAAATGCTCAACAAGTGTTACAGGTCCCGAAAAGTGTGTTTAAGGGTCCCGAAAAGTGTTTCGTAAACTGAATAAATAAATACTTTCATATACTTACAGAGCCCTGAAATAAGAAACCTTAGGAAATAAGGGAACTGCGTTCCTTTTGGATAAAAATTGGGATGGATTCAGGGGCTTGCGGCCAGGTCAGCGCTTACGCTCAGACGAAGCGCCGGCATCACGGGATCAGAATAAACGCAACAGCACAGACTGCGCCTACTTTGGCAGGGACACGAACGGTACAGCTTGTTGCAGGCGCGATCCGGTCATGGCTCAGGGTCACCAAAATCACTCAGCTCTCGTTCTTGATCGAGGTTACGCTTTGGATTCTGGACCCCAGCCTCAGCTTTCAACAGCCGGCGAAGTGCAAATTGAACCCTCGGCTCCAATGCATTGAATAAGCTCGCACGGGCAACGGTGAGCTCCTCAGCAACCCCATCTCTTGTGGCAGCGATGGCGAGACCAACACCACGCTTCACGCCATCAAAAGCGGCCTTTGCCCAGCGGAACGCTTTACCAATAACTCCAGGCCCATCTTGCTCTGAGCCAGATCCCGCAACTGTGCCATCCTGGCTGAGATATACAGATCGAGTTCTGATTGCCTCTGCACCGCCCTCACATCCTTCTTCTGCGCTGGTGGCCTCGAGAACGGCGTCAAAAAACTCTTGTGCGCATTCATTCAGGATATCCAGATTTTCGTTCACCACTCTGCTACGATGCAGGGGAATGTCTGGTGCAAAAAGCGGATCTACCATTCTGATTGCGGAGGCATGTACCAGCGGGCTGCAGTCACGTTCAGGGCTTGCCATCATCTCCCAAACCTCATGCTGCTCATCCAGATCCAGATCCAGCTCTGACATCTGCTGCAAAACATCAGCGGCCTGCAGAGCTGGCCGCAAAATCTTCAAGCTATCGCGGATATCTGCAAACTCGGTCTCAAGTACGCTGTTGCGCGCTTCCAGCCTCTGTGTGGTCCCTTGCAGCTCACCCACCTCGATTTCCAGTGCGTTCCTTGCCTTAAGAAACTTCCTGCCATCGATCATGATCGTTTCCTTTTGAGCTGTCAGACTTGCGATCTCTGGCTGTAGCTGTGCCTTGGTTGCAGCCATTTCCCGCGTGGCCTTCTCCAAAGCCGCGTTCTGGGCGCGTAGCGCCTCCAGGGCGGCCTGTGCCGCCCTTTCCCCCAGCTGTGCCGCATTGGCGGCCTCCTGAGCCTGTACGGCCCGTTTCTGGACCTCTGCGACATCTGACTGACTTTGTGCGATTTCCGTCTGGAGGGCGTTTTTTTGATTTTTCAGCGAACTGATCTCGGGCTCTAACTGCGCCCTGGTTTCGGTCAGGGCGCTGACATCTGCACCGAGAGTGGTCTTTTCCGCCTCAAGGGTGGCCACAGAGGCCTCTGTGGCCGATTTCCTGCCTTCTGCCGCATCGGCGGCCCGTTCGGCCTCCTGAAGCCTCTCTGTGGCTCTGGTGGCCTTCTGCTCGGCCTGATCGGCCCGGCTTTCCAGTGCCATGACCCGTCCTTGCTTTTCCACGATCTGGGCTGTCAGCTGGGTCAGCTCGTCCCGTGCCGATCGTAAATCCCCGACCCGGTCTGCCAACCGCGCTCGGTAAGTCCGCAGCCGCTTGACCTTCGCTGTTGTCAGTTCTCGCTGCTTCTCTTCGTTTTCAAGCTTGTCGACACGACCCTGCATCTCTTCAACGCGAGCGGTCAGGACTGGGATCTGGGAGGTGATCGCATCAAGTTCTGCCTGCTTGGCCTCAATCTCTTTCGGAAGATCCGTATGAAGTTGCTTCACTGACCGATTGTAGATCTTCGAGGGGTCATCCCCGCGCTCAATCCGATCTGCTTTCTTGGTCCCCCGTTCACACATTGGCAGATACTTCAGCGCGATCTGGTGGGCGATGTCCTGCAGTTCTGACATCACCGTTGGTGTGGCCACCTTGGAGACAGGCACACCAAATTTGTTGACCGCCAGCATCTGACCGTGCGCGTGGGGAGCCGTCTCGTCTCGATGTGCCACCAACGCCAGCAAGGATGTTGCGACACGATCCGCGACTGTCTCAGAAATTTCTGTGTAGATCTGATCCTGCGTCTGAACATCCAGAGCGTCAAAATGTGGCTGCAGACCTTTCCCGAAGGTGATGATCATTCTGGTGGAGACCGCTGCATTACTGCGCATCTTCCGTATCTTTGGTGTCAGCTCCCGTAGCTTTACACATTCAGCCCGCATGGTGTGTGGTGTGGGGCCACGCAAAATTTCAGAGTTCAGATAGCTCCGGTCCTGATCCACATATTTGGGAACCCGACCAATCCGAAAGTCATGCCGGATGTCTGCTGTTGTTCCGTTTACGTCTCGATGTTCCAGTCTCACACTGACTGCCATATTGGGTGGTTCGGCCATCACATACCTCCTGTGGTTAGCAAGAATTTGATCGGTCCAACTGAAAAAATCAAACATACATATTTTTATGTTTGAACCTACTAGCCGTAACTTCGTTACATCTCTCCGGCGAAGGGGTCTGTGCCCCCTTTCGAAACCCTATAGGCTTGTGTATGAATTTATTCATACACAAGCCTATAGGCCGCTCCCATGCCAGCATCTGTCATGCTTACCGCCGTCAGCCTCAACCCGCTGCCCACATCCGAGGTGCTGCGGGATGCCCTGACTGCATTCCTCGATCGTTATCCACGACCCTCAGATGTGCTGCGCGGATTTGCTGACATGCTTGACGCTGGCCAGATCCCCGCCGGGCCTGCACCAGTTTATGAGCATGACGGCTACCTGGAGGACTACCGCGACTATGCCTACCGCAAGGCCTTTCGGGTGCCAGAGGAGGTCCGCCAGAAACTGCGGCAGCTGTCGTTTGCAACAGGCCTGGCACAGACCGCCATCATCAGGCTATCGCTCAGTCAGGCAGCATCTTTGGACCTCCCCGAAGGGCCTGACCCAGACCAGTTGGACCTGTTCCAGGATATCTAACTTAAAGCGCGCTGTTGTTTTGCAGCAGCAACAAACGGTGGTTTTTGACCGAGTGGCGGTTGCGAAGAGCCGATCAGTGATGTTCAGGCATGTCGCAGACATGAATGCTCTCTTCGCTGGTACAGTAGCGTAACGAAGCTGTAGTCGGCGCCGAAGCTCGGGTTGTCAGCCGCGACGGCCATTTTCCCGTTGAGGGTTTCTGCATACCGCTCCGCTTGGGAGTGGCCGAAGTGCTCGATGCCGTACAGGTAGATGTCGATCAGGTCCCGTTCGGCGTCGAGCGTGAGTTCAATTTTTGTCACGAAGCAGGCCCTTCTGCCGTGCTTCTTCGCGGGCGGCCTGTAACACTTCACCGACTGATCTTTCGCTGATGCCGCTTGCCTCAGCGTGGTCAAGCATTGTGCGGAGTTCGCCAATGGCAACCTCCCTGCGCTCTTGGTCGCGCCGCACGAGGTCGCGGAAGTATTCGCTAACGTTGCCGTAGCGGCCTGCGTTGATCTGCGCTTCAACCCATTCATTCATCTGATCGGGCATGGAGATGGTCAGTCTGGACATGATAAGTCCTCCCTTATAATCAATCATAACAGATCATACATATTTTGCTCAAGGAGTCTCTCCGGCTACTGCATGCCGCTGGTCAAATACGCTCTTTTTTGGAGCGTAGGCAGGGGCCCCCATTTTCAGCCACCACAAACCTCGTTCAAAATCAAAGCCGTTGTTGAAGGTTTTTGAAACAACAACAGCAGCAGCCGCGATCATTGGTTACCTTGCAGGCAGCAAGCCAAACCATCGTCGTCCCCCCTGCCCTGCTCTTTGATCCGTTAGTTGCGCCATGGCTTTGCGCATATCTTCGATGTGTTGAGACAGGCTTTCGCGCTCTCTTTCACGTTCAATGTCAGTGCGCTCAACTTCTCGCTTAAGCGCTTTAACTTCAGCCTCTAACTCTGCGATTTTTATGCGGTTTTCATGGTCTTTTATAGGGGGCATAGTGGTGGTGTTGTACTGGTCTTAGGAAACACCCTGAAAAGTTCAGCAGGATCAATCTCCCAATGCCCTTTGTCATTCTTCGATGCACTCATACGCTTTGATTTTATAGCATTAAGTATTGTCTTCTTCGTTTTCCCCGCCTCTTTAGAGGCTTGGTTTGCTGATAGTGTCATGCCTGTATCCCTTGCTCATCCTATTAGGGGTAGTATCGGTGTTTAGTACTGGTGTTACCCCAGTTTCTAACACCACCATGCCACATTCGCATAACCTGTCAAAGAGGGCCGGGGGCTAGTTAAATTGTTAAGCCCGCCTGATGGTGTTCGGGCTGACCTCGAACAAACGTGCCAGCTCTGTAATGCCACGGCCTTCCTGATCACGCATACGGGCAACCTCTGCGCGGCGCTCTGGTGACAAGGCAGGGGGTCTGCCCCCAATGCGCCCCCGCTTGCGGGCGGCTGCAAGACCTTCTTTGGTTCTCTCTGATATCCGCTCACGCTCGAACTGGGCGATAGAAGCGAACACATGAAAGACAAGCCGTCCGGCTGGCGTCGTGGTGTCGATGTCCTCGGCCAAGGATCGAAACCCTGCACCCTGTTCCCGTATCACCTCAACGATGCTCAAGAGATCCTGAAGCGACCGGCTGAGGCGGTCATACTTGGTCACCACCACAACATCCCCCTCCCGAAGCTGATCAATCATGCGGCCGAGCTCAGGCCGGACTTTCTTGGTGCCGGAGACCTTCTCTGCGAAGATACGCTCAGCGCCGACGTCCTCAAGGGCGGAGGTCTGGGCATCAAGATGCTGATCTTCTGTCGATACACGTGCATAGCCAATGATCATTTTGAGACCCTTCCAAAAGCCTTCAAAAACCTCTTAGGTTTTGAACGGGGTTTTTGGTAGCGAAAAATGGGGGCTCCTGCCCACGCTCCAAAAACGAGCGTTTGAGAGAGACAAGTTACAAAAAAGAGGGGCCGCACTTTCCAGGCAAATCCTGAACAACCGCGGCCCCTTGAGTTTGCCTCCCCCTAAAGGCCCCGACGGTGGTGTGTTCGCCAGGAGGGGGAGGGTCGAGCAGAATGCCCTAGAACTGTATACACAGAACTCGCATAAATAGAGAAGTTTTCATAGGCACCGTCGGCGGTCACGCCCCTCCCTCTGCTCGTCCTCGGGGTTCTGGCCGGGTGATGCCGACAGGACCGGATTCGCCATCTGAGATATTGCGCGCAACAGGGGTGCTGAGTAAGCTGCTATCCGCACCTGTCCAGATCAAGACGGGCTTTCAGATAGAGTTCGGAGGTTATGGGTTTCAGGGTTTCAGAGTTTATAGAAAAGCTGTTGATGAGAAGGAAACTCGGTCCTACTGAAGGCCCCTCTCATAGAAATTATGTGGCTCGCCCTGTTTTGCGGGCTAACGTCCTCCGGGAATTTTCTTGGGAGAACGAAAATATTCTTATCCTGGGGCGGGAAACTGGACTTCACGATCTGGCAAAAGAACTAGCCTCGCTCGGCGCCTCTGTGTCATTCCGCTTCTTGACGCAATTACAGGAACTCTACCAACTCCCGCTGGAGCAATATTCCACAATCATCATGAGCGATAGGTCTGATGGCCAGCAGTGCGATGTTATCGACGTTGGCGGTATTCTGAGACGTGCAGATTCCACCCTCAGGCTTGTGTGGGCATCAGAGCAGTTCAAATTGTCTGCGGTTGCCACTACAATGGATGGTCGATTTTGCGATGTACAGTTGGCGCTTCCTGCATCTCCGGCTCATTTGGAAGTCTTCCTGAGATCACCCCTGCGCTGACCGCCTTCTATAAGAGCTGCGTGCCTGCAATATTGGTGGGCCTCATGTTTGCGCTTTAGATTTGGGGCCGTGAGAAGCTGCTGCGTGATCGAAAATAAGCGGGGCATGATTTGATCGACACCTTCCATCACCTTTGCCTCTTTCCTGGGCGCATCAAGCATTTGGCATTTCGAAAGGATGAGAGGCGTATGATGTTCATCAAGATTTTGGCGAGCGTTCTCTACCAAAATATCGATAATCCCGACAGCGAGTATTCTGTCGACTCCTGCTGCCATGAGGCTTGCGATAACATTGGTCCAAGCGGCGGAGTTCTCTACATGCTTCATGCGCAATCAGCTTTCCTTGTTCGAGGCTTAGAAAGCTGTATAAATCTGGCGTAAACAAGGCACCTATAGGGCATTTGATAGGCAAGATGGGGAGAGATGAAGTGGTCCTTGGACATGTAATCCTAGGCATGGTGCTCGGCATGATTTTTGCTGCGATCAGCCTCTTTCTTGGGTCGTCACTTCTGTGGGCGCTTGTAATGTACTCCGTTGTGGGAGGCCTCGGTATTCTCCTCTCAGCCGCTATCGTGTATGCTTTATCAAGGTTTTCGGAACATGGGTCGCTTATCAAGACATGCAAATGGTTTTTGCGTGGCGATTAGCAATATGTTTTTTGCCCTTAAAATCCGAGCCCATCACTCGACCCCCTTTTCGGCGCGGCATCTGACACACAAATTCTTGGGTTAGCCACAAGCAGGGCAAGGTTTCTCAGGCTTTCGGTTCATGTCGCCCTCGGGTGCTGCGAAAGACAAATTCCGGCTTTGGCTTTGCCTTGGGGGGAGGTGGAGGCGGACTTTCCCCGCAGTTGGGGCAATTTTCAGGGTTGTGGGGGCGCTCGCCCTCACAATACGGGCACATCATCATTTCAGGACCTACTCCTTTCGGCTCCCCACAAATTGGGCGTAAACAGTAAAACGAAATCACAGCACAACGGGCATTGAGTGTGAAGACAACCTCCCAAAAAGGACCGTTTGTTGAACGCCTACCGCGCTGAATAACTCTTGCACCATGTGGTAAATGTCTTCTCAATGCTGTCCGCATCAAGCGGTATCGACTTCTCGCCGCACCACTTGCGGAACGTGTCAGCCAGCTTGCGCAAGTCTGGCACATGCCGCCCGTCAATGCGTGGTGCATTGTCCCGTGCTATACGGTCCCAAGGTTGGGTGTCCTTCACGCTCCCAAAGTCAGGGAAGGCTGTCACAGGAGTTTCCGAAGTGCCATCCCGCCGTGCTTTTCGGCCTACCTTGGGGCGATCCAGCTCGTCCTTCACTTTCGTCAGGTCTTCTTTGACCTCCCAAGCTATTTCAACCTCTGCAACCGTCCGCCCAGTCTTGTGATAGGTCGCTGTCAGGTGCAGCCGCGTAATGTCGCTGTTGATCTCAGCTATAGCGGCTTCAATTGCGTCCTTTTTCAGGTTTGAAAATCTAGCAAACTTCCCTTCTGGAACCCCTAACATCATGCGTAGATCAGCCACTTTGAACCGCTTGCTGGTGATGTGTTTGAGGTTTGTCAGGCTGCATATGTGTTGGAACAGCAGCACAGAATACTTACTGGTAAGATGAAACACCGCTTGACGGTCAAGGATAGCCCAATGGTTCGAGTCCCGCGCCATTTCTTTGAATGTGGTTCTAAAAGTCCACGAGATTAGCACATTGCCACTGACCTCATGACGGTAATCAATCGTAGCTTGATCAAGTAGGCCACCCACTGTCGTCGTCATTTTTTCTGAATCGTTGATGGTCAGAACTGCCGCACTCAATTCCTCAAACAGCGGCACGACAGTTTGGCGGGTGTGGTTCCGCATCCCATTAATTTTCTTGAGGTCTGATAAGCGCATTTCATGGCGCACATCATCAGCCATGCGCCCCCCAGCCTTCGCGATCATCAAGTGCATCAACTTGAGCGCCTGAAGGCTGGGGGCGTGCTTGATGTAAACGCCTTGTGCCACCTCTGCGGGTAGCACTGTTTTAGTCTGATCATGGGCGCGATCAGCAGCCACTTGTGTTGTCTTAACCATGCTTATCTAATTGCTTGCTAAGGAAGCGGTGTCAACAAGCACTAGAGTCCCCATAACAAGCAATAAGGCCCCCACAACAAGCACTAGCGTCCCCATAACAAGCACGAAAGATTTTAAGTCACTGTAGAAGTTAAGTTATTTCTCTCTGAACTCTTAGAACTTATAGAACAAGAAAGGCGCTACGCGCTTTTTTGGTAAATTTGGATTGGTTTTAAGAGGGGGCTTGGCACCTGTTGCGCTCAAACTGGATCGAGACGGATATCCAGTTTGGCGCCGACAGCATCAGCAAAGCGAGACAGCTTTTCAATGCTGATATTTTGGCGCGCGCCTTCGATCCGAGAAATCTCGCTCTGCTTGGTTCCCATGCGCTCGGCCACTTCCGCCTGAGAAAGGCCAGCTGCTGCCCGTGCTGCAATGAGTTTGCGGGCGAGGTTAAATTCAGGGGCAAGGGCATCGTAAGAGGCCTTGTTGTCAGGGTCGCTCAGAAACTCTTTTTTCAGGTCATCCAGTTTGGTCATGTTACCTCCTTCGCCCGCTTGCGGGCTGTTTCAAGTGCGGTCTTTGGCGTCTTCTGGGTTTTCTTCTGGAACGCATGAACAACGATCAGTCGCTGTCCTGACGCCTTTACGTAAACTGCACGGGCGATCCCGTCTTTGCCGCTCATCCTGATTTCCCAAAGACTACCTGCGCCGGACAGGGACCGCACATGCGGCATCCCAACAGCTTCTGGCCCTTGCTCCGAGAGCAGGTCTGCAATCCACAAGAACCGGGCAAACAGATCGCGGGGCAGCTTTGCCAGCTCACGGTCTACCCGCTTGTCCAATGTCTCTACTGACCACATATAACATATATGTTATAATTTGAAGTTAACGTCAAGAGGGCTTTGTTGCATAAATGGTCTGATGGGATTCACTGTATGAATCCAGCGTGATAGCTGAGTGAGATGAGCAGTTGGGCCCCTACAAAGTACAAGACCAAGAATTGGTCGTCTTACAATAACAGCTTG
>Ga0213868_10006707_pt1 | contig 10114 bp, 9 predicted proteins | sample PICome_9_FD_160087 | JGI IMG/M metagenome (GOLD analysis project Ga0213868, IMG submission 160087) | Coastal seawater microbial communities near Pivers Island, North Carolina, United States - PICO127 | ecosystem: Environmental > Aquatic > Marine > Coastal | place: USA: North Carolina | collected...
CTAGACAGTATATTGTAATTGGACAGGCCTATGCATATTGATGCCAATGCACAAGGATTGTGGGTGCCACAATATGGCTCAGATACCATTGCGCAGTTTAAACTGCCTTCAAAAGCCACTTTGCCATTAATTTTAAAGGACTCCTTAGACGCACCCGCATCCATTTCAGTTTTTGGAGCGGAACGTGCTATTGCAGATTTTTATAACCATAGGGTTTTGTACTCTAATGGATTAGATTGGATTTCTATAGGTACTGAGGGAAAAGAAGCTGGACAGTTTTACTATCCTACAGATGTGCAAATTACAGCGGATCATATCTGGGTGGCAGACGCCTATAACAATAGGATTCAGGTATTTGATAAGCAAGGTGATTTCATAAGAATTATTGGAGCCGATCAGAAAATGAACGCAGCTACGGGTTTATTTGTAAGTGAAAACCAGGTTTTTGTGACTGATTTTGAGAACCATAGACTTTTGGTGTTTTTTAAAGATGGTCAATTGGCTCAGGTCATTGAAGCTGGTCTGGAGAAGCCTATAGACGCTATAATTCATGAGGAGAAATTATATGTGATTGATTATAAAAAACAGCAAATGAACCGTTATTATTTTGACCATTAATGAATACGACAACAATTTATAGTGTAGAAGGAATGACTTGCATGGGCTGTGTAGCACATGTTAAAAAGACCATTGAAGCCATGGAAGGTGTAGCGCATGTGATAGTAGATTTACCTTTAAATCGCGCTTTCATTCAAGCCAATGTACCCCCAAATGCAGCAGATATTCAAAAATTATTGGGGAAGAAGTATGGAGTAGCTATATTGGTGCAGGATCCTATTGCTGTTTCTAAGGGAGATTCTCATAGTGTAAGCGATCATTTAAATATTGCTGATTCTCCATGGAAGCAGCTTAAACCACTCTATTTAATCTTTGGATTCTTGATTGGCGGTGTTTTTCTAGCCTATTTTTCAGAGCTTCTAGTAGTGGGATTTGATCCCGTTTGGCCAGAGATGATGCTAGATTTTATGGCCTTATTTTATATGGTATTTGCCTTTTTTAAATTACTAGATTTAAAGGGGTTTCCCCAGAGTTTTGCTATGTATGACCCCATTGCCAAACGCCTTTCTTTTTATGGTAAAATCTATCCTTTTATAGAGTTGGGATTGGGGATATTGCTTTTAATGCGTATTGGTGTTACTCAGGTCTTGTTAATTACGCTAATTATTTTGGGCGCCACCACTATAGGGGTGGTGCAGTCTCTTTTAAATAAGCGACAAATTCAATGCGCCTGTTTGGGTACTGCTTTAAAACTCCCTATGACTCAGGCTACTTTTATTGAAAATGCTATTATGATCGCTATGGCCTTGGCAATGCTTTTTTAGCGCAATCGCCTACGTGATTTTTCTGATAAATAAAAAACCCCCTTTGGATACGTCCAAAGGGGGTTTTTATGTGTTGCAAAATATTACATCATGCCTGGCATTCCGCCGCCGCCCATTGCTGGTCCAGCATGAGAGTGTCCGTTTTCTTCTTTAATGTCCGTTAAGGCACATTCGGTAGTTAAGATCATTCCGGCAACAGAAGCAGCATTTTCTAAGGCTACTCTGGTTACTTTCTTAGGATCTATAATTCCTGCTTTAAGCATGTTAGTATAAGTTTCTGTTTTAGCGTCATATCCAAAATCTGCTTTGCCCTCTATTACTTTAGACACTACAACTGAACCTTCTCCACCAGCGTTTTCTACGATGGTTCTCAACGGTGCTTCTATAGCTCTGGCAACAATTTGAATTCCGGTTTCCTCGTCTGGATTTAGTGCTTTAATTTTAGATAATGCAGATTTTGCTCTAACCAAAGCTACACCACCACCTGCGACAATACCTTCTTCTACTGCTGCTCTTGTAGCGTGAAGGGCGTCGTCTACGCGGTCTTTTTTCTCCTTCATTTCTACTTCAGACGCAGCACCTACATAAAGTACGGCTACTCCACCAGCTAATTTAGCGAGACGTTCTTGAAGCTTCTCACGGTCGTAGTCGGAAGTAGTAGATTCAATTTGGGCTTTAATTTGGTTGACCCTAGTTTTAATGTTGTTTTTGTCACCTGAACCATTAACAACTGTTGTGTTGTCTTTGTCTATAGTTACTTTTTCAGAAGTTCCCAACATATCCATAGTAACGTTTTCTAAAGAAAAGCCACGTTCTTCTGAAATAACAGTCCCTCCAGTTAAAATGGCAATATCCTCTAGCATCGCTTTTCTTCTGTCTCCAAAACCAGGTGCTTTTACTGCAGCAATTTTAAGAGACCCTCTAAGTTTATTTACCACTAGAGTAGCCAATGCTTCTCCGTCTACATCTTCTGCAATGATCAATAATGGTTTTCCTGATTGAGCTACTGGCTCTAACACAGGAAGTAAATCTTTCATTGCTGAGATTTTTTTGTCGAACAACAAGATGTATGGGCTTTCTAGCTCTGCAACCATTTTCTCTGAGTCAGTTACAAAGTAAGGAGATAAGTAACCTCTGTCGAATTGCATTCCTTCTACAACATCTACATAAGTATCTGTTCCTTTAGCTTCTTCTACAGTGATCACACCTTCTTTTCCAACCTTACCAAATGCCTGAGCGATAAGTGCACCAATAGTTTCTTCATTGTTGGCAGAAATTGAAGCAACTTGCTTGATCATTTCTGACGAATCGCCTACTTTTTTTGATTGCTTGGCAAGATCTGCAACAATAGCTTCTACCGCTTTGTCAATTCCTCTTTTCAAATCCATTGGATTCGCACCAGCAGCAACATTTTTTAAGCCTTCTTTAACAATAGACTGTGCTAAAACTGTGGCAGTTGTAGTTCCATCTCCAGCAAGATCATTGGTTTTAGAAGCCACTTCTTTAACCATTTGAGCGCCCATATTTTCTAAAGGATCTGCCAGTTCAATTTCTTTTGCAACCGTTACCCCATCTTTGGTCACGTGAGGTGCGCCAAAAGATTTGCTGATAATTACATTTCTTCCTTTTGGTCCTAAGGTTACTTTTACCGCATTTGCAAGTGCGTCTACACCTCTTTTTAGGCCGTCTCTTGCTTCAATATCAAATTTAATTTCTTTTGCCATGATTTTTTTGGTTTCTAATTAAACAATTGCTAAAATGTCGCTTTCTCGCATCATCATATAATCCGTTCCTTCTAGCTTAAGTTCTGTGCCTGCATATTTTCCGTATAGTACAGTGTCACCAACTTTTACGGTCATTTTTTCATCTTTGGTTCCAGGACCAACAGCAATTACTTTACCGTTTTGAGGTTTTTCTTTAGCAGTATCTGGTATGTATATCCCAGAAGCTGTTTGTGTTTCTGCGGCCATAGGGGCAATCAGTACCCTGTCTGCCAATGGTTTAATGTTGATTTTAGCCATAATATAATTATTTAGATAATTTAATTTACTAACAAATACTGTCACAAATTGTGCCAATCCATTTTTATGACAAAATCCCAAAAAAAAATGCCAGCTTGTCATAAGCTGGCATTTTTTGTGTTTGATAAGACCTTAGGTCCTTATGTTTTTTATTCTTGAGTTTCTTCAGATGCTGCAGGTGCTTCTAAAGTTTCTACAGGAACTTCAACAGCTTCTTCAAGAAGTACCTCTGGTGCTGCAGTGTTAATTTCAGTGTCTAAAAGTTTTGAGTCTGCACCAGCGTAATTGCCTTTTAAGGCTACATTAGAAAGTAATATTAAAACAATTAAAAGCGTGGCAAGTGTCCAAGTACTCTTGTCTAAAAAGTCACCTGTTTTTTTAACACCTCCAACTACCTGGCTAGAACCTCCTCCTAATGAAGAAGACAATCCTCCACCTTTAGGATTTTGTACCATAATAACAAGCATTAATAAAACACTAACAATAAGGATCAGGATTAGAAATATGGTAAATGTACTCATGACTATATATTCTCTTTAATTAATTTTTGTACCACTTTAATTTGGCTTGCAAAGAAACTATTTTTTTCTGGATATTTCAAACTTAATATTTTATAGGCCTGAAGGGCTTTTTTATATTTTTTTTGTTCTAAGTATACCCTGGCTAATGTCTCTGTCATTAAAGCTTCTTTGTTTATTTTTTCAGCATCTTTAATCGTTATTTTTTTTGTACTTGGCAAAGGAGGACTAATCTTAGGATTTGTAGCTATAAATGCATTTATCTGTGCCATTTTAGCCGCTTTTTTGTTTTTTTCAGAGGTGTTTGTCTTCTCTTTTTTAGTTTTTATGTCAAAAGATTTTTTAGTGCTCAACTGAAGCCATTCTTCAAAAGAATGTCTATCGTTTTTGTTGAATTCTAACGGTTTTCCTAGTTCGAGAGAAGACAAGCTTGCTTCTTGAGTCCCAGAAACTTTGTGCTCCTCATCAGAGGTTTGGTCCGTGTATTGCGCTTCAGCATCTGTTTGCGCACTAGTGGCTATTTCATTAAATCCTGAAGATGAATTAACTGTTTCTTTAATTGATGAGGCCTCAATGGCTTTGTCCGTCTTTTTTGATTTGTTAAAAGCCTCTTGTGTAATAATCTCAAAAAGCCAAGAGCGATCTGAGGTGTAGGCCGCATGCTTTTTTAAAGCTGCGTTGTATTTAAAACTGTTACTGTTTTTTAAGCCTATTAGTTCCATTCCCCTAGCTGCCTGAAAATAGGGATATGTTTCGACAATTTGCTTCAATGCAGCAATATCCGCATCTTGAATAATGTCTAAGGGGTTTTCTAAGAGTGCTGTAAAACGAGATACTTGCATACGACTAATATAAGGAGTTTCCCTTTAAATGCTTGTTAGCGGTTTACCAATCTGCTAAAGAAGCACTAAAAATATCTTGAAGGATTCTCTCAAAAATAGCGTCAAAAGCATCATTTTTAACACTGTCTAGCATGGAATCTGCAGGATAGTCATAAAAAAACGAAAATCTTTTTTCAAAATCTGCGTCTTGCTTAGTCGTGTTGTAGAAACGTACATTTACCCCTATGGTTAACCTGTTTTGAGCTGCAGTTTGTTGCGCTGTAGCAGACATTGGAGACACCCTAAACTCTACAATTTCTCCTTCATAAATAAGATCTCCGTTGGTATTAGTGAGGTCTAGACTGGTCTGATTTTGTATAAAATCCTGCAGGGCCAGTGTAAAGGTATTGTCTAAGCCAGGTTCTATGGTAGAACCAGGATTATCTGAAGCATAATTTTGAAAAAAATTTACCTGAAATGTTTTTGCAGTTCCCACATTTCCTCCAGTAAAATTATAAATTCCACAGCCGTTTATTGATAATGCAATCATTAGGGCTAGCACAATTTTAATTTCTAATCTAAGCCTTTTGAATAAATAATATCCCATTAGAGGTTGTATTGTTTGATTTTTCTATATAGTGTTCTTTCTGAAATACCTAGTTCAGACGCAGCTAATTTTCTTTTTCCTTTATTGCGCTCTAAGGCCTTTATAATGAGCTCAATTTCCTTATCATGTAAAGATAGGGTTTCTTCTTCTTCAATTTCTTCTGCAAAATGATACTTGTCAGATGGAGACAATTCAGTCAGCTGCTCTTTTTCAGAAGCACTATTTTGAATGGTTAGTATAGGTTTAGAAGGGAGTGACTCATAATTATTTTCTGAAAGTGTTTCTTCTTCATAGCTATCTTCATTTTCACGATATGCAGACAACGCTTCTAATGGGGTAGATTTTTGAGATTCTTTTCCGTATATCTTTCTGATCAAGTTGTCATTTTCTTTCTGAACAGAAGCCCCATCTTTTCCTTTTAATAACTCTAAGGTCAGTTTTTTTAAGTCATTCAAATCTCCTTTCATGTCAAAGAGCACCTTGTAGAGAATTTCTCTTTCATTGGAAAAATCACTCGATTGTTTTTCAGAGCCAATTACAGCGGGTAATTGACTGCTATTTACATGGGGGAGGTAGGACTGGAGTGTTTGACTATTCACCTCTCTGGAAGATTCCAACACGGATATTTGTTCCGCAATGTTTCTGAGTTGTCTAATATTACCTGGCCACCTATATTTTATGAGCATTTCAATAGCTTCCTCTGAAAGTCTAATAGTGGGCATTTTATATTTCTGTCCAAAGTCCGATGCAAATTTTCTAAATAAAAGATGAATGTCCTCCTTTCTAGTGCGCAATGGAGGCACTCCTATTTCCACAGTGCTTAATCTGTAATAAAGATCTTCTCTAAATTTACCTTCTTGAATGGCTTTTGCCATTTCTACATTGGTTGCCGCCACTATTCTCACATTTGTTTTTTGCACTTGTGAGGACCCTACCTTTAAAAATTCACCATTTTCTAATACCCTGAGAAGTCTTACCTGTGTTGTTAAGGGTAACTCACCTACTTCATCTAAAAAAATAGTTCCGCCGTCTGCCACCTCAAAATAGCCACTTCTGGTTGCCGTAGCGCCTGTAAAAGCACCTTTTTCATGGCCAAAAAGTTCACTGTCAATAGTGCCCTCTGGAATAGCCCCACAGTTCACTGCAATGTATTTTGCGTGTTTTCTGTGTGAAAGGCCATGAATAATTTTGGGGATAGATTCTTTTCCTACCCCACTTTCTCCAGTAACCAATACGGAAATATCTGTAGGTGCTACTTGAATCGCTTTTTCCAGTGACCTGTTTAAAGCAGGATCATTTCCAATAATTTCAAATCGTTGTTTAATGGCTTGTACGTTTTCCATTACTATGAAAGTTTGGTGTGTGAAATGGCTTTTCCTAATAGGGTTCCCGAAGTGCAGTCTGTAATTTCTACAGCCACTAGATCACCAATGTTATAGGTTTCCCTAGGAAATACCACTACAGCATTATAGTTGTTTCTACCCATAAGGTCTTGGTCTGATTTTTTTGAGACTCCCTCAACTAGTACGGTTTCAATTTTACCCACCCTATTTTGAGTGTGCATGGCAGCATGTTCGCGCTGCAAAGCAATGACTTCTGCAAGCCTTTTACTTTTTATTTCCTCAGGTATATTGTCTGTTAAATTTTTTCCGGCTGCGGTTCCTGGCCTATTTGAGTAGGAGTACATGTAACCAAAATCATATTTCACATACTCCATAAGGCTCAGGGTGTCCTTGTGGTCTGCTTCAGTTTCATTGGGAAAGCCAATAATCATATCTTGAGAAATAGCGCAGTCTGGTATTATAGCTCTAATACTGTCTACAAGCGCCATATACTCTTCTCTTGTGTGTTGGCGGTTCATAGCTTTTAGAATATTGTTGCTGCCACTTTGAACAGGCAGGTGAATGTGCTTGCAAATGTTAGCATGTGCTGCCATGGTTCTAACCACATCTAGGGTCATGTCTTGAGGATTAGAGGTTGAAAAACGAATTCTCATTTCAGGAAATCCTTGGGCTACTTTTTCTAACAACTGTGAAAAGTTTAGTGCTGTAGCCTGAGCCATTTGCGAGGCTTTGTTGAAGTCTTTTTTTAAACCGCCTCCATACCAAAGATAACTGTCTACATTTTGCCCAAGAAGGGTTACCTCTTTATAGCCTTTGGACCAAAGGTCCTGTATCTCTTGCATTATGGAGTGAGGGTCTCTAGATCTTTCCCTACCTCTTGTAAAGGGAACCACACAAAAGGTGCACATATTATCACAGCCTCTAGTGATGGAAACAAAAGCGGTAATTTTATTGCTCGCCAATCTCACAGGAGCAATATCTCCATAAGTTTCTTCTTTGGATAAAATCACATTGACTGCATTTCTTCCAGCTTCTACTTCTTTAAGAAGGTTAGGGATGTCTTTGTAGGCGTCTGGACCTACCACCATATCTACAATTTTTGCTTCTTCGAGTAGTTTTGTTTTGAGCCGCTCTGCCATACATCCTAATACCCCTACTTTCATTTGAGGATTGCTGCGTTTCACAGCCTGAAATTTCTCCAAACGTTTTCTGACGGTTTGTTCTGCTTTGTCTCTTATAGAGCAAGTATTAATGAGTACCAGGTCTGCTTCTTCCAATACCTCTGTGGTATTGTATCCCTCAGAGGCTAATATAGAAGCGACTACTTCAGAATCAGAAAAATTCATGGCGCAACCATAACTCTCTAAATAGAGTTTTTTTTCGTTTGAGCCTTGAAGGTCCAATTTTAATGTGGTTCCTTGTATGCTAGGATCAATAGTTTTTTCCATAAGGGGGTAAGCGCTATTTTTTAATGGGTTACAAAGATAGTACTAAATTCAAATTTATGACATTTTGTCATGGATTTTTTGGCTCTTAGTAGGGTTATATTTAAAGGTATTATTCAAAACAGATGTGCCTGAGTCCTTTTAAAATAAAAAAATTGACCTACTTTTGTCACCATAAATACGATCAATGGCAAAGAATTTAGTAATTGTAGAGTCCCCGGCAAAAGCCAAAACCATAGAAAAATTTTTAGGACCTGATTTCAAAGTAGCCTCAAGTTATGGGCACATTGCAGATCTTCCGTCTAAGGAATTGGGGGTAGCAGTGGATGATGATTTTGATGCAAAGTACATAGTTTCCTCTGACAAGAAAGCACTGGTTAAACAATTACAAGTGCTGGCTAATAAAGCTGAGATTATCTGGCTAGCTAGTGATGAGGACCGTGAGGGAGAAGCTATTTCTTGGCATTTGTCAGAAACGCTAAAATTAGATAAAGCCAAAACAAAAAGGATTGTATTTAACTCTATTACAAAATCTGCGGTCCAGCATGCAATTCAAAATCCTAGAGAGATAGATTACAACCTTGTAAACGCACAACAAGCCAGGCGTGTCTTAGATCGTTTGGTGGGATATGAGCTGTCTCCTGTATTGTGGAAAAAAATTAAACCAGGCCTTTCTGCTGGGCGAGTTCAGTCAGTAGCTGTAAGGCTTATTGTTGAAAGGGAAAGAGAAATTGAATCATTTAATCCAGAAGCTTCCTTTAAAATAACTGCCCAATTCAAGACCCAAGCTGGTGTTTTGTTTTCGGCAAAAATTTATAAGACTTTTTCTAGTGAAGGGTCTGCAGCAGAATTTTTAAATCAAAATATTGGGGCAGATTTTTCGGTAGCTCAATTAGAGAAGAAACCGGCAAAAAAATCACCTGCCGCACCATTTACCACATCAACACTGCAACAAGAGGCGTCTAGGAAAATATATTTTTCAGTGTCTAAAACAATGCAAGTTGCCCAAAGGCTTTACGAAGCAGGTCACATTACCTACATGAGAACTGATAGTGTGAATCTTTCTAAAGAGGCAAAAGAAGCTGCTGCTCTTGCGATTATAGAGAATTATGGAAAATCTTTCTCTCATCCGAGAGATTTTAGGGGTAAGACCAAAGGGGCTCAAGAGGCTCACGAGGCAATTAGACCTACAAATATGATGGTTCAAAATCCAGTAAGCGATAGGGATCAAGCTAAATTATATGACCTTATTTGGAAGCGTACCTTGGCGTCTCAAATGTCAGATGCTGAATTAGAGAGAACTAATGTTAAAATTGCGGCCAACACCCATGAGGAACAATTCACCGCCAGTGGAGAGGTCATTACTTTTGAAGGTTTTTTGAAGGTTTATTTGGAAGGCGTAGACGACGAGGATCAGGAAGAGCAAGAGGGTATGTTGCCAGCAATGAGCCTATATGAAAGCTTGGATTATCAAAATATTACGGCTACTGAACGTTTCTCTAGACCTCCATACAGGTATTCAGAAGCCTCTTTAGTGAAGAAGTTGGAGGAGTTGGGTATTGGAAGACCTTCTACCTATGCACCAACCATATCTACCATTCAAAATAGGGGGTATGTGGAAAAAGGGTCTATTGAAGGAACTGCAAGGGCTTACCAGCAGTTGGTACTCTCCCAAGATACCTTAAAAGTGAGCACGCTTTCTGAAAATGTAGGTTCTGACAAGGGTAAAATGGTCCCCACTGACATAGGTATGATTGTGAACGACTTTTTAGTGGATCATTTCTCTTCTATTATGGATTATCATTTCACAGCTAAAGTAGAAGAGGACTTCGATGACATAGCGCAAGGCACTGAAGATTGGAAAAAAGTGATGAAAAGCTTCTACAATGACTTTCATCCTAAAGTACTTAACGTAGAAGAAAATGCAGATAGGGCTTCTGGAGAAAGGCTTTTAGGAGTGGATCCCAAATCAGGAAG
>Ga0213868_10006708_pt1 | contig 10114 bp, 7 predicted proteins | sample PICome_9_FD_160087 | JGI IMG/M metagenome (GOLD analysis project Ga0213868, IMG submission 160087) | Coastal seawater microbial communities near Pivers Island, North Carolina, United States - PICO127 | ecosystem: Environmental > Aquatic > Marine > Coastal | place: USA: North Carolina | collected...
TGTGTCGAGCGCTGGCACGGGGAGTGGTCCCAGCGGTCCGTGGCCCGGCGCATTGCCAGCCCCGTCGCCGTCGACGGTTTTCGCTGATCCTTACCCGGCCGAGGTGCTTGACGACGTCGGGCAGCCCGTGCAGGTGAGCGGTCGAGGCGTGGTGTCGGCGCCACCGGCTCAGTTCCGGCTGATGTCCGGTGACGAAGCATCAGGGTGGCGGCCGGGTCGGACTCGTGATATTGCGGCCTGGGCGGGGCCGTGGCCGATTGACGAGCGGTGGTGGGAGCCGGAAGGTCACCGGCGTCTTGCTCGGTTCCAGGTGATCACTGAAGACCCTGCAGGGGACCAGCGCGGCTATCTCGTCGTCGCCGAACATCGCCGGTGGTGGGTCGCTGCCCTCTACGACTGATTCGGATCGTGACCGTGCCAGCGGGCTCTCGTTGGCGCCGGAGATGACGTGTCAGGCAACGTCGACGGTGTCAGGGATTTTGATGACGGCGGGGATTTCCATCTCGTCGGTGACATCGTTGGCAAGACGGAAGCCCACACCGCGAACGGTATGGATTACCTTCGTGCTCGGAGATGCCTTGTCGAGCTTCCGGCGCAGGTTCGACAGATGCACGTCGACGACATGGCTGTCGCCGACCCAGCGGGGCCCCCAGACGGAGTCGAGTAGCTCTTCGCGAGTGCACACTTCGGTGGGTCGACGGCAGAGCTGTTCAAGCAAGGAGAACTCGATGCGAGTGGTCTGTACTTCTTCGTCGTCGACGCGGGCTTCGCGTCGGCCAAGGTCAATGGTGAGCGGGCCGAGTACGAGTGACAAGATGGGTGTCGTCTCGATGCGCTGTTGGAGCTGACGCGGGCGGCGGAGCATGGCATGGCAGCGTGCAGCGAGTTCATCGACGTGCAGTGGGGTCGAGATGGCATCGTCGGCGCCGGCATGCAGTACGGCGGCGCGGACTCGGTGTTCGCCATGACCGGCGACGCACAGCATGTACTGCTCGGATGAGTGGCGAAGCATCTCGAAGAGTGGGCGACCTTCAGGCGACATCAGTTGTGCATCGACGAGCAAGATGTCAGGAGAGAATGACTGAGCAAGCATGATGGCTGCTTCTGCATCGGTCGGGGCACTCACGCAGAAACCGCTAGCACGGAGGCCGGCCACGGCGATGCGTCGCAGATCGGTGTCTGAGACTGCGATCAGAATGCGTGGTGCAAGATTTGTTTCAAGGTCCATGTTGAGTTCTTCCGCCGTCGGGGGCCTCAGCCGAGTGATTGGCTCGGATGGGTCAGTGGTCATTTGTTTGCTCTCAGTGGTATCGGTTAGGAGTTTCTGGAACTTAAGAAGAAATGAGGATCGGACGGCATCGATGTGATTTGGAATGACGATGTGGTTGGCGAAAGATGGAACGGTGCGCCACGCTGCAGTCATTGCTCGACTCCGTCGAGATGTCATCGCCAAGCAACCTGTCGACGATCGCGAACGTCAGTCATTGAGCGCCTTCGTCGAGGCGTTTGATCAACTCGAAGAACCGTTTGCACAGGAATCGAACTTGATCCACGTCACCGGTTCGGCCTTGGTGGTGGGGCCGCGCGGTGTGGTGCTGTTGAAGCACAAGCGGCTCGGCTTCTGGTTGCAGCCAGGAGGGCACATCGACCCAGGTGAGTCGCCGTGGGCAGCCGCATTGCGTGAGGCCCGCGAGGAGACGGGGCTTGAGGTGCACTTTGTCGGGCCGCTCGATGACGATGGGGTTCCAGAGTTGTTGCACGTTGATGTGCACCCCGGTGGCCGAGGGCATACGCATCTCGACGTGCGGTACTTGCTCGATGGAGGCGACGCCGACCCTGATCCACCGGAGGGCGAGAGCCAGGAGATTGGCTGGTACGACTGGGAGGCTGCTGTCGAGCAAGCCGACCCCGGCTTGGAAGGCATCTTGCGCTTTCTCCAACGGCGTGGACTCGATTTGCAAAAATAGAACATTTGTTCGATACTTGTGTGGATGGGGTTCAATCACCCGTCCTGGTCCTGGAGCGAACTCGAAGCCACACTGTCTGATCAGCCGCCGCGCTCGGCTCCGCAGGCCAAGTCGAATCGTGATGGACGGGCCCCCGGCAGCCCGTCGTGGAATGCGGGTGGAGATGGGCCGGCATGGAGCCGTCGGCGTCAGCCCTTCGAAGCGCCAGCTGACCTGACAGCTCGAACACGAGCCGCTGCGGTGCCGTATGCCGAGCTGCACTGTCACTCGAACTTCTCGTTCCTCGATGGCGCATCGCACCCCGAAGAGCTGGCCACCGAAGCAGCGCGCCTCGGCCTCGAAGCGTTGGCCGTCACCGATCACAACGGCTTCTATGGCGTAGTCAGGTTCGCCGAGGCCGCCAAAGCCGTAGGGCTGCCAACGGTGTTCGGCAGTGAGATCACGCTCACCAGCGGAGTGACGAGCAGGGTGAGTAGATCTGAAGCCGACACCCAGCAACAGATCGCCACCGGACTCGTGCCCGATTCGCACGCTCCCGACCCAGCAGGGACGCATCTACTCGTGCTTGCCGATGGCGTCGACGGATACGGCCGGCTCTCGCGAGCGTTGAGTATCGGGCACCTTGCCGGCGAGAAGGGCGCGCCCCAATTCGCGTTCGGTGATCTCGCCGACGCCCTGAGCGGACACGCCTGGGTGCTCACCGGCTGCCGGAAAGGGGCAGTTCCGGCAGCGTTGGCCACCGATGGGGTGGCTGCAGCGCGACGCGAGCTCCAATGCCTCATCGAAGCCTTCGGACGCGACCGGGTTCTTGTCGAGTTGTGGGATCACGGCGACCCGCTTGATTCGGCACGCAACGACGCGTTGTTCGAACTGGCCACACAGGAACGTCTGGGATGTGTGGCCACCAACAACGTGCATTACGCCACACCGCCACAACGCAAGTTGGCCGCGGCGCTTGCTGCCGTCAGGGCACGTCGCAGCCTGGCCGATCTCGATGCGTGGCTGCCTGGAGCATCAGGAGCCCACCTGCGATCCGGGGCCGAACAGTTGCAACGTTTCGCGAGGTACCCCGGCGTAGTGGAGCGTGCTGCTGAGATCGGGCGCTCCGCTGCGTTCGACTTGGCGCTCGTTGCACCGAATCTGCCGCCGTTCCCGTGCCCGCCGGACCCAAGTGGTCGGCCAATGACCGAGATGGAGCACTTGCGCGGCGTGGTCGAGCGAGGCGGCCGAGGGCGCTACGGCGAGCGGCCCACGCCCGCCTCTGTGACAAACGGAAGGATGGTCGAAGATCTGTCCTTGCGGGCTCGGGCGTGGCAGACGATCGACCGCGAACTCGCGCTGATCGAGCAACTCAACTTTGCCGGGTATTTTCTGGTCGTGTGGGACCTGGTCGAGTTCTGCCGTCGATCCAACATCTTGTGCCAGGGCCGGGGGAGTGCTGCGAACTCAGCGGTCTGTTATGCCATCGGGGTCACCGCCGCCGATGCCGTGTCGCTCGGCCTGCTGTTTGAACGTTTCCTGTCGCCCGAGCGCGATGGTCCGCCCGACATCGACATCGACATCGAAAGTGATCGTCGCGAAGAGGTCATCCAGTACGTCTACGAGCGGTATGGGCGGCATCACACTGCACAGGTTGCCAACGTCATCACGTACCGGGCGCGGTCGGCAGTTCGTGACATGGCCAAGGCGCTCGGGTACGAGCCGGGACAACAGGATGCTTGGGCAAAACAGGTCGACGGCTGGGGCGGGGTCAGCGCGACGATGGAACAGGACGATTACTCCATTCCGCAGTCGGTGCTCGACCTCGCGCTCGAAGTCGAAGACGCTCCACGCCACCTGGGCATCCACTCGGGCGGGATGGTCATCTGTGACCGACCGGTGATCGAAGTGTGTCCCGTCGAGTGGGGACGGATGGACAAGCGATCGGTGCTGCAGTGGGACAAAGACGATTGCGCAGCCACCGGTCTGGTCAAATTCGACTTGCTCGGACTCGGAATGCTCTCGGCGTTGCACTACGCCATCGACCTCATTCGCGAGCATCGTGGCTACGAGATTGACCTCGCCACGCTCCCGCAAGATGACGACGTGTACGCCATGTTGTGTCGAGCAGACACCGTCGGCGTGTTCCAGATCGAGTCGCGGGCGCAGATGGCCACGCTGCCGCGACTCAAGCCGCGCCGGTTCTACGACCTGGTGGTAGAAGTGGCGCTCATCCGCCCGGGGCCGATTCAGGGTGGGTCCGTGCATCCGTACATCCGGCGACGGAACGGTAAGGAGCAGGTCACGTACCTCCATCCGTTGCTCGAGAACTCACTCGGCAAGACCTTGGGCATCCCTCTGTTCCAGGAGCAGTTGATGCAGATGGCGATCGACGTCGCCGGATTCACGCCAGCCGAGTCCGACGAGTTGCGTCAGGCAATGGGTTCGAAACGGTCAGCTCGTCGGATGGAGCAGTTGAAGGAACGGCTGTATGTCGGCATGGAAGGCAATGGCATCACCGGTGACATCGCTGACGAGCTGTATCTCAAGATGAAGGCGTTCGCGAACTACGGTTTTCCCGAGTCGCATTCGGTGAGCTTTGCGTACCTGGTCTATTCGTCGTCGTGGATCAAATATCACGAGCCGGCGGCGTTCTGCGCAGCACTGCTCAATGCACAACCGATGGGGTTCTGGTCGCCGCACACCTTGGTACGTGATGCGCGTCGGCACGGGGTCGTCGTGCACACCCCCGACCTCAATGCATCGTTGGCCGGCGCCACTTTGGAGCCGTGTGAGGAAGATGGACCAGGAGCATCAGTCGGCGGAGTCGCCGTTCGTCTCGGGCTTGGATCGATACGCGGTATTGGTGCCGACCTGGCCGCCGAGATCGAGTCCGAGCGCAAGCAGCGTGGCCAGTTTGGCGATACTGAGGACCTGGTGCGCCGCGTCCCTGCGCTGCAGCTTCCGCAACTCGAAGCGATGTCCACCGCTGGGGTGTTCACCGAATGCTTCGGGCTCGACCGACGCGAAGCGATGTGGACCGTGGGAGCCACCGTGCAGTCGCGCCCGGGACGACTTGCGGGCATCATCACCGGTGACGCGGCACCACGTCTGCCAGGGATGACGCCGGTCGAAGAAGCAGTGGCCGATCTTTGGGCCACCGGCGTGTCGCCAGATGGGCACCCGACTCAGTTCGTCCGCAAGGAACTCGACGCGATCGGAGTGCTCACCTCGGCGCAATTGTGGGATCCCGAACCCGGCTCGATCGTGCATGTTGCCGGCGTGGTCACCCATCGTCAGCGGCCGCAGACTGCGCAAGGTGTCACGTTCCTCAACCTTGAAGACGAGACCGGGCTGATCAATGTTGTGGTGTCGAAGGGCTGCTGGCAGCGCTTCCGGAAGGTTGCGCGCGAAGCGTCGGCGATGGTCATCCGCGGTCGTCTCGAACGTTCCGAAGGCGTGATCAACATCGTCGCCGAGCGCCTCGATCCGCTGCCGATGTCGGGCACCATTGCAAGCCGCGATTTCCGTTGATCTGAGTCATTCTGGATTGGCTCAAGAATGTTCGGGTATCGACCGCTGAACGTTGCAAACCTGCTACAAACAGTGAGATGACTGACGTTCCTGGTTCTCCTGCCGGCAATCCTGGCGACTTGCCCCCTTTTGGGGGGAACCCGACCGATCCGACCATCGTGCAGCCCATCACGGAAGCAGGTGCACCATTCAATCCGGCACCCGGTGGACCGGTCCCGAAGGAGGACCAGCCGTGGTACCGCGGTCCGGGCGGGATCGCCGCTGGCGCCGCAGTGCTCGTGGTCTTGCTCGGCCTCTTGCTGTTTGCTCTGTTCGGCGGAAGCGACGATAACGATTCGGTCGTCAGCACCGACGTTGAAGATTCTGTCCAACTCGAAATCACACGGATGACGCGTACCGAAGAGGGCGTTCCGGCCACGCTGACCGCCACCGTCATCGGACCGGTCGCTCGGCCGGCGGACTACGGATGGATCCTCCCGCCCGGCGCACAGGCACCAGAGCCCGCCGTGGGCTCCACCGATGCATCGGGCAAACTCAAGTTTGCCTGGGCGCCAGTCGCCACCCCGACCCCCGAGACCACCTGGTCGTCAACCATCACCATCACCGAGGTGTTGCCGGCAAATGCCACGCTGACGGCGACCAGTTACGAGTGCGTGCTCAACCGCGGCGATGTGAAGTCGAACATCACCATCTTCGTCAATATCTCGACGGAGCCGGTGACTGAACCGCGCAACGTCGTGTACAGCTTCAGCGGCGTCAAGTTCGTGCCGGGTGACTCCGCGACCTGTCCAATCTTGAGTGGTGACATGAACGTCGAACCCACCACCACGACCACGCCCGAAACCACTACGACGACAGTTGCCCCAACGACGACGGTGCCCGAAACCACCACGACGACCGTTGCCCCAACAACGACGGTGCCTGAAACCACCACGACCACCGTCGCTCCGACGCCGACGACAGCGCCTGAAACCTCAACGACCGTCCTGAAGACCACGGTGATCGACACCATTGAAAACGACCCTGATCTCACGTCGTTCGCGTTGCTGATCGACACGGCCGGACTGCGCGACCAGCTCAACGACCAGAACTCGACCTTTACGATCATGGCGCCAGACAACATGGCCATCGACCAATTGCTCGCTGGGTCGAACCCGCCGGTTCTCACCGATCCGGTCGTCGCCAGCGACTTCGTTCTCGCTCACGTGAAGACCGGCATGGTGCTGATGAGCACAGATCTCGTCGATGGCGAAACGATCACCTTCGACGTCGGAGACCCGCAGCTCATTGCTGTTGCAGGCTCAGCAATCACGGTCGGTGGGGCCCCGGTCGTTGCTGCTGATGCCACCTCTGAAACCGGTGTCGTCCACACGCTGGGTCAGACGCTGTTCCCGCCGACGCCCTGATCGCGGGCCCTGACCCGGTGAGCTGATCGCTCAGCGAATCGGTGAAGGGTGCATACCGAGATGCAAGTCGGTGCTGTCATCGGGATCGGGCACGTACGGGTGAGCAAGGGCCACAGCCTCGTTCAGCTCGGTGCCGAGTCCCGGTTCTCGTGACGGCCGTACGTAGCCGTCCTCCCAATCGAGCGGCGTGGTGAGCAATTCGGCGTGGAAGCCGGACCAGTCTTGAATCGCCTCGACGATCAACAGGTTCGGCAACGTTGCGCCGAGCTGGATGTTCGCCGCACCGAGAATCGGACCCGAGTACAGGTGCGGGGCGATCTGGCAGCCTGCGGCTTCGCCGATCGCTGCGATCTTCTTCGCGGCCAAGATGCCGCCGCAACGCCCGAGATTGGGCTGCCAAATCGCTGCCGCCTGATGCTGAGCAAGTGCTGCGAACTCAGAAATCGTCGTGAGTCGCTCGCCCGTCGCAATCGGGATTGTCGTTTGCCGTGCGACCCGTGCCATCTCTTCGGGCAGGTCGGGTTGCGTCGGCTCCTCGAACCAGAGGGGGTCGAAGGGTTCGAGCTGCTGTGCCAATCGGATGGCTCCGGCAGCGGTGAACTGGCCGTGGGTTCCGAAGAGGAGGTCGGCTCGATCGCCAACCGCCTCGCGGACGGCTCCGGTCAAGGCCACTGAGCGAGCGATGTCATCGAGACTCGGCATGTGGCCGTCGAAGGCGGTGTAGGGGCCGGCCGGGTCGAACTTGACCGCGTTGAACCCTCGCCCGACTTCGAACAAGGCCTGGTCCGCAGCTTGGGCCGGGTCTGCGTAGACATCTGGTCGATCGAGCGTCGGGTAGAGGTAGGTGTACGTGCGGAGCCGATCGTGGACGCGCCCACCCAGCAGATCGCTGATCGGGAGGCCAGCATCCTTGCCGACGATGTCCCAACAGGCCATCTCGATGCCGCTCATGATGCCGACCAGCGTCGTGTCGGGTCGTAGCGCGTACCCACTCGAGTACATCCGCCGCCACAGCAGTTCAATGCGATGCGGGTCGGCATCGATCACCAATCGGTCGGCGATGTCGGTGACCATCGCCGCGACGGTGTGGGGCCCGACGGTAGCCACGTAGATCTCGCCATATCCGACCACGCCGGTATCCGTCGTGAGCTTGACAACAATGAAGTAGCGGCCGCCGTGGTGAGGCGGCGGGTTCCCGATGACGAACGTGGTGCAGTCGGCGATCTTCACGGTCACACACTGGCACAGTGCTCGCATCGCACTGCGGTGCGACTATGGCGGTTCCGGCATTGCTGCATCAATCGAGGCTGCCCAGCGCGTCACTGAGCGACCGTTGATGTGGATGACGACCCAGTTCCTGACCAATACCGCGCCGGGCGAATGAGCCATCACTCCTCCATTTCCGCAGGTACGGCAGGTACGGCAGGTACGGCGGCGACTGGCTCGGCCTGACTCAGACCCCGGTCAGCAGCGGCTCGGTCGGAATGCCGCCGTCGATCAACTGTCGCAACATGGGCGCGAAAGAACCTGGCGCAAAACCGACCGCGCCCGCCTCGCCAGTTGCGACATGCTCGGCGTGCGACGAAATCTCATTGACGTCCCACCAGCGCATCTCGTGGACGCGTTCGGCACGCATCTGTTCCCACCCGATGGCGGGAACGGCATCGAAGCGGTTGGTGCGAACGAGATGAATCTGGTCCCGCTGGCCGTCGTACGTTCCATCGAGAAACGGAATCACGTGCTCGCGCGTCCAGATGTGTGGACCGACGTCGGCGCCCACGAGCCCGGTCTCCTCAGCCAGTTCCCGGTGCAGGGCGGTGAGATGATCCTCGCCAGGGTCGAGCCCGCCCCCTGGCAACGCCCACACGTGGCGGGTCGGAAACTCGAAGCGAACGAGCAAGACTTCGCTGGCCGGAGTGAGGAGCAGGGCCCGCACCGCTTGCCGGATTCGCAAGCCAGCGGTGCTCGTCGGTTCAGTCACTGGGTGTGTCGCTCAAGCCGTCGTTGAAGTCCTTGTAGAGCCCGTACATCGCCTTACATTCCTCGCACAGGGGGAGCTGCTTCGGGTCACGCGACGGCACCCAGGTAAAACCACACAGTGCTTCGACCGGCGTGCCCATGACCCGGGCCTCAAGCACTACGGCCTGAGCATTCTCACCCCGCTTCACCTTGACGATGTGCGCCGCCGTGGGTTCTTCGGTTTCAGTGGCCTCATCAGTGAGCAGGTCCGTGTCCTGCACCGGCATCGTTTCCAGATCGGTCATGGGATCAGTGAATCACATTACGGAGCCAATGGGGTACGGTAGTAGCCGTGTTGATCACCATCATTGTCACCGTCGCTGCAGTGGCTGCTGCCGCAGGCGCCGTGATTTCTGGTGAACGTGACAACGACAAGACGCCGATCCCCATCCCGGTGCGCACGAAACCACGTCGTCGCTGACGGCGCTGCGCCTGAGTCGGCCACGAATGGACCGCGCTCTGACACATGGCACACCGGTGCGCTGAACCCGTACGCGCCTGAATCAGGCACCATGGGACGATGGCTGGGGGTCGAACGGGTTTGAAGGAGTCTTTTGTCTCCTTGTCGCTGCCCGACTATCGACGTCTGTGGTGGGCCGGAACGTTCTCGTTCATGGCCGTGCAGATGCAGTTCCTGCTGCGAGGCATTCTCGCCTGGGAACTCACCGAGCGCGACGGCGCCATTGGGCTCGTCTACCTCGTGTTCGGCGGGACCATGTTGATTGCGACCCCACTTGGTGGTGTCGCAGCAGACCGGTTGCCAAAACGGACGGTGATGCTGTGGAGCCAGGTCGCCCTCACCGCAGGCGCCACCGCGATTGGTGTGGCTGTTGTCTCTGGAAATGAACAGTTCTGGATGCTTGCTGCAGCAGGACTCGTGCAAGGCACTGCGTTCGGCTTCTATGGGCCGGCGCGAGTCGCGTTTACCACCGAGTTGGTCGGCCGAGAACAACTCGGCAACGCCATCACCCTGTCGCTCTTGAGCATGAACGGCACTCGTGTCGTCGCTCCGTCGTTGGCCGGCGCCTTGGCCGGTATCGCATTCTTTGGCATCGGCGGCGCCTACCTCGTTGCCGGTGCGTTTTCGTTCGTGTCGTTCCTCGCTGTGCTGCGTCTGCCCCGGGTTGCGCCTGCCGCCGACCTCCCCCCGGCGCGGCCGCTGGCTGAGATCATCGACGGGGTGCGCTACGTCCGGTCGCGGCCACACTT
>Ga0213868_10006713_pt1 | contig 10110 bp, 6 predicted proteins | sample PICome_9_FD_160087 | JGI IMG/M metagenome (GOLD analysis project Ga0213868, IMG submission 160087) | Coastal seawater microbial communities near Pivers Island, North Carolina, United States - PICO127 | ecosystem: Environmental > Aquatic > Marine > Coastal | place: USA: North Carolina | collected...
ACTGATACTGATACTGGTAAAAATGAATTTAAAATAAAATTTAGCGATGATGCTATACAAAAACAGTATATCATTGTTCCTAAAAATAGTATGCATATAATTTTAGATAGTATTCCTAAACCAGAAGAAATACAAATTGGAACAAAAGTTATTTGTAGTTTAGATAAAAGTGACATATCCTCAACCTATAATCCAGAAAATCCGGTTAAATCATATACAATACCTAACACCCAATATCTAACAAGAGATTTTACCAAATATTTAGGTGTGGTAATAAAAAAATATAAAAATAATCGATATAAAATAATGTTTTCTATACATAGTTATGTTCCAAAATTATTGTCTATAGGAGATGACAAACTTAGACCCAGTTCACAATTTAATCCTACAAGAATAGTAGATTTAGAAGATATAGTATTATTTAAAAATGCTCCACAATGTAAAACATATTAAATATTATTATTTATACTAACAATTTTATTTAATCGATGCTAATTACAATATTGTTTTCTTTAACTAAAATTTGTTTATTATTTTGATGTATATCAGTTAATTGAATTAAATAGCGTTCTTTTTCATTATTATAATTTAATACAATACCATTAGAGTTATTGTAAGTATCATTTTTTAAATTTTGTAAAACAATATTTTCTTCAAATCTATATTTATTATTTATTAAATCTGATTGTTCCATAATACATTCATCTAATTCAAGATTATCGCTTAATTCTGATATTTCTAAATTATTTTCATCTTCACAACTATCCCCCCCAAGACCCTCATTAGAATTATCGCAACAATCATTAGAATTATCACAACACTCATTAGAATTATCACAACACTCATTAGAATTATCACAACACTCATTAGAATTATCACAACACTCATTAGAATTATCACAACACTCATTAGAATTATCACAACACTCATTGGATTCATTAGAGTTGCCCATATTTTTAAACATTTGGTTGTTCATTAATCCATCCATATTATTCATAATATCTGGATTATTCATCATTTCGCCCATTTTACCCATAGTTTCCGGATTATTAAACATCTGTCCCATTTGACTCATGACATCAGGGTTTTCCATCATTTTTGTTAAATTACTCATTAAATCTGGATTATTTAACATACTCATAAAATTATTATCCATTATTAATAATTTATTATAATAAAAAAAAAAATAATATAAAACGTAATCACACTAATCATATATTGAAGATTTGTATATTTATATAAGTATATAAGTATATTATTTATAATAATAATTATTATTAGGACTATCATTTGTAATCAATAATAAACAATATTAGCACCACTTTGTTAAATATCATTAACCTTGACCATCAGCATCAGCAACATCAGCAACAGCACCAACAGCATCAGCAACAACACCATCACCAGTAGCAGTAGTAACATTTTGAGGGACTGTATTAGTTGGTATAGAGTCAGGAGTCATTTCCGATACCTGTAAACCGGAAAATCGTTTATCTATATGTTTTTTATTTATTATGTTATCGGAAACTGGATCAATATAATAGCTCATATCACCACTTATAATATATGTTGGGTGATTATCAGAATTATTATCTAATGTATTTTTTAATGTAAAAATAGCATCAAATATTATTGGTATATTATTCCATCTAGTAGCAGTTTTTCTTGGATAACCATATTCTACTTTATTATTTTTATCATCATATTTATAGTATAATGGTCCTTTAAAAAAATATGTTTTTTTATCTTTACCCCATGTAAATACGGCATTTATATTTGATGGAATACCTTTAAATACTTCGTCAATTTTTTTCGGATATCCAGATGATATTTTACGTTTATCATCATCATATTTATAAATATAATTACCTTTAAATAAATATGTTTTATTAGTATAACCATATGTAAATACGGCATCATAATTTGATATATCTTCGCATACACCATTATCATCAGATATTTTATCCCAACTACAATTTGTGGCTGCCCCACAATAATTTTCGTCAATAATATCGCTACAATCTTTAGCTTCATTATTATTATTTTTATTTGGCGATTTACCCCACATAACAGAAATATTTTGGGGAAAATTTGGTTGAATAGTAATTGTTTGTTGTTTAGGTATTTTATCAAATTTATAAAATTTATTTCCTCGGAAAGCATATAAATATCCATCCTTATACACAAAAGCACTATCAATAGATAGTAAATTTGTGCTTGTTTTACTATAATATAATTTTACAGTATGTGAAGAATCATAATTTAAATGAATAGGTTGACCCTCTGGATTAGTTAGTTCTTTAAAATCAGAATTTGATGTTGGTAAAGTTTTATTATCTAAAATTATTATTTTTTTTATAAAATTTGTATCGCTATATAATTTATATAAATAAATTTCATTAGCTGTGTCAACAGCTTCATTTAAATTAACATTAATTAATTTGTAATTATCGCCATCATTAGTAGTAATAGTTTGTGTCGGGCTACCCTCTTTAATTAATAATTCACTTATTCCTTTATTTCCAATTCCTTCTTTATAACATAAATATATAAATTTACCATCAACACCACTATTTAAATCTTGTGGATATACTTTAAACCCAGGTTTTTCATCGCATTTTTGTAATGCTTCAGCTTCATTATTTCCATAAACAATATCAATATCTAATATTCCTGTATTATTTTCAATATAATTTTTCCGATTGTTTCTATATTGTGATTCGGCATCAAGACGTTTACGTATGGTTTCATTTTGATTAACATACCCATATTCAACTGGGATAAAATCTTTATCAACTTTTGTAGCGCACCACCCAAATACATGTGCATCATTTTTTGTTTGTCCAGGAGGGGAATCATCTTTAACTGGTTTATATTTATAACTATAATTATGAACAAATGGAAATACACATTTCTCACCATCACTTGTAATTTTAGAGTTATCAGTTATTTTTTCCCCAAAATCATTTATAGAACCAGCATATATAGTTTCTTTTTTACCAGCTAATCCACACGAACTACAAATCTGACTTTTACCTTTAAATCCTCTAGGACCCATATCTCCATTAGGGCCTTTTTTTCCGACTTTAACCTTATTTTTATCGTAAAAATAAAAAATATAGAATAGGTGTATTAAGTTTATTTCTAAAATAATTACATACCAAATTAATATAGCTTTATTAATTTTATCTAGTTCATATTTAAAATATAATAATCCACCAATACCCAATACAATAAAAATGGTAAAAACTATAATATATCTATATACTATTAAAGGTATTTCTAAATTCATATTAATATTATTATAGATAATTAAAATAAATAAAAATACTAAAATATAAAACTATATTATAATTGAATTAGTCAAAATCTTTATAAAAGTTATCTATTTTTTTATTTAATTCATTATATTTATTATTTAAATTATTGGCACTATATTTATTATTATTATTATTAATTTTCTGTAAATACTCTTTACTAAATAATTTTTTTATTTTATATTTATCATCAGTTGATTGTGATGAAATAATTTCGGTTGATCCATCATCATATTGTATTTGTGATTTATCTATTTTACAAATATTAGAGTTACTTATAGTTATATTTAAGTTAGGTATAGTTATAAATGGTTTTATAATATTATATATATATTTATTGTCAATATTAAATGTATAATTTGTTAAAATAAGTGGATCAGCCAATTTATCATCTATTCCTTTTGATAAATTGTCCCATTCTATAGATGGTTCCTGTGATATGGATGATGATTCTGTTACAAATGTGTATTTTGGTACACATGCTACAAGTTCTTTACTAGGTTGTAATGGACTATCGTCATAAAACCGTGTATCAATAACTAGACCAATACATTCATATCCAATTGGAGGTATTGGTACCCAAACAGTAAAAGCACTATAATTTTTATTTATACCATGAGTTCTTTTTGTAGAAAATATGTTGATATAGCTTATAGGTGGTTTAATATCACCCGATACTAATATTGTTTGTGGACTAGTGGTTGATTTTTTATTTATATTTTTTAATATATTTGGGTTATTATCATTAATTACACTATATGGGTAGCAATTCTCGATGTCAGTTTCACCACAACTGTTTATCATAATATCACCAATAGGTTTATATTTTTTAAAATATGGATGTTCATTTTCATCAATATATTCTTTGGCTCGTAATATAGTTACGTTTTTATTTCCATATTTTTTAAATGGATTAAAATTAATATCTTGTAAAGCATTATCACTTGCCCATACTTTATAGAAATCATTAGTGCTTTTAATTTTTATTTTTCCAAAATTGGCAGAAGCATCAACACCCGCACCAGCACCAGCATCAACACCAGGAGTAGTACATATTTTGGCATTACTACAAACATAACATCGAGAATCAACATTATTGGATGGTTCGTTGATATTTATTTGTGGTTTAGAATTTTTATCTGCCCCCCAATACCAAGCACTAAATTTTTTAAGATGTATAAACGGGGATTCCGCTGGCTGTGCGGGATTATTGGGAGCTAGCCCAGAGGCTAGCCCAGAGGCTATCACAGGGGTTATGGTAAGTGTATCTTTGTTATCTTTGTCAAAGTTTTTTGTAATTTTTATAGTACCGATATTGTCTGGTATACCGTCTAAAAACTCATCAATATTAAATTTATCCGTGTTATTGTAATCGAATTCTGATTCGTGTATGGTTTCTCTTGTAATAAAATCCTCCCCATTTTTATAAGATAATATAATTAGAATCCATATAGTCCATAAACCAAATAAATAATCATAAATACCTTCATTATTATTATGTGACCCATATTTATCTAATATATCTTTAAATTCTTTAGAGTTACATTGTTCTTTAATTTTTTTTTGTAAATAAAGGTTTGGTATAACATATGATTCAGATAATTTTTTTTTACCTTTTTCTTGGCGCCAAAAATTATATGTTTTAGTAATATTATATAACATTTTTTTAAAACATATATTATCACTACATCCATTACATATTGCTCTATCTCCTAATTTTCCTCGCATTCCACGCTGTCCCATATCTCCTGGTGGAGCATTTCTATCTATAGCTTTTTCGTCTGCTAATTTTTTTATTGGTAAATAAATAAATGATACATATGTAATAAATACAATAACAAATATTATTATTTTTAAATTATTAGATGAAGAAGCATTAAATAATACTAATTGGTCAGGTTCAAATTTTAATGGAATTAATGTAATTATTGCTAATAATAGTGCCAAATTACATATAAATATTATTCCATAATAAATTATTTTTTTGGGATTTATTTTTTTTGATTTATTAGGATTTTTCGGCATATTAATATATTAAAATATTTATTTTTTATTATCTATTAACTAATTATTATCACACGTATTTATATTTTTACCATAATCCCATAATGCTTTATTCGGTGATTTATTATCTAATACACCACTTTTAATTTTACAAAATGGATTTTCTTTATTATTTTTTTTCATATATTTTTCATAATAATTTTCATTAGCAAAATAGTCATTTAATAATTTATTGCCTTGGATACTATTTGCATTTTCATAATTTAAGTGGCATTTGCCTAATGTTTCATCATAATTACAGTTAATATCACTTTTACATGTGGATATGTTAGTATTCTTTATACAAGTGTTATTATTATTTGGTTTATATCTATTATCAATAGATTTATTAATCTTATATTTTTCATTCAATTTATTTAGTTGTTTCTGGTCACTTTCTAGTATTTCAAATATCCAATTAGTTAATTTGTGTTTAATATCAATTATTTTGGTATTATATGTTGCAACCGGATAAGTGGCTATAGGAGATGCGTCATTATGTAAATTGTCATATGTTATATAGCCCTGATATTTATCTTTAAAAAAATCATTTAAAAAATCGGTTGAATAACATATGTCTTTTAATTTAGTTTTTATATAAGTATTTTTTAATAAATATGTTTCATTATCATAATCAATATCATTGGTATCTTTAATTTTTTTTAATTTATCTTCTATATGGGTTAATAAATCATTATAACATTTATCTGCTAACAAGTCTATTTTATAACTTTCACCAGTTTGTCCAATTGAGCCTTCAGAACCAATTTTTCCTTGTGGAGCTTCATTAAACATATTATTTAAAATATATTTTTTTGTAATAATTAATCCTATTATCGAGCATGAAGTTACTAGAAATAACATCCAGAATATTATTGTAAATTGTGGGGTAATTTGTAATGTATCAAATATTTTTATAAGGTATATCATTACTACTAATGGTCCTAAAATAAATAAACCTAATGAATAAATATATTTATTAAAATAGAGCGAAAGTGTGCTAAGTATAATAAATCCCCATATTAAACTATTTAATATAACTATTGTAGTTCCATATTTACTTATAATAAATTTATTAGAAACTATTGCTAATATAACTAAAAATATAATATCAGTAGTAATAACTTTATAATTCATTAATAATATATTAGTAAAAAAAGTAAATAGTAAATAATATAATAAAATTAACAAATACTATTTTAATTATAACAAATTATAAATTATTGGGTATTTGCTATTTTATTAGGTTCTAAAATTATTAGGTAATTTAGTTGTTGTAAATGTTTGATATAACCAATTACCAATATCAGTAAAGTCACAATCTTTTAATTCATTAATATCATTACCATTTTTATCATAATATTGTTTTAAGCATTGTGGTTTACCGGTTCCCCCTGTTTCAGATTCAGATTTAACATTTGAAACAATATGTAGTTTTTTTTTATTAACTGGTACATTAGAATCAGCATCAGCATCAGCATCAGCATCAGCATCAGCATCAGCATCAGCAGAATCAGTATTAATATACTTAACAGACCATTGATGATATGGATTTGTTTTATCACAATATGGGGATGTATATACATTACCTCCACTATTTGTTACTAAACAATTAGAAAAATCATTTTTTTTCTCGTTAAAAGTTTTTATAAAATATGTATCTGGATTAGGAATAGGAATCCTATGCCCTCCATCAGTTTGGTCCTCATATCGTTTATTGTTATCGTCTATTAAATAATATTTTTTATTAATATTATGTGAATTAGTTATATTTTTATCTGTTTCATTACTAAAATCTTGTATATTTTCAATTATAGCATATGGTGGTTTGTTGTTATCACCGAAATATTTATCAGTTTTATAATATTGCTTAAATTTAGGAGTATTCTCTATTTGTTGTTTAACAATACCTTGTAAATTTATATCAATTTGTTTAGGTTTTTTACCATTACCTGGTTGTAAACATTCATTTTTAATAACATAGGTATCTTCATCTGGTTTCAAATCGTGACCTTTTCCTAATCTAAATAAATTATATCCTCCATCATCTTCTAATTTTGTTCCATACCGATTATTATATTCTTCACCGGCATTATTTAATCCGGCAGACCATATTGAAGCTGATAATTGTTTTGAAACTTTGTGTGGGGCCCTTTTGGTATATGATAAATAATCATTATATGTTTTATGATTGACATTGCTATTATTCCAGATTTTACTACCTAAATTTTTCTTTTTAACACATTTAGATGGGACGCATTTAATATTAAGTCCTTTAGCCTCGGTTTTATCTTTAGCAGCAACATCTCCTAAACAGGTATAATCTTTTGGAGGAATTGGTCTAAATATTTTGATATGTTTATTTTGACATTCGGGGCAGCCAATATTGCTATCCCAAAGTTGTTTAAAATCAACTGGGTCTTTTACATCCCCAGATACTACTATAGTTTCTTTGTCGGGTTTAGAGTTAGGATCAACTTTTCCTCGCCATACACTCCCAACAGGATAAAAATTTTGTTTATGTTTATTTGTTATTTCATTCGTATTATAAAGTGTTAAATCCTCATTTTTATTATATGTTTCATTTTTCCAAGTATTAATATATTCTTTTACATAGTTTGCTTTATTAATACTTATACACTTTTTTAAATTATTTGGATTATCTTTATTGATTCCCATTTGATTATGTGGGCAATATTTATCATCCCATATATCTTTTTTAATATCTGAATTATATAGTTCTCTATAGTTATTTGTTTTTTGAATATATAATTGAGATGTATCTGGTTGTGGAAGTTGAATATTTTCTGATTGTATATTAATTAATAATCTTTTATTGTTTTTTGGAGAATTCCAATTCCAAACATCGTATTTTTCTAATTCTTCTTTCAAAGTTGTGTCTGTTTCTGTTTTTACGCTTCCACCGGATTCATTGTTATATAAATTTATACTACTAATATAATCTAATTTTAAATTAGGATTTTGAAGAAACAATGTTCCTTCTGTATCATATTTAGTGGCTCCCATTTTTTTGGTTTTTGTAACAATTATTTTTATCCAATCGTGAACTAAATTTTGAATAAAATCTATTAATATCTTTTCTGTTGGGGTATTTTTTCTATTTTGTGTTAGTATATCCATATATTCTTCACTACCACATATTTTATTAATTTTATCTAAAAAATCCTTATTAAGTACTTTATACTTCTTAATAGCATCCGTATTAGCAGCAGTAGCACCAGCACCAGCACCAGCACCAGCACTATTATATTTTGTAATAACATTTTGAAATATAGTATCTATTTCTTCACTAATAGTAACATAGCATACTTTTTGTCCACATCTGGAATCACATATGCCTTTTTTCCCATGTTTTCCTTGGGAGCCTTGTATTCCTCTATCACCAATAGCTCCAGGATAATCTTTTGTTTTAACAAACATAACAATATTTAATATAATAGCTATAATAGTTGTAATCAATACACAATAAACACCTACATTTATTCCTCTATTAGCAATTGTCATTTTTTTATCTAATATAATTTTTATAAATAAATATAAAAAAAGTAATATTATAAATAATGTTATAATTAAATATAACGAAAACATTAATAATATATGAGAAATATATATTGGATTATGAATAAATAATTTAATTAAATTTATTGTTTTTTTATTGTGTCTTTTATTATGTTTTTAAATAAATGATTAATAAATGATAGTGTAACTATAGTTTAATTAATAATTATATTATTATACAATATTTTAGCCAGTATCATCTTTAATAGTGTTATCTATAATTTTTTCGAACTCTTTTATTTTATCATTGCCAGAACTTGTTTCAAATGATTCGCATTGTGGAACTAACATATCTATATAACTATTCATATGACTATATATTTTTTTTTCACCAGAATCTAATGCTTGATTTGTATCAATTTTTTTAATTATAGTTTTATATTCAGTAAATTTATCTTGTAAATATTCTCCTATCAACATTCTACAATTAGCAATTCCACAATCTTTGGCAATAGTACATACTCCATTTGAACCATCTTGTCCTTGTCTTCCTGGGTCGCCTCTTTCGCCTTTAATACCTGGGGTATTCCTTAATTTCATATAGTATTTTGTGCTAAAATAAATATTATTTAAAGACACATATAATAAGAACATGACTAAAAAGAATAATAATTTTAAATTTTCCTCAATAAATAATTGTCCTAAAATAAATGTTAAAAACATATAAAAAAGTGCGTATATCCAATAATACATTATTATTATATTATAATATTTAATTATGAATATTACTAAAGAATTTAATAAACAAAATATCAATGCAAATACTAATAAGGTGATTTGTATTAATACAAATAATAGTATTAATAACTACTACGACCAAGTTATTAATATTGATAAAATTAATGAAGTAATGGATAATAAGGTATTAGAATTATCATTAATTGAAAATAATTTAAAAAAAAAGAAAAATAATAATCTACACAATAATTTTAATATTTTTAAAAATGAACTATATAATACACTAGATAATATAATTGAATTAGATTTTACGAGAGATAGTAGAGTTCAAGATAGTGATAACTATATTAAAGAAAATTTAGTAAATATATGTGAGTTATATATTAATATTAATAGACATATAAAAAAAAAAAATTTAAAATTATTATTTATAAAAAATATAGTAAATAAATTAATTAATAATATTATATATAAATATGAAACGAATAATAAT
>Ga0213868_10006714_pt1 | contig 10109 bp, 6 predicted proteins | sample PICome_9_FD_160087 | JGI IMG/M metagenome (GOLD analysis project Ga0213868, IMG submission 160087) | Coastal seawater microbial communities near Pivers Island, North Carolina, United States - PICO127 | ecosystem: Environmental > Aquatic > Marine > Coastal | place: USA: North Carolina | collected...
GCATCTCTCACGACGTTTCAGCGCTGACGAACCACAGCGCATGGTGGCGTTTCGTCTTGAATCCGAAATGATCGAATACCTTAAAAGGATGTATTACTTTGCCAAACGCATTGCCAAAATCGTTGATCACAATCCATCCGAGAAAGAGATGATTGCTCCTGATTCGGACTAGGCTTGCGGCTTGCGGGCGAGCTTTTCCGTCACGGTAATGATGACGATGCCTCCAACCAGCCAAGCCGCTGCAAGCCATGTAGCAGATTTACCTAAGTCAGGAAAATAACGATTCCACGCAACGACTTTGCCCGTGATCACCAGCGAGTAGACAGCAATTTTCCAAGGCCAGATGACCAATAGAGATCCAGCGACAAAACCCGTGATCAATGCCACCGCTGCATTGTGATATTTCTTGAACATCCAGCTTAAGATGTGGGACAGGGTGAACAGGCCAAGCGCTGCCCCTATTGCGACAGGAATAAGAATCGGAAGAGCCTCGGCCAATTTCAGCTGCCGTAAATTGTCCACCGCATCTAGGACGATCAATTGATAGTTACCCATCAGCAGTAGGATAAAAGATCCCGAAATACCGGGGATAATCATGCTGCACATACCCGCAACCCCACAGGCTAAGAGATATAGCAAATTGCTGTTTTCTCCTGCCGGACTTTGAAAAGCAAGTAAGCCTGCGACAACAAGCCCAAAAAGCAGGCAGATGATTTCCACAAAGCCCCACCGCCTCACCATTTTGCCTACATAAAACAAGGACGCCAGAATTAGGCCAAAGAAAAACGCATTCACCAAAACTGGGTGATCCACGTAGGCAGTTTTAAGAACCTTCGCCAAGGTGAGTATACTAACAACGACCCCCAAACCGAGAGCAACGAGAAAGCCTAGGTCAACCTGTTTGGCAAAACTACCAAAGTCACCTTTACAGAGCAAACGAAGCGCCTTGAAATTAAACGATTTCAGCGCATCAATCAGGCGCTCATAAACACCGGTAATAAATGCAATCGTTCCTCCAGATACACCTGGGATTACGTTGGCCGCACCCATTGCGAAGCCTTTGAGGAAGATGAAAAAATATTCCATTTCAAGAAGTCACATTTCCAACATCAGGCGGCTCGGGTTTTCCAAACAGTCCTTAATGCGTATGAGGAAAGTAACTGCCTCTTTGCCATCAACAAGACGATGGTCATAGCTCAGCGCTAAATACATCATTGGGCGAATGACGACTTCACCATTAAGCGCCACTGGGCGCTGCTGGATGGTGTGCATGCCTAGGATACCGCTCTGTGGCGGGTTCAGAATCGGCGTGCTTAGCAGCGAGCCGTAGACGCCGCCGTTGGAAATGGTAAAGACTCCACCCTGAAGGTCTGCGAGGCCCATACTGCCGTCGTTAGCTTTGGCCGCATATTCCAGAATGCCCTTTTCGACATCAGCAAAACCTTTTTTATCACAATCCCGAAGCACCGGAACAACCAGACCTTTCTCCGTGCCAATGGCTACCCCGACATCGTAGAAATGGTTTTCGATAATGTCAGTGCCATCGATGCGCCCGTTGATACTGGGGACATCCTTCAAGGCTTGCACGGTGGCTTTGACAAAAAAGGACATGAATCCAAGCTTGCAGCCATGTTTTGCCACAAACTCTTCCTGCACCTGCTTACGCAACTCCATAATGGCCGTCATATCCACTTCGTTGAAGGTCGTGAGAATAGCTGCTGTTTGCTGCGCATTGACGAGGTGACTGGCAACCTTTCTGCGCAGCATGCTCATTTTGCGCCGAGTGGTGCGCCCATTGTCCTCGCTGCGAGATTGACCGGCTGGCTCAGGCTTGCCGGGGGCAACGGACAAATCTGGACGTGAGCTGGCAACTGACACTCCAGAGCCTGCGGATGCAGGTATGGTTATCGCAGGCGGCGTTGCCTCAGCACGCGGGGCTACTGGGGCAGACTTGGATTGAGGTGCAGATGCTGCCTCGGCCGGCGCCGGTGCTGCACTTACTCCAACACTAATGGTGGCAATCACCGTGCCTATATCTACTTCTTCGCCCTCAGGGATGAGAATGTGGAGAACCCCCCCCTCCTCTGCCTCAAGCTCGTTGGAAACCTTATCTGTCTCGAGCGTGGCCAGGGTATCCCCCTTATTGACCTGAGATTTATCAGCCATGTGCCAACGACCAATATTCGCTGAGGTAATGGATTCTCCAGCAGCTGGAACTTTGATTTCAATTTCCTTAACTGCTTGGGGCTCAAGATCAGCTTCAACAGGTGGGTCAGACTTCGCCTCTTCCTCAACTGCATCGGCGGCATTGCCCTCTTCAATGACGCCAACAACTGTCCCGATAGCGACCTCCTCGCCCTCCTGAACAAGAACATTAAGAATCCCCGCAACTTCTGCCTCAAGGTCATTAGACACCTTGTCCGTCTCGATGGTCAAAACCGTCTCCCCTTTCGAAACCGCGTCGCCGCTTTGCTTGTGCCAGCGTGCAACATTGGCGGAGGTAATTGATTCGCCGACGTTCGGGATCTTGATTTCAGTGGCCATAGGAATAATCGTGGGTAATAAAAAGGGTAGTGAGTTTAGACTTCGAAGGCACCTTCGACAAGCGTTTGCTGTTCATGGGTGTGCTGCGCTTTTGATCCCGCCGCCGGACTTGAGGATGACTTACGTCCTGAGTAGCTGATACGTGTATCGAGAACGTCTTCCAGTCTCGGTCTTATGTAGGTATATGCTCCCATGTTACGAGGCTCCTCTTGAGCCCATACCCATTGAGAGACCTTCGGATACTGACTAAGAATAAGCTCCAACATCTCATCATTGAAGGGGTAGAGTTGTTCAATGCGTATGATGGCTGTATTTTTGATTCCTTTCTCGTCACGGTACTTTGCGAGGTCATAGAAAACCTTACCACTACAGAACACGACACGCTCAACATCACTTGGATTTTCAAAATCCACAACATCAGGCAGTATTTCTTGGAAGCACGCGCCCTCAAGAAAATCCGCCTCATTCGATACAGCCTCAGGGCGAGACAAGAGGCTCTTGGGGGTCATCAGGATCAGAGGCTTGCGGAACGCACGTTTCTTCTGCCTACGCAGAGCATGAAAATATTGAGCTGGCGTCGAAAGGTTAGCAACCTGGATATTCTTTTCTGCGCAGAGTTGCAGAAAACGCTCGAGACGAGCACTTGAGTGCTCGGGGCCCATGCCCTCGTAACCATGAGGAAGCAGCATCACCAAGCTACTAGGTGTTTGCCACTTTGATTCAGCTGAGGCAATAAACTGATCAATGATGACCTGCGCACCATTGGAAAAATCTCCGAACTGGGCCTCCCACATGATGAGCATATTGGTTGCCCCAAGAGAGTATCCATAGTCAAAACCCAAAACGGCAGCCTCTGAGAGCAGCGAGTTATAGACACAAAAATTAGCCTGGTCTTTGGAAAGGTTCTTCAGGGGAATGTAGCGCTCCCTTGTTTCTGAATCATAAAACACGGCGTGACGGTGACTAAAGGTACCTCGGCGCACATCCTGACCCGACAATCGCACAGGATTTCCCTCCATCAGCAATGAGCCCCATGCCAATGACTCAGCAAAGGCCCAATCATATTCCTGCCCAGTCTCCAGTGCTTCTTGACGCCTAGGGATAAAGCGCTTCGCAAGGGTGGGGTGCAGATTGAAATCCCCTGGAAGATCAGTGAGCACCTTACCTACATGCTGCATGACTTCTCTCGAGATACCGGTGGGCACAGGAGCATGTGAATAGCTGGGCTGGGACTCCGCAGTGGATCCACTGAAAATGGTACGGTCACCCTTTTCCATGTGATGCACCATGGTTTGGTAACCCTCGTCCAGATCATCTTGAACCTGTTTTTCTATCTCGTCCGCCTGCTGCTGGCTCAATGCTCCCGATGCAACAACTCTGTCCTTAAAAATATCCCCGATCGGCTTGCGCGCATCGACCTTCTTATAAATATGCGGTTGGGTAAATGCGGCTTGATCTGCCTCGTTGTGACCATGACGACGGTAACAATACATATCGATAACGATATCACGGCCAAATGTTTGCCTGTATTCCATCGCTAGGATAGCAGCCCACACCAAATCTTGAGGCTGCTCGCCGTTGACATGGATGACAGGTGCTTCAATCATCTTAGCAATATCAGTCGCGTAATGGGACGAACGTGCATCCTCGGGCATCGTGGTGAAACCAATCTGATTATTGATCACAATGTGAATGGTTCCGCCAGTATGATAACCTGGCAGCTGAGAAAGGTTCAGGACTTCAGCAACCGAACCCTGACCAGCAAATGCCGCATCACCGTGTAATAAAATAGGCATCACCCTACCTCGGTGCTCCCCTGTCACATTGCGCTCGGACTCTTTGAGATTATCGCCACCCATCAGACGCTGGCGCGCTCTGGCCTTGCCCTCAACCACCGCATTGACGGCTTCCAAGTGGCTTGGGTTTGCAGCAAGGGATACGTGCACCTCTCCATCCAGCAGCATGCGTGTGCCCTCATAACCGAGGTGATATTTCACATCACCATCACCCGCGACAAGATCAGGAACATAGTTAGGAGTAAATTCATACAGCAGCGTGGTTAGTGACTTCCGCAAGAAATTACGAAGCACATTGAGACGCCCCCTATGTGCCATGCCCATCTCGATGGCCTTCACATCATAACTGGGACATTTTTCTAGAATAGTATTAAGAAGCACCATGGCTCCCTCAGCGCCCTCAAGGGAAAACCTTTTTTCACCAAGGAATTTCTTGGCGAGGAAGGACTCAAAAAGTTGAGACTCAAGCAACCACTTCAGGGATTTTCCCTCCTCGTAATTGATTAAATGCTGATGCTCATCACGATGCTCAACACGTTCACGGATCCAATTCCGAATCTCCGTGTTGAAAATATGCATAAACTCCGTGCCCACATTACCACAATAGGTCTCCTCGAGAGAGGCGATCAACTCACGCAACGTCATCTTCTGCCCCCGACGGTAAAACTGAGTCGAAACCTCGCGATCTAAGTCGGATTCAGTGAGCCCAAACTGATCGAGTTGTAATCGGGGATTGGGCACGCCTTCTTCATCAAGTGGATTAAGGTGAGCTTGAGTGTGACCGAGGGTGCGATAGTTGTAGAGCAGGCTTACCACCCTGCCCCGGAAATTCAAATAATGCTCATCAGAAGATTGCACCTCCATATTAACACTGGGCAAGGCCGCAGTGTCCGCAGGCTTAGCAGCTGCGGGAGCTGCGGTATCTTGACGCTGTTTAAGCTGGGCATTACCAAGTTCAAAACCCTCAAAAAACGCACGCCAATCAGACTCAACGGACTGGGGGTCTTCACACCACTGATCATACTTTTGATCAAGAAGGTCGGCATTAAAGCGCGCTGATATTGATGATTTCATTGACAGAAAAAAGGTGAATTTACAGTCGCAATCTGCTTTTCTTTCTTGGAGCTGAGTAGAACTTAGTTGTAATTACTGGCACACACCCTCAGAGTCAACGCACAAGGCGTCTCTTTTACGACATTTTTCAAACTCCTTCAACCGTGTCCACCCATCAATGATTGACGTCAACAATCTCAGCAAACGATACGGTAGACATACTGCCGTCAATGACATCAGCTTCAAGGTAGGCAAAGGGAAAATCATCGGTTTTCTCGGCCCCAACGGAGCAGGCAAGACGACCACATTGCGAATGCTCACCGGTTACCTGCCGCCAAGCTCAGGAAGCGCCGAGGTCGCGGGTTATGACATCTTCCGTGATTCTGTAAGCGCTCGCCGCAAGATTGGCTACATGCCCGAAAATGTCCCCCTCTACGATGAAATGCGCGTTCGCGAGTACCTGCGCTACCGAGCGCACCTCAAGGGACTCAAAGGCAAAGTTGCACGCCAACACATCGGTGAAGCCATGGAGCTCTGTGGACTTACCGACGTCAGACGCAAAATGATCAAAACTCTCTCCAAGGGATACCGTCAAAGAGTCGGCCTCGCTGACGCCCTTGTCCACAAGCCCGATCTCCTCATTTTAGATGAGCCGACCAATGGCCTAGACCCCAATCAAATCCGTTCTATCAGAAACCTGATCAAACGACTCGGGGAAAATCACACCATTATGCTCTCCACCCACATCCTTCACGAAGTGGAAATGACGTGTGATCATGTCATCATCATCGACGAGGGAAAAATTAAAGCCACGGGATCTCCCTCTGAATTAGTCAATAAAATGCGTGCTGCTGGAAAAATCACAGTAGAAATACAGGCTGACGAGGAGGCCGCGGCGGCGGCCTTTAATGAGCTCAAACACGTTAAAAAAGTCATCCGCGAGGGAAAAGAAGACAACTGGACAAGATTCTCCATCCTTGTAGATCATGGCACAGATACTCGAGAGCGCATATCAGCACTCACGGCTGCCAATCATTGGCCCATCCGCACCCTGCATCGTCACAGATCCACCCTTGAAGATGTTTTTGTCGAACTCACGCGCAAGGATTAATCTCACAGGATTAATGTCACGACATTAGTCTCACCGTATCAGCCTCACCCCGTCGGCTCACTCAACTCTAACGAGGCCCAACGACTCCAATCGATTGGTGAAATCAGTCGGCAGGCTGCCCCGACTTCTTATATCCATCTCTAGTCTTGTCAGCACTTGAGAGCCAGAGGCAAAGGCCTCTACGGCAATGATCGCGCGCAACTCACCGCGCTGGCAGTCCCAATCACTATCATTTTCCAATGGCTGCCAATCATCTGCCATCATGGCACCTAAAACCTGCTCGCGTGTCATACTACGATCACTCCACCACTTGGCTTCGTAGTCATCATACTGACGTGTCACATCCACGAGAACGAACTCACGCTCGCCCGAAGCTCGCTCCACTTTGCTTCGCCACCTCAGGCTATGCCACCACCTTGCCCATGCCCTTATACGCGGCTGCATTGCGTTAGCAAAAGCTAGCTTAACACGTGACTCGGTGCAGAAAAACTCCTCAGGAATAGATCGCTGTGGCTGCATCGTCGTTACGAGTTGCTGATAAGGCGCCATGCCCATCGCGCCATGATAGATGAAACTTCCAACACTAGCGCTCATCGCTTGACCTGAATAGACGCAGCCCTTCCATATAGCACCACCACCCCTGCGAAACCTCCCAGGGTGATCCTGCATCAACAATGCCTCGGCCTTACCATATTGGTATTGCTGCATAAAATAACGCCACAGCGTTGCGCGTCTTCGGTGCCACACAAAAGCTGCTGCCGAGAACCCCATACGGAAGCCCGCCTCCTGCAAGCGCCAGCAGAAATCGACATCGTCACCCGCGATCAAATAACGCTCACGAAAACCACCAATCGCTTCCAACGCCTCTTTTCTAACCGCAAGATTACATCCAGGCAAATGCTCAGCCTCATCATCATCGAACAAAACATGAGAAGGCGCTCCTTGTGCAGAAGCCACCACCACCTCATCCACAACACTGGCGCCACCATCATGTGAAGGTTGAGGACACGGAGGCAGATTAGGCCCTCCGCAGGCATCCCAGCCCCTCCGATTGAATGCGTGAGCCAGCCACCACAACCACTGCCTATCCGGCTGACAGTCGTCATCTGTATAGGCAATGATATCTCCCTGAGCCTCACGGGCACCTCTATTTCTAGCCGCACTCAATCCATAATGCCCGGATTGAATCAAGCGCACATCGGCAAAACCACGAACGACCTCTGCCGTATTGTCAGTAGACCCATCATCTAACACCAAAATCTCAAAGTCCGGATAGTCCAAATTCTGAAGTGCCCTCAAGCATGCCCCGATTCTATCTCCCCCGTTATGAGTGCATACTACCACAGAAAAAGCAGGCAGTTCACTTATCTCAATTCCATCACCGGGTGAGCCAATGCCTTTGAGCTTTTCACGCAATGGCAGCAGCGAGAGTTTGGCCTGCCCTCGCCTGTCGAATAGACCAAAACTCCACTCATCGATCACAAGGCCTCCCCTTGACCAATGATCACTCCAGGAATAGATCGTCACCCCTGCCATTCCGGCGCGCAACGACTCGTCAACATACCAAAGCAGGGCATCACTCTGTGCCTGCTCACCTTGGCGAAAAGTATCCAAACCAAACTCGCTGAGCAAAACAGGACGATCCCCAGCAACATTGTGCAGACGCGGTAAATAACGAGCGAAGTCATCCCGATTTTCGAGATAAACATTCATTGCCGTGAAGTCCGCATTATCCGGCTCTTCGTATTCCGTGGTCGGATAATTGGCATAGGCAAAGAGCAGATCAGGACAAATGCTGCGGCCTAGGTTAATGAGCTCCTCTAGTGCCTGCTTAACCAGAGCAACCCCCATCCATCTGACCATGTCGCTGGGAATCTCGTTGGCGACAAATACCCCTGCAAGCGCAGGATGTGCCCCCCATGACTTCAGGCCTTGCTTCATCATCACCTGAGCAGCGCTATAGATAGCCGAGCGCGTGATGAAATCGGAATGATACTCCCAATTCAAGCCGACAAATACCCACAATCCAGCCTTCTGTGCTGCATCGAGTAATGCGCTCTCTGGCTCTTCGTAGACCCGTATGGCATTGAATCCGGCATCAGCAATCCGCACCATCTGCTCGTCATGATCCGCTAAAACCGCTGGTGCTGGCTTAGGAAACGGGCCGTAGGTCACCATCTTCAGAAACACGCGCTCTGCTCCGGCACAGAAAAACTTCCCGTCCACTCGCAAACGCAATCCCAGATTCAATTCCTCACCTTTTGGCACAACGCACTCTACATCGACTTACTCGAGACTTGAAACTGAAAACTTCTCACATGAGACTCTGCCCCGTGCTAAAGACTACTGATTTCGACTACCAGCTTCCCGAGGAACTCATCGCCAGCCGCCCTCTCGAGGATCGCTCTGCCTCTCGCATGATGGTGATCCACCGAAACACCGGACTCATTGAGCATCGCAAGTTCACTGATTTTCCAAGTTATCTCCAGCCCGAGGACCTTCTCGTTCTTAATGACACCAAAGTCACCCCCGCGCGCTTTTTCTCCAATGACGGTAACATTGAAATCGTTTGCACCAACAAACTCTCAGATCTTGAATGGGAATGCCTCGTGCGCCCTGGCAAAAAAATGAAACCGGGACGCAGCGTTGAAATTGGACAATCGACTGGAACCGTTCATTCCATTCTCGAGAACGGCAACCGCATCATCCGCTGGGATCAGCCCGTTGATGAGGAAACCCATGGCCGCCTAGCCCTGCCTCATTACATGAATCGCGAGAGTGACCCAGAGGACAGAGAGCGCTACCAAACCACCTTTGCGCGCGAGGAGGGTGCCATTGCTGCGCCCACCGCGGGTCTGCATTTCACCCCCGAAATTCTCGCAGAGATTGAGCACACCTTTCTCACCCTGCACGTCGGTGTTGGCACCTTCCGCCCCGTTAAGGCGGAATACATCAAAGATCACGACATGCACGCCGAGCGCTACCATATCAGCGAACACACCGCCGAGCGTATCAACAGCACCCGCGCCCTCGGTGGCCGCATCATCGCCACCGGAACCACCGTCACCCGCGTGTTAGAAAGTCTGGCCAAAGAAGCCGATCAAGGCCCCAAAACCCCCTGGCAGGTCTCTGCCACCTCAGGCGAAACCGATATTTTCATCAACCCGCCTCATACCTTCAAAGCCGTCGATGCCCTACTCACCAATTTCCACCTACCCCAATCCACCTTGATGATGCTGGTCTCCGCCTTAGCCAGCCGTGAACTCATTATGGAGGCCTATGCTAAAGCCGTCGAAGAACGCTACCGGTTTTTCTCCTATGGCGATTGCATGTTGATTTTGTGAGTGAATCACATTCTAAAATCTCCACGCTTCATAAATCCCCTTGCAATCTCATCATCAGAGATTATGAAACCTGCGCTGTCAGGGCTGTGGAGTGTCGGCAGATGAATTTGGTCAGGACCGAAAGGTAGCAGCCACAGTTTGTCCGTCATTGCCGCAGTTCCTGGCAGTATTTTTTTGCTCTTTTTTGCTCTTTTGTGCTCTTTTTTGCGGTGGGCAGAGTATTCGCTTGGAAGTTTTGCTCAATCAGTGCTTAAACAAGTG
>Ga0213868_10006715_pt1 | contig 10107 bp, 5 predicted proteins | sample PICome_9_FD_160087 | JGI IMG/M metagenome (GOLD analysis project Ga0213868, IMG submission 160087) | Coastal seawater microbial communities near Pivers Island, North Carolina, United States - PICO127 | ecosystem: Environmental > Aquatic > Marine > Coastal | place: USA: North Carolina | collected...
GAGCATTCATTACACTTGCTTGTTGTTCGTTGCTTAGATTAGCCATATCCATTTGCAGGAAGTTTTGAGCATTTGTAATAGCCAGTTTAGTAGCTTGGTCAGCAGTAGCTAAATCCATAGAAGCTAGTGTAGTAGCGTTCTGCATAGCCGCTTGTTGCTCACCGCTAAACTGATTGATTTCCATAGTCTGCATAAACTTACTATTAGCTAACTGAGTCTGTTGGTCTGCATCAAACTTCTTAATGTCTAAGTTAGAGTTTACCTGAGCATTAAACATAGCAGTCTGTTGAGCATTTGACAGTTCTGCCATACCCATCTGCTGTGCAAGCTGTGCGTTGACCTGAGCAGCTCCCATCTTTTTCTCAAAGACTTGAAGCTCAGCAACATTCTCGGCACTCATGCTTTCTGAATCAGCTTGGTTCTTAGCTGTTAAGTTAGCCAGAGATACTCTTTCGCTTGTAGACAGCTTAGCCATATCAGCACGAGCACGTAACTCTTCGTTGCTTGACTAGATGCTTGTAGCCTGACTTAGTTCTTGTAGTCTAAAGCGGTTAGCTTCAGTAAAGTTAGCAGCATCTGTAGCAGAACGGTCAGCAAGTTCAGCCATCTCAATCTGCTGCTCGTTGCTCATGTTAGCTAGTTCCATCTGCTGAGCCATTGCAACATTAGTTTTCTTAAAGTCTACAAGAGTGTTAAGGTTAGCTAATCGAGTCTGCTGGTCAGCAGTCATGTTAGCTCTTGCCATAGTATTACGTTCACTAAGTTCAGTAAGTTCAACCTTTAAACTAGCATCAAGGTTGACTTCTTCCATACGTGCATTTAACTCACCCTGCCTAACACTTCGAGCAACCTTAGACTGAAGCTCTGCAAGTTCAAACTGATTCTCAGCCGTGAAGTTTGCAGAATCTGTAGCAGCTTTCTCGCTCAACATCGCAAGTGCCATCTGCTGTTCGTTAGACATATTAGCCATATCCATTTGCTGAGCCATAGTCGCATCAGTCTTACGGAAATCCATTAAGGCGTTAAACCTTGTTAGCTTTTCAGTCTGCTCCGCTGTCATAGTATCTTTAGCGGCTGCGTTTTGTTCTGACAAGTTAGCAAGCTCAATCTGCATAGCAGGGCCGAGGTTAGCTTTTTCCATGTCTTGTTTCAAGTCAGCTTGACGCATAACTTTATTTACTGTGGCTTCGTACTGTTTCAGCTTAGTCTGTTGTGCGGCGGTCAGGTTTGCTGCGCCTGCTTCGTTCAAAGCTCTAAGGTTAGCTAAGTCTTTCTGAGTATTAGAATCAAGAGTTGCAATAGCTGCTTGTTGTTTCTGTGCAGATTCTTGCTTAGCTCGGTCTTGAGCTAGTTGAGCGTTTGTAATTTTAGTTTGCTGGTCTTGTTGAGCTTCAGTCATAACAGCCTGTTGACTGAAAGAACCCTGCTGTACTTTAATCTCTTGAGCCATAGAAGCTGTTTGAGACGCAGCGGTTTGGCGGTTTGCCAAGTTCTGCATACGTACAGTCATAGTATTCTGAGCAGCCGCAAGGTTAGCTTGTTGTTCGTTGCTTAGGTTCTGCCTAGCTCTGTCCTGTAGTGCAGTAGCGTTACTCTGTGCAATAGGCAACGCACTCTGAATAATAGCGTTAAACATTGCATCACGACCAATACTAGAAGCACTCATGCCTCGTTTAGCTAAGTTAGCCTCGATAGCTGCAAGAGCCGGTCTAGCCCATGCAGGAGTCTTGCCTTCTTCCATGCCTGCTAACAAGCCTTCCATTTGTGTAGATACAAGAGCTTCAGTAGGTAGTGCTGCAACAGCCGCAGTAACTTGAGGGTTTGCATTAGTATCTACCTGAGCTATTACAGTTGCAGGGTCTTCAGAGATTGCGGCAGAAACTTCAGCAGGAATACTGGCTACAACAGCCAACATATCTGCGGCAGCTACGGTACGGTCTCCGCCGGTTACTGCGCTCATTTGAGCTGCTTCAAAGGTAGGAATACCGCCAATTTGTGACGCATTACCTTGAGGTGCTGTGCCTGTAAGAACTTCACGACCTTCAAGGTCAAGTGCCGGAGCATCACCAAGTTCTTGAGCTACACGTTCTGCTGCTTCAGCAACCTGTGCTACACGCTTTGAAGCTACTTCAAACGAAGGGGTTCCCTCAATTTCTGTTTTACCGCCTTCGGGCGTAAAGTCTGAATCAACAGAAGTTCCTTCAGCCGCAGTTATAGCGTCAGTGCCTTGCATCTGTTCCGCAGTACCTTGAGCCGCTGTGCCTTCTTGAGCTAAGCGTGTTTTAGCAAGCTTATACTCTTCCATGTCTTCAAGGTCTACGCCACGTTCTTCTGCAATGTCCATGAGGTCTGAAAGTTCTTGCTCACCAATTGTTTGACCTACACGGCTTGCAGCTTCTGGGCCTTCTACTTCGGCTACTTTCTTTGCGCCTGCTGCATCAAGCATCCCAATGCGTTGAGTCTCTAGTGCTCTAATTTGTGAATTATAATCGTGCCTAGCTCTGCTAGCAGCGTTCATAGCTTCTTCGTCTCCGCTTGCTTTAGCAGCTAAAAGTGCTTCTTCTATTTCAGCGTATTTAGGGTCGTTGTTTCTGTTTTCAATCAACCGCTTTTTTCTTTCAGCTACTTCTAAATACTCTGCGCTTTCTTTAACTTGTGAATAAGCACTCATTGCTGTAGCTACTTCAGTTTGCGCTTGACGTTCAACTTCTGTACCCTTAGCAGCTTCAACGGCTGTTGCGTCTATATCAGCAGCATCGGCTCTTTCAGTAAGCGTAGGAGCATCAGCAGTAGCTGTTTGAGTTACAGTTCCATCGGTAGCAGCGGTAGCTGTAGTTGCAGCAGTTTCTGTAGCAGTAAAGCCTTTAGCGTCAATATCTTCAGGAGCATCAGCACTTGTTCTGTCTTCCCAGTTTCTTAAAGCCTGAACAAACTGGTCGTTTGCTGTTTTAAGTACATTTCCATCCGCATCTAATTTGTCTTCAAATCTACTTCTTATAGGCTTCTGCTGTTGCTGAGTTGCTGCCTCTATCTTCGCCGCTGTTATTTCGTCTGGCCCTGCTACTTCTTTTGCCTTTCCTACGCTTTCAACTTTACCAGATGTAGTAATTGTTCCTCTACCAGTAGCTTGGTTATCGTAACTGTTAAGGGCCTGCTGGTATCTTTCGTCTTGTGTTTTTGTTACATTACCTTCAGCGTCTACTAAATCTGTGAAATTTGCTCTTAAAGGGCGTTCCGCAGTTATTTTCTCTGCTTGCATCTGAGGAGCAACAACATCTGGTCTGTCTTGAGTAATACCTGTAGGTGCGCCAGAATCAGCTTTGTCAATTACGGTGTAGTCTGAACTTCCTACATTTCCTTCTACTTGGTCATTTTCATTCACATTGTCACCTGTATTGTTGTTGTTGTTGTTTCCGCCAGTGTTACCAGTGTTATTATTGTTGTCTGTGTAATCATCAGGGTCAAAATTTTCAAAAGCATCCAAGTCTGAATCGTACTTACTCCACGAGTCTTCAACCTTGTTCCATTCTTCCATTGCATCTAGCTCTCTTCGGCGAGCTACCATACAAGCTTCACGACTTGAACCTTGTTTGTCACTACAACCACGAGGCATAGTAGGTTTTGTATACTTTGCTGTTTCAGGTTCAGTAGGTTTTTCTATTACTGCTTTTTCTGTAGATGTAACTGAGGAACTTTGATATGTTTTTAAATCTTTTTCAAATTGAGAGTAGTCGGTATCGTACTTTGCTTTAGAGTCGTCATAAGCTGTCCACTCTTTAACAATTGGCTTTTTATTATATTCAGCCAGTGCTGAATCATAAGCCATATCGCCTCGACTACCAACGCCGTAAGAGTCCCTTTCAGGCTTAGTGGGTCGAGTGCCTTCAGGCGCTGTAGGCTGAGTAGGTTCAGTAGGCTCTTCTATTACTGTTTTAGATGAAGCAGCCATGCGCTGTGGAGCAACGCCTTGTAGTTGTTGGCCTTGACTGCCCATCAAAGATTCTTTTGTAAATCGAGGCTGTGGCGCAGCTCCTCTTTGTATTGCCGTCATTTCGTCGCCTAGCTTTTCTAACAACGCTTGAGCTTCTGAGTCTTGGCCTTTAGAAGCTTCAAGTTTCTGTAAAGCTTCTTGGTATTCAGGAGACTCCATTGTAGCTTGATTTTCTGCGTTGGCTTGCTTCAGTGCTGCTTTTTGTTTGTTTGTCATCCACGGTGGCATACCGTCGTCTGGACGCTGAACTGAAGGGGCCGGTTGATTTTGTCGAGCTTGAAAATCAGCCGTTAAGCTTTGAGTTGTGCCATCTGCTAACGGTCGCTGTTGTCCGGCAGGCGTTTGTTCAGGAATCTGCCCACCAACTTTGTTCTGTTGTGCGCTAAGGCTATCCTGTAAAGCTGACATTGCGTCGCTAGACGGTAACTCTGCCGGAGTCTGAGAAGACGTGCTAGAGTTAGAAGTTCTATGAGCGTTAGCGGCTGTTCGGGCTGCCGACTGGTTCCCAACAAAACCGCTTAGAACAGATTCCTCCGGGCCTGCAACGCCTGTCCCCGGCTTTGGAGGATTAGCGGCTGCTAGGTTTTTCAACGCTTCTGGGTCAAGTAATCCACCTTCAGCTTTTTTCTTGCGTAAATACTTACTTGCTCTACTCATTTATTTTTCCCTTTGACTAAGTTCTGAACCGTCTCAGATTCAAATATACGAATCCCTAACCATACAATAGTGAAGACAGAAGCAATAGGCGGCAGCCAAGTTGCTAAGGCCATAACACCTGTGGATGCTGCTGCAATGTCTACTACTTCTTTGCCTTCTTCAACGGTCATGGATTACTCCTTAGTCTTCTGATTCTAGGGCTAGGTTATAAGCTGCAAAAGCTGCAACTACTTCGCTTGTGTGTACTGTTGCACAGATGCCCTGTACTTCAGTTGACTCACCGCTATAGTCGTCACCCGCTGAAATTACTTTGCGGCTGTAGGCTGAAGAAATCTCAACGCCATCATCAGTGATTGCTGTCTTGGTGCGTACCTGTACGGCCTTAAACTTGCCAACAATTTCAATCTTATCTTCTGTAATTACTTTTTCTAATGCCATTATATATATTCCTGTCTATGCCCAGCATCCACTGGGCGTATGGTTAAGTTAATTTCTTATACTGTGTAAGTTATTGAAACATACATGTCAGCCTGAGCGTCTGTAATATCGTCCCATTGCAAAGCGGCAGTCGAACCACTTTGATTGGTTTTGCTAATTACCATATAGTTGGTGTTTTCTGTGATTCTTGGCTGTGTAGAACCACTGTAGGAAATACGAGTACTTTCCATAGAGCCAACGTAGCGATAGTTGCTACTTACATCAGAGGCAGCAAATGGCAAACCAGTGATATAGACGTTGTTTGTACCGGTCACATCAGTGTCAGGGTCTAGATTGATAATCCGCATATGCAAAGTGCATTGATTTCCAATTCTCGTGTAACTTCCACTGAACGATTGCCCTGAGGCCACATTACCGTTTGTTATTTCGTCCCTAAAAATTGGTGTCCAAGTGCCTTCCTCATAATCTTCTAACTTATTATTTGCCGATGTTTCGCCTCCTAAATAAACACCGCCACCGAGATAAAGGCTTTTCCACTTCTGGTCGGCACCACCTAAATCTGCTATGTTGCTAGTTACGTTGCCATTAAGGTCAGTTGGAATTAAACGGTCAGCACTTGCAGTAATACCTACACCACTTGTGCGTGTGTCTAACACGAGTGATGATACTACTTCTGAACGGTCTCTAATGAATCCAACTCTAGTGGTGTCATTATAAAACTCTGCAATGGTGCCGCTACCGCCAGACTTGGTAAACGTACTAACTCCACTAGCTAAAGTACCGCTAACATTAGCATTGCCACCAAGATACAAATCCTTGAATCTATTTGATGAAGTCCCTAAATCAGCAGCATTATTATTTCCATCATAGCCATCAGTTGTTGGCCTCAGGCCTGATTGGCTAAACCTGAACCCGCCGAGGTCACTTCTTACAAACGCTTCGCCATTTGAGTTATAACCAATAACAGTCTTTGTAACTCCATTCGCCTGTAAATCAATAATAGTGCCGTTTGCGTCAGTTCTATTTACGGTTAATGGTGAAGAACCACTGCTTGTAGCAGTTATAGTGCCAGTGGCTAAGGAAGCAGACCGGATTTGACCTGTATCACGCAATTCAATGTGGTCTAAAGTGTCATTGGTTGTTAGTGCGCCTATTAATAACTTACCATTTTCATCAAACCTAGCGACTTCTTGAGCTTCAGTGCCATCAGTATTGTTGTTAGTGCCAAAGGCAATGTATGTGCTTGGGGCTTGCTCTTGGTGTCCAGCAACTATAAATGCTTTTGTGCCTGCTGATGTGGTATCACTACTGACAAAATCAATGCTGCCTATAGGCTGGCCTTGATGTACAAAAGTATCAGTGTTGGTAAATCTAATTCGGTTATCAGTCGCTGGTGCAGCCACTAGCCCACCCACACCTGTGAAGGACGCTGTAGTAGATATAGTGTAAGTGCCTGTACCGCCAGTTCCTGTGCCTAAAGCTGTAATAAAGGTGTTGGGCTGTATGTCGGCGTTACTGCCAAAAAACAAATCACCAACCTCAATTGGCGATGCATCGTTTTGTACAGAAGTTACATTTAAAGTTGTTCCAGAGCAGTCAGCAGTAAAAATGGATTTGGCGTTACCCTGCCTTCTAAACTCTAAGTCTGCCGCATAAGTTCCAGCAGAACCCCCTGTGCCAATACGCACTTTGTCATCTACAGTTAAATTTGTAGAGCTTATCTCGCCATCAACTTTCAACTTTGAGGCTGAGTTAGAATTTGAACCTATACGAAGGTTTCCCGTAGATGCATTATACTTAGTGTTTGCGGTACCATCGTCAGTATGAAGTAAAAAGTCTCCACCCACATTAGTGCTTAAAACTGTGTGAGTATCAGTTCCATTAAATCTAGTGAATTGGTGTGCGCCAAAAGCACTTGTCCCGCCTCTTGCACGATAAGCAGTGCCTGTTCCAAAGCAGCCAATCCTCAACTCAGAACCAGCTACATCAGTATCAAGAGAGAAAAGGTATGGCGCACTGCTGCTGGCTGTTAGGTTGTTAGCAGTTACAGCTGTAAACGTTCCTTCTGCTGCTGTAGAGCCACCAATAACTGTACCGTCAATTGCGCCACCGTTAATGTCTGCTGTAGCAATTGTTCCGGTTGTAAACGTACCCGCTGCTGCTGTAGAGCCGCCGATTACTACGTTATCTGCTGTACCGCCATTAATATCAGCAGTAGTAAGTACAGCACTACCAAGGGTTACAACGCCTGTGGAGTCTGCAATAGAACCGGCGGCTGAGCCGTCACGAGCTTTAAGTGTAGTTACTTCAAGGACAGGGGTGTCAATTGAGGCATTAGCAGCAAACGCCTGTGCGGTGGCTGCGCCAGTGAGAGAAGCATTACCTGAAATAGCTACGCCCGTGTTAGTTGTTTCAAACTTTTTGCTGTTGCTGTAATATAAGTCTACTGAAGTTCCAAACACGCCATATGTAGTAGCGTTAGAAAGTAATGAAATATTACTAGAGCCAGTTATATATAAATTACCTGTGCCGGTGTCTGTAATTCGTGAATCATCTCCGTCGTGAAAGATTTGTAAGTCGTCATCAGCACCGAAGTTTAACTTACCGCTGTCTGGAATGTTTACGCCGCCAAAATCAACAGTCATTTTTGATTGGCCTCCCGCAAGAACTTGCAAACCCTGAGACCCATTAACCACCAAGCTTTGTGCGCCGACAGAGCTTCCAAAAGACGTAAAGTTGTCTGCGGTTATGTACAAACCTCCTGTCCCTAGCTCTTTAATACGGCTATTGCTTCCGTCGTGATAAATTATAAGGTCTCCGGGGTTTGCTGAAGTTCCACCAAACGAAGCTTTTACATTATCAGCAAAGTGTAAGGCATCTAAACTTTTGTCAAATGTAATTTTACTTCCGGGGCTTCCAGCTCCTGCAAATACTACATCGTCATTAAAAAGGGTCGTAGTTCCTATAGTATGGTTTCCTACTGAAATAGAATCTACGTATAAGTCTTTAAATTTAACGGTATTTGTACCGAGGTCTACGTCGCTATCAGTTACAGGAACAATAGCTCCATCTTGAATGCGTACTTGTTCTACTGGGGAGCCGCCTACTTCAGCATAAAACTCAATGCGATTGTTCGCTGCACTGACTTCAATTTTATTTTTAAAGTCTTGGTCGCCAATCTTAGCGATGTTACCGCCTTCTCCTGCACCACCATCGTGTTGATGTCCTGTAGTACCTGTGCTTGCGTATGCAAAAGCATTAAGAATCTGATTAAATTCATTATTAAAAAGAGACGCAGAGATGATGTTACCATCTGCAATTGTACTTTGTCGTGTATAGCTTGTTCCTGCCATTGTCTATCTCCTGCCTGCGGGGACGTAGTTTAAGTATAAACCGTTGATGGTATACGGTGAAAGTTGGTCTTCGCTGCTAACCTTGAAATTACTAGAGTAGAAGCTACCTTGAATTGTTTGTCGTATAAGTGGGTTGTCTGCTGAGCCAAAATAAGAAGCGTTAAACAAGCTAAGACCAAACTCCGCTGCTGAACGAACGATAGGGAGTTGATAAATTGGAGGCTGCTGAATGTTCGTATCTTCAAAGTCAAAAAGAACCTGTAGTTTAGGTTGGGAAAAGCCCGTTGCAAACTTGTCGGGAGTCATAGAAAGCTTAGCATACTGTAAAGTTTTTCTAGTTCCCATATCACCAAAGTCTAAGTAAGGTGTCTGGTATCTTGCATTTACGTTAGCTGCTGAGCCTGCATGAATGAAAGCGTTGCCGATATCGTGATTGTAAATGTATCCATCACCATCGCCGTGTACAAGCTGCTCAACACCTGTGTGTAGAAAGCCGTTGTCAATTGCAGGGGCTTCAATGCCTTGACACTCTGACCACTCAAAGCCTTGGCCTGTGAATGTTCCGATAATGCCTTTAGATACTTCGGGGCCATTGCTTGAGTTGTTGTAGTATAAACGATACTGAGACTTTGAGCGAAGTACAACACTTGTAATGGTAAACGTATTAATGCTGCGTGTAATGTCACTTACAACACGTTGGATGTTCCTGCTTACAGAAGTCAACTCAACATCGCCAATACGTGCTGTGCCTGCTAGTGTTCGGATACCGTCAGGGCTTAGGAACACTAAGTCGCCGCCAATCTCCTGAATACTATTGCCGTCTAAGCAACCTACGTTCTTAGTAATAGGAACAATAGCCGCATTTGTTTTGTCTTCCATGTTTACAAACTTATGGATGCTATTCTGACAGAAGATAATACAATCGCCTCGGAAGCTTTTAAGTCCTACTACTTTATCAGAAAGGACTACTTCGTTAGCGCCTGCACCGACAAAGTTATCTACTTCTAGGAGGTGGCTGTTAGTAACTGTGTTAGGCTTTTCGGCTACGCCTGAGACTACTAAGAAGTTATTATGTATTGTACCTATTGACGGAGCATCAGCGTTTGAGACTGTAACCTCAGCAGCAAAAAATGTGCGAGTGTTTAAAGCACCTGCGCCTGTCATGTAAAAGTAATAAGGCTTGTTAGCTCCGTCGCATATAACTACTTCGCCGTATATGGACTTACTTCCTTCAAAAATAGAAATAGAAGATTGTCCTTGGGCTGTACGTGCAAGAGCTGAGCGACCTGAAAATGTTGAAAAATCATCGCCGTTACTGTGTACATTAGCTCTATTAATCTGTAACCAAGTTGCGCCATCGTTGCTAAAGTAAATGTCTGTTCCGCTGCAAACGATTACGCCGTCTGCATAAGTCTTAATGCCTAAAACAGCGTTAGAGCCGTTAGGTCTAGCGGTGCTGCCACCGCCAAAGTCTGTAAAGCCGTTGATACGGCGATAGCCGCCATCGGGGTCAACCTCAAAGTTCATTAACTCTGTGGCGATACCGGGCTGCTTGAGCATTTCAATCTCACTGATGTTGGTGTTTAAACCACCTTTACACGAGAAACCAAACGGTTGGGAAGCTGCCATATTATACGAATCTCATTCTGTCATCAGTCATATAGAAGG
>Ga0213868_10006716_pt1 | contig 10107 bp, 9 predicted proteins | sample PICome_9_FD_160087 | JGI IMG/M metagenome (GOLD analysis project Ga0213868, IMG submission 160087) | Coastal seawater microbial communities near Pivers Island, North Carolina, United States - PICO127 | ecosystem: Environmental > Aquatic > Marine > Coastal | place: USA: North Carolina | collected...
ATTAAATGATGGTGTTACATGTATTGAAAATAATTATAAACCATTTAGAATTTTAACATAATTTTTTATTTTATTATATTTTATTATATTTATTATATTTTATTATATTATATTATATGAGAATTAATTATGATAATAAAAAAAGAAAATATAAATCTATTAAGAAAAAGGTTCGACAAAATTTAAGAAAAAAACAAACCCGTAAATTTTTAAGAAAAAACAAAAATAGAAAAATATCTAACATAAAAGGAGGGGCGGAAGGTGGTGCGAAAGGAGGTGTTATGAGGAATTTAAAGGACGGGGCGTCAGAAAAATATTTATCTCACGAAAGAAATATGTATTCAGAATATTTTATGCCAATAATAACATATCCTAAACCGGAAAATATCGTGTTTTTACCAGATGATAGTCAATATAAATTTAAAACTGGTCAAATAGGAAGTCCAGTAGAAGTCATAGATATAATACCCCCATCTAATGTTATCGGTATGGAAGTAATTTTTAACGGCGTTGGGTATGACACCCCCAATCTAGATTATTCACTGGCTATAATTAATGATAATGGAAATAAAAAGTATATTTTAGCCAATGATTTAGAACCAATGCCAACTAATGATACATTATCTAACCCTATTTTAGGAGTTAATAGAAAATTACCTATAGATGTTCCACTTGGACAACAATTAACAACACAAACTAGCCAGCATAAAAATACAACATTACTAATACCCACACCATCAGCAGCAGCAGTACCATTAGTTCCATCAGTACCATTAGCATCATTAGCACCATTAGCACCATTAGCACCATTAGCACAACCATTAGCACAACCATTAGCACAACCATTACAAACCAAATTATATAATTTATTAGTACATGCATATACTAAAAAAGATACTGATAATACTGAACGAGTTGAAATATTTAATGATAATTTAGATATAATATTTGACAACAAATTAGATATTGAACATAATGATGTTTTTATTAACAAAATTGTAGAATTAATAGAACATATTGAACAATATTGTAATAGCTATACACATAGATTAAATTATACTGGTTTCAAAAGAATTAATAATTTATATAAAGTAATATATAATAATATAAACACCAATTTAAACACAGATACCAATACCGAATTTCAGCTTGATATAACATTAGACGAACAACTATTTCTTGGAAATTGGGGCACTAGGAATGTTCTACCAGAAGACCAAGCCCCAATTACTATACCACGCAAGACGTTGATACAAAAATATTTGAAAAATTCAAAAGATTCCGAAACAGGAATAAACCCTAGAACACTACATATAGTTATAAAAACAACAAAATTATAAACAAATTAATTATATTTAGCTATCTATATAAGTAATCATTTGTTCCCATAAACAATTTTTATCATAGATTTTATCTAAATCTAACCCATATTTTTTAGTAATTCGGTCTCTCCAAAAATGAACAGTATACGGACCATTAAACATTGAATTTATTGTAGGTGGTTTAACACCATATTTGGTATGATATGATGTTAATGGTAGAAATGCCTCTTTAGATTGCCACCAATCTAAATTACAAAATACATTAGGTTGTTCAACATATTCTTGATATTTATATTTAATTATTAATTTACGCAACATTTTCATATATTGCAATTTATCTTCATTTTCGTGGTTTTTATTATATAATAAACATTTTTCATATGCCTCTTTATAGAAATCGCTCTTGGGTGGTGCTTTTAAAATACCAATATTTGGATTAAATGTATCATTAGATTTATATGCTCCTTCTTGTATAGTTCGTTCTGATGAAAATAAAAACGGCTTTTTAAAATCAAAAAGTTTAATAGCAATCATATCTAAATCTACCCAATATCCTCCTTTCTCATATAATAATTTATATCTCCATATATCAGAAAATGGTAAAAATGATGATTTTAATGAAAATATATCATTTTTACGCATTATAATATTTCCATCTTTTATTATTGTTCCTTTTGGAACATTTTTAACTTTTTCATAAGTATATAAATGAAATATAAATCCCAATTTAAGAAAACTCTTTATACTATAATATTCCATTCTACTTAATCTATTTCCTACCCATAAACTTTGAACTATTACTTTGTTTTTATTTTTATTTTTATTTTTACTTTTATTTTTAGTTGATAACCTAAATGATGATTTTTTACTTTTCATATTACTATAATAAAATAAAAAAGTTTTACATTAAATCTATCCTTTTAGCTTTTTTTTATTAGATTTAAATTTCAATTATTATAAAATGTCATTAAAGACTTTATCTATAATAATTCCAATATTTATTTGATAATATTAAAATTTATTATTAAAAATAACACTAAAGTATATTTAAAAATATTTAAAAATATTTATAATTAATATGAAAAAAAATTTAATATATTTATGTGCTTTTTTACAAAATAAGTATATAAAAGAAATAGATTTAATGCTTAAAAGTTTATATGAATTTGGTAAAAAAGATACTAATACAGATATTTTAATAATAACTGAAGATAAATTATATAACTCACTAAATAAGCTTGATATTATTAAAAAATTAAATGTGGAATTTTATATATTAAATAATGTTAAAACTGTTTTAGATTCAACAATATCAAGGTATAGAATTTTTTCATATAAAAATATTAATAATTATGATAAACTATTATATTTAGATACAGATATTTTAATTCTAAACGAACTTAATAATATATTTTCAATTGAAAGTAATAAATTTATTTTTTTAGAAGAAGGATATTTTGGTTCGGAATATTTTGGAAAATATTTATTTCCTGATAGTATTAAAAATGAAAAAATACCAGCTTGTAATACTGGAATTATATATTTTAAAAATTTAAAAAAACATAAATTAATTTTTGAAAAAGTTATTAATAAAGCATATTTACCAACAACAATTATAGATTCGGTATATGACCAACCAATACTAAATTATTTTATATTTTATACTAAAAATTATGATAATACTTCTTTAAAAAATATTGGAGAATTAAATCCTAAAACATATAATGGTGAAACATTAACACATTTCAATAGTATTGTTGGTTGTTCAAATAAATTACAAAAAATGACTAATTTTTATAAATTAGTTAACAAAAAATATAGATTTTAATTCATTATTTTTAATACACTATAATAAATATATAGACTACCATATTCATAGTAGTTAAACTTACAATATATCGGTATATATATTTTTACAAAAAAAATGGAGACCATATAAAATTGCTTATATTAAACAACTAAAACAAGTTATTAAAAATATTTAATTATTTCTTTTATTTGAAGAATTAACTATTGAAAAATATAAAGTCTTTACACTATGAATTTATATGAATTAATATGGTTACTACCAACAGAATTGGTAGAAAAAATACGTAAACTTACATATAAACCACAATCAAACATATTACTTAATGATATTGCTAGTTTTCATAAAACTAAAAATATAGCAATTAAATTGTATTATAAAAAATATAAACACGATATTGAAAATGGTAATAAAATATCACATATACAATGGTTTATAAACGATATAGAATTATATTGTAATAATAATGAGGCATCCATGAATGGCTATACCGATAAAATGTATAATATATTATCTAGAACGATAATATTTAAAAATAAAGAACAAATGTCAACATTTTTATTTAAAATTTTTTTTAATAGAATACAAATTAATACTGAAATTAATATTTTATGGGGTCTTTTATTACCAACAGAACGCACCGAAATGTTAGCATTAGAATTTATGCCACAACTACTAAATTAAATAATTTAAATAATAGTTAGTAATACTAATATATTAGATATACTATGAATACTATGAATACTATGAATACTATGAATACTATGAATACTATGAATACTATGAATACTATGAATACTATGTGTAAATTATAATTACCAATTGAATTAATAGAGATAATAAATTCATATTTAGATTTAATAGATAAAGATATTTTTTTATTTAATATATATCCAGAATATTTACACTTAATAAAAAAAGAAAAAATATTGTTTATAAATGATTATTATAATAATCATATTATTGATATATTTGGTGGAATAAATAATATGTTAAAATATCCTATATTACGATTTAAATCTCATTATATAACAGTTGATTATATAGATAATATATATAAAAATGATATTACTGCTCCAATAATGTTATGTATTGATATTTATGAACACCCATTTATCGTTATAAAATACATTATTAATAAAAGGGTTAGTGTAGAAATAATATTTCAAAGATATACAGGATATAAAGGTGATTGGTCAAATGGTTCTAGGTATCATAAGTATATATGTGGTGGATGGTATTTTATAGCAAATAATAAATTAGATAATTATACTAAATGTAATACAAAACGATTTTTTAATTTAATTATATTTATTTAGGTGTTATGAAGAGATGTTACTAATGTACCTGTCGCCTATCCCATGCTTCATTAACGGCTTTTATATCTACCGTCTCTACTTGGGGGTCGTGGGGGCGGGCAGACCATTCCCTTTCAAAGTTTCGTTTCCTCACATCTTTTTCGAATTCATTATATATATCCATCCATCCTGGTGGGGGTAATCCTGGTAATCCTATACCGGCTTGAGGCTTACCTGCCTCTACCCAAGCTTTAACACGGGCATCATGAACTCTTTCATTTATTTCTGCCTCCTTCCGTATTTGTGCCTCTAGTTCCCGTATCTGTTGTGGGAGGTTTTTCAAAGAGTCTTGCATAGATTTAAGGAGCATTTCTTTGGGATCCATATCATCATACATTTGATATGAAATTGGTGTACTTGGTATGACAGAAAGACCAGACGCACTTGTTGGACCATAAGGTAGAGGCGCATTAGAAGGTGGCATGACAGAAAGACCAGCAGCACTTGGCGCACCAGAAAGGCTAGCCAGCGCCCATGTGGCCCATTTATTAGCACCACCTCTTATTTTTTTACTACGATTTTTTCTTAAAGAACGATTTTTTCTTAACGAACGCTGACGAGAATTTGAATATTTAACCATTTATAATATATAGTTAGAAAATAATTTATAAAAATATATAATAATTATTTTTATTTATTCTATAATTATTTTTATTTATTCTATAATTATTTTTATTTATTCTATAATTATTTTTATTTATTCTATAATTATTTTTATTTATTCTATAATTATTTTCCATTTTTTTTAGTTAAATTTCATATTTTAAACTTGGAAAAATATTATTTTATCTTCAATTTAATTATATTGATATAAAATTATAACTAAATAATAAAGTATCCTAATAATTTTAAATAGAGACGACTGATGAAATTACATAAATTATTGAATAGTATCTCTATTATTTAATATCATCAACTCACAATCACTTTTAATATCATTTATTAAATTATCATTCTTATTATCATATGTTGTTCTAAATTTCATATAATTTTTTTTATTATGCGTACTTAGTTTTTCACCATTTATTACTAAATCAAAATGGTCATCTAGTATTAAGTATTTACTATCAATCATATCTTTCAATAGTTCATCCTTATTTCTATAAACCCATTTATCACCTCTTTTTATTTTTATAATATTTTTGTTAACATTTGGTAATATAACATTTTTATTTTCTGGTATCATATCATTAAAATGGACTGCTTCAATCATTTTGGGTATTGCGCCATACGGAATTTTTAGCATCTCGGTTTTAAAGGCATCAGTAATATGACTAATGTCTTCATTACCATAGCTATTTATTTTTATAGTATTATTATTGTTATTGCTATTTATATCACCATGAATGTTATTTTGTATATGTGTAGTATATCCGATTTTATCTGTTAATTTATCCACTTTTTTCTCTAATTGTTCAATTTGCTTATTTTTATCTTTTTCTATTTTTATAATTTCTTTATTTTTTAACTTAATAATATTATTTATTAAATCTAAATTATTTTTACAATAATGTAATTCGTGCCGTCGTTTGTTAGGAATTGTTGTAAATGTTTCATCGCAATGGTGGCAATTAAATTGTTTAATAACATTAATATTTTCCACAATTTTTGTGCTATTTTTGTGCTCATTTGTGCTCATTTTGTGCTCATTTGTGCTCATTTTGTGCTCATTTAGTATATCCTTATCATAGTTCCCTTTATTTTTTATGTGTTTGTTAGTTTGTAGGTGTCTTCTAAAATGAGTTTTTATATTAGAATTAAAATCACATAGCTCGCATATATAACTCCTCATTTATAATATATTAATATATTTTAGTTTTAAATATACTTTTTTTTATATTTTTTATACTTTTTTTTATACTTTTTATACTTTTTTATATACTTTTTATACTTTTTTTTATACTTTTTATACTTTTTAAATTACTATAAGAAAATAACACCATAAAATATATAGTAAAACAATGAAATTATAAGGAAATATACTTTTTTCTAAAAAATGAGCACAAAAAATCACCTTTTTTTGAGGGGGGGGGGGAGAGCTATATTTTTTTTTCAAAAAAAAATTTTAAAATATTATAAAATAAGTTTTATATTAGAATTAAATCACATAGCTCACATATAAGTTATCATATTATAACACATTATTTATTACCCGTTGTTTTTACCCGTCTTTTCACACGTTTTTTAGTGCTGATTGTGTTGATTGTTTTTAAGGTGGTTCTGTTTAATCCAAGTTCAATATCTAGTTCATCGCTAATATTTCCATCGGTTTTGTCTATAACTTCAAAATCTGTAATTGTGTTATCCAATGTATTTGTGTTATCCAATGTATTTGTAATTTTGTCATCTGTAATTGATAGAGGATTGTATTCTTCTGGAAATTCAAATGGTTTATATTCAATAAGACATATATAATAATTTTCTAGTAGTAATAAATTACATGACTTCTTATAGTTAAAATTAAATGATTTTTTATAGATATCTAGACTCATATATTTTATTTGATTAGAACTAGATAAAAATCCAATTGTATGAATTTTTTCTATAAATAAATTCGGTATTTCGTTAAACATTATATATTTACTCCAAAACATATTAGAATAATATAGGTACAAATAAATATCATCATCTGCAATATATTCTGGGAACTCAGTAACAGCAGATAAACTTAAATGCTTATAAATATCACTAATAATATCTAATACTTTTTCTTTTTTATATTCATTAGTAATAAATCCATCCAATTCTAGTTTTTCCAAGTATTCAATTATTTTAAATGGTGATTGTTTAATCATATTTTGATTATTAAATAAATTATCTATTAAATTTTTTGTGATAGTATATCCATATGATACTAATTTAGATAGATGATTAAATAATGGTGTAATTGATTTTGTTTTATTATTAATATCAGACACATAATAATTATTTAATGAATCGGTAATATTATTATTTAGTTCTGTGATAATAGGTATATCCCCATTAAATAATCTACACGCATTATCTATAATGTCCTTTGCTTCTTCTATTTGTGGAATAAATGATTCTTGTTTCAACCCCCATTTAAAGTCTTTATTTTCCAAATGATTGCCTTGTATTTTATAGATAAATCCCATAATAATATTTATGTTCCATGTTTCCATATATTTACTAATCATCGTTTTAAATATTTCAGTTGTATTAATACCGGATGTAATTCGTTTTTCTAAACTTTTATATTGTTGTGAAAAATTATAAAACATTTGAATATCATCCGAAATATCTATTTTAGTATTATTATTAATTTTTGATATTCCTTGGCTAATATGATTATTTATATATATTTTTTGATTTTCTGGATTAAGATAACTATTAAGAAGATGTTTAAATCCATTAAACCCAGTAATACCCATCGTTTCATTCATATCAATTTCATTTAACAATTCTTTAATTTTATGTCGTCTAACTGATTCGGTGAGTTTATTCCACCTAGTTTTACCATATTCATTATATCCAAATTTATTTAGATATTTCATATCTAATTCAAATTCTGGATTTTTATTATACATTCGATATATATAACTATCTTCGCAGCTAATTGGTTTAATATCATATTCTAAAGTTGGAAAAATATTATTAATTTTTTCATCTACCAACTTTTTAAGTTGTAGCATCATTTCAGCATGTTCTTCTTCCAAAATAAGTATTTTTTCATCAGACAATGACATTTCATCGCATTTATTTGCTAAAATTATTAGTTTATTATGAATTCCGTGACACTCATTATTAATCTTACAATTATTTATTATTTTTTCTAAAATTGCTACTTCATCGCTAGTATTTAGAGCAGAATTAATATCAACTACAAATATAATAATGTCAAATTTATTAAAATTATTTTCAATATATTCAAAATATACATCTTTAGTTCTACCATCATTTAGTCCAGGAATGTCATAAATAGTGAGATATATATCTTTCTCTAATTCTAAAAAATCATGAACCTTTGGGACTAAATGATATACTTCTTTAATGTCATTTTGTGTAACTACTTCTCCAGACTCTGATAATTCTATCAACTTTTTATTAATAATACTATTATTTTCTATAATTTTTTTAGCAGCACGTGTATTTAATTTGTCTGTCTCTAGATAAATTTGCGGAGTCATAGTAGTTCTTTTAATTTTACATTCTGAATATGTATTGGCAAATATAGTATTTAAAAGAGTGCTTTTTCCAGCACTAACAGCACCTAAAATTGCAATATTAACCTGATTGCGTTTAGAATCATTATGCCAATGTTCGGTCATTATTTAGTAATGAATATGTATTTACATGATAATACTGAATAATTTTACAATCAATTTTATTAAGGCAATATAAATTATAGAATAGTTCTAACTACCATTAATATCTATGATACAAATGATTTTAAATATAATAATTTATTAGTAATTATATGTTTAGTATTAATTACATAATTATTATGTAAAATTTTTTCAGTAATACCATATCCAATATTAAGATTATAGTTTTGTAATTTGATAAGTTGATATTCATTTGGCGATAATTGTTGCTTTAATTTTGTTAAAAAATCATTTATATTATATGTATTATCTAGTGTAATGGATGTAATAATTATTTTATACATAGTATTATTTAACTTATAATGAATAATAATAATTTCTTTATTTTTTAAATATAGTGTATTTGAAATTAATGCTTTTTCTATTTTATAAATATTTTTTAAAGGTATTTTTAATCTTAACACGAATTTATTACTAATTTTATCAAATTTAAACTTATATAAAAAATGCGAGTTTATACCAAAAAAACGTTTTTTTAATGCAATATAATAGTTTATTTGGTATAATATGTTAATTGTATATATTTCATCAGATACTATAGTATTTAATTCATTTATAATTATTTTATTAGTTTCATTCGTTTCATTAATTTCATTCGTAAATTGGGAATGTTCCATTATATATAAATTATCGTGGTGTGTATTATTATTATTTGAAAAGAAACTATTAAATACTGAATTTGTTAAAATATTTTTTTGATTTGCCATTTTTTTAATATACCCATCAAGTTTAATTGCTCGGTCATTAACTTGTTTATTGTCTGTGGGAACTATAAACCAATCAGCTGTTGGTAAACTATCCATAATAACTATTTTTTCATGTAATTTTTTAAAATCACTAAATCTTTTTTTGATTATATACTGATTTTCATTTGGATATTTTACCAAAATATTATATATCCAAAAATATTCATTATTTATATAACATTTGTCCATAGAAGTTATATTACAGTAAATATTATTATTGAAATATATTGATAATTTGTATCCAATAAAAAATAATAAAGTAGTTCCTATAAAAATTAAATTAATAATATAATCAAATGGTAGATAAATCATTGATATGATTAATGGAATACTAATAGATTCTTTGCTAAATATTATAAATTTAATAATATTAATAATTTCCCTATAAATATGTGGATATTGTCCATTTTTTTTTTTATAAAATTTATACTTGAGCACTATATTAGATATTTGTATTTCTAAAAAAAATTTAATTATAATTGTAATAATAGATGAAATAATAGGGGTTATTATACCATAAATAATTAT
>Ga0213868_10006720_pt1 | contig 10103 bp, 10 predicted proteins | sample PICome_9_FD_160087 | JGI IMG/M metagenome (GOLD analysis project Ga0213868, IMG submission 160087) | Coastal seawater microbial communities near Pivers Island, North Carolina, United States - PICO127 | ecosystem: Environmental > Aquatic > Marine > Coastal | place: USA: North Carolina...
GGTGAAGGAACAAAAGAACTTGCCTCTCATGTTGCAGATTTATGTGAAAAAAATGAAGCTAAATTTAAGTTTTTATACGAAAATAAAACTCCTCTTTTTAAAAAGATAGAGACAATAGCAAAAGAAATTTATAGAGCTGATGAGGTTATAGCTGATACAAAAATTAGAGATCAATTAAAGTCTTTTGAAGATGCAGGATATGGAGATTTACCTATTTGTATTGCAAAAACACAATATAGTTTTTCAACTGATCCAAGTCTTAAAGGAGCTCCAACAGGTCATGCTTTACCAGTAAGAGAAATTAGATTATCGTCTGGTGCAGAGTTTATTGTTGTAGTCTGTGGAGCAATTATGACAATGCCAGGACTTCCAAGAGTTCCAGCTGCGGACTCTATTAAACTGAATAAAGATGGTGAGATTGAAGGTCTATTTTAAATTAGTTCTTCAGATAATTTAACCAATTTCTTACTTCACACGTTCTATCATTAAAATTCAATAATTCATTTTCAGATTTAATATATGAGATATGATTTTGATATTCTTCTTCACTAGAAAAATTTTTATTTACAAATAATCTCTCTTTACGACCAGCGATAAGTTTAAGCATTTGAAAATATTCATAATCAGGGTGATATTGTAGGCCAATAATTTCAGAGTTTCCTGCATTAAAGCTAATACCCATTACATTGTTAACTTTGTCACTTGATAAAAGAATAGCATTTTTTGGTAGTTCACTTACTTCGTCAAAATTAAAGGCTGGTGATGTAAAAATTTTTTTTTTATCTTTGTATATATAGTGTCTTTCACCCTCATTGTTAACAGTTACATCTGAAGCAATTCCAATATGAGCACCATTTTTTCCAGGGTTTACTTTACCCCCAGCTGCTGTTGAGCATACTTGCAATCCCCAACAAATTGCTAAAATCTTCTTTTTCTGAGTAAAACAGTTAGATGCAAAATTGATATGTTTCTTAATCACATCTGTCATATCATTTAATCTCATTGCACCACCAGTAAAAACAATGCCACTATACTTACTCATATTTTTTAGAGCATTTGCTGTATCATTATCATTATTTGGATTTATGATCTCTATATTTGATGATGACTCTATCTCTAAAATTAAATTTTTTAGATTATCTGCTGCAGAAGCTCCAGCTACTTTAATAAAAAACTCGCTATCTTCTTTGTTGTTTCCTTCAACAATTAGTATATTTAAATTAGTCATTTGAACAATTCACCAGTCATACTGTGCTGATACATTATCTTCATATCTGCTTCAGTTAATTTTTTTGGATTTCCTCCTGTCGATGGGTCTGCTAAAGCCATTTTAGATAATTTATCAATATCAAAATCTTTTTTATCAATCACTTCTGATAATTTATGAGGCATATCTAGTTTTTTTCTTAGATCTATAACCCAATTTATAAAACCATCAAAAGATCGATCTTTAAGTTCTAAATAATCGCAAATCTTAATTATTTTCTTTTCAATCACATCTTTATTAAAAGTTAATACGTAAGGCATAAATATTGCATTAGATAAACCATGATGGACATTATTTAATGCATTTACTGGGTGGCTCAATGAATGAATTGCTCCCAAGCCTTTTTGAAATGCTGTTGATCCCATGCTGGCTGCTGTTAACATGTTTTGTCGTGCTTCAATATTTGATCCATTATTAACAGCTTCTAATAACCAATTATTAATTAATCTCATACCTTCTAAAGCAATTCCATCTGCCATTGGATGATATCCAGGAGCACAGTATGCTTCTAAATTGTGAGCTAGAGCATCCATGCCTGTTGCAGCTGTAATTTTTGCAGGCAAACTAAGTGTTAATGTTGGATCTAAAATAACTATTGAAGGTAAAAATTTAGGGTGAAAAATTATATTTTTGATACCTGTTTCTTCATTCAAAATTACAGATGCCCGCCCTGTTTCAGATCCTGTTCCAGCAGTTGTTGGTACAGCAATAATAGGTGAAATTTTGTCAGAGTTTGCTTTAGTCCAATTATCCCCAACATCTTCAAAGTCCCAAATTGGTAATGTTTGACCTGACATAAATGCAATTGCTTTACCAACATCTAAACCACTACCACCTCCAAAAGCTATTACTCCATCACATTTATGTTTTTTATAATAATCTGTACCTTCTGAAACATTCGTGCCTGTTGGATTACCAACAACATTTGAATATAATTCAGCTAAGATACCATTTTCTTTTAGATTGTTTAAAACATTAATTACCATTTTTGATGTAGCAAGACCACTATCTGTTACCAACAATGGTTTATTAATGTTTAAAGTTTTGCAAGCAATACCTAGATCTTTAATTCTATCTTTTCCAACCCACATAGTTGTTGGGTAATTCCAATTTGATTTCATTTACCAGTTAATTTCTAATTTTTTATTTTCACATATAGTATTAAGCATACTAAACATAAGAGGAAAATTTTTTGGGTTAAGATCTTGTAAAATTTTTGGACCGATTTCAAAAGCAAGTTGAGCACCTTCTACAGTAACATCTTTCATAAATTCCTTTTTTGCATTTTTGTATAGATGACCTTCACCCAGATATTTTCCCATCAAACTATTTCTTCCTCCAATGGCACTTACATATAGATCGCCTAAACCAGCCAATCCATATACTGTTTCTGCTTTGCCTCCATAATGAGTAACGAACTCAACCATTTCAGATATAGATCTATGAATTAATGAAGCAGAGGTATTTAAGTAATATTTAGATTGAATTTCCTTAGGTGCTTTAGAGTTGCTTAGCCCTTTTGATGCACCAATTAACATTGAGTAAATATTTTTAATTGCACCTGATAATTCAATACCAGTTAGATCATCTGATATTTCTGTTGAATAATATTCAGTTGATACAATTTTTTTTAAATTTTGTGCTTCTTTAATATTTGGATTTGCAATAACTGTTCCTGTTCTCATTTTATTTGCTAGGCCAGCTGCTAAACAAGGTCCTTTAATTGCAGAAACATTTACTTCCTCATGGCCTTTTTGATAGAGAAGTTTTTTAATTTTATCTGAAAGTGTTATTAATTCATTATCTTCTATAGCCAAACCTTTAGTTAATAAAATAATTGGAAGATTTTTTTTATAATTTTTTGCTATTTGATCAACAAACCATGCAATTCCTATTGAACTTACGCCGGCTACAATTATATCAACTCCTCCCTCAAGAATAGATTTTAATCTTTCATATTTTTCAACTTTTAGTTTAGCTGGTAATTCTATATTTAGGGCTGGATGAAAGTTTTTATTTAATTGAATATTATTTATTAATTCATCTTCCAGGTGAGTGCCTATAAGTGTTACTTCATTTTTATTTTCAAGGCATGGAACAGTGAAAGCTGAGCCCATAGCTCCTGCTCCAATAATAATTATTTTTTTCATAATAAAGTATTTTTTTATATTAATTTTTAGCATTTTGTGAGTAAAGTACAGTTATAAATTTTTAATAAAGGGGTTTTTTATGAGTAAAGTTGCAATAATTGGTGCTGGTCCTTGTGGTTTGTCTGCTTTGAGATCTTTTGAACAAGCAGAAAAAAAAGGTGAAAAAATACCTGAAATAGTTTGTTTTGATAAACAAGAAGATTGGGGAGGACTATGGAATTATAGTTGGAGAACTGGGTCTGATCAATATGGAGACCCTGTTCCAAATAGTATGTATAGATATCTTTGGTCTAATGGACCCAAAGAATGTTTAGAATTTGCAGATTATTCTTTTGATGAACATTTTGGAAAACCAATACCTTCTTTTCCACCAAGAGAAGTTTTGTATAATTATATTTTGGGTAGAGTGGAAAAGGGAAATCTAAAAGATAAAGTAAAGTTTAATACTACAGTTACTAATGTTACTTTTAGCAATAACAGTTTCGAACTAACTTATAGAAACAAAAAAGATGATTCAATTTCAAAAGATAAATTTGATTATGTAGTAGTATCAACAGGACATTTTTCAGTTCCTTTTATACCTGAATATCCTGGAATGAAATCTTTTCCTGGAAGAATAATGCATTCTCATGATTTTAGAGATGCGGAAGAATTTAGAGATAAGAATGTTATTGTACTTGGTAGTAGCTATTCTGCTGAAGATGTTGCTCTTCAGTGTCATAAATATGGAGCAAAAAGTGTAACCATAGGCTACAGACATAATCCAATGGGATTTAAATGGCCCAAGGGAATGAAGGAGGTTTACCATCTTGATAGACTTGAGGGTAATAAAGCAATTTTTAAGGATGGTCATGAGCAAGAAGCAGATGCTGTTATTCTTTGCACAGGTTATCTTCACCATTTTCCTTTTATATCTGAAAATCTAAAGCTTAAAACAACCAACAGATTATATCCACCAAAGTTATATAAAGGTGTTATTTGGCAAAATAATCACAAACTAATGTATCTAGGTATGCAAGATCAGTTTCATACTTTCAATATGTTTGATTGTCAGGCTTGGTATGCGCGAGATGTTATAATGGGGAAAATAAAAATTCCAAATGACTCGGAAATTGAAAAAGACATAAATAAATGGGTATCGATGGAAGAAAAATTAGAAAATCCAGATCAAATGATTGATTTTCAAACTGAATATACAAAAGAACTTCACTCTTTATCTGATTATCCTAAGATTGATTTTGAATTAATCAGAAAACATTTTAAAGAATGGGAACATCATAAAGTTGAAAATATTATGACTTATAGAAATAAATCTTTCTCTTCACCAGTAACGGGTTCTGTTGGACCAGTTCATCATACACCATGGGAAACTGCAATGGATGACTCTTTGAAAGTCTTTTTAGATCAAAAAAAATAAGTATTTAATATTTAGTTTATATGATATTTGTAAAAAATCTTAAATCTGTCTCTGATCAAGATTGGACAACCACGGATAAATACCCAGGAGTGAGATGGAAATTTTTAATTGATAAAGATTTTGATGGAAGTTCTGGATTATCACTTGGTTATGCTGAAATAGCACCGGGAGGGGATTTAACTCTTCACTATCATTCTCCTGATGAAATATATGTGGTTACAAATGGCGAAGGTATATTAAATAAATCAGGTGATTTAGAAAAAATCAAAAAAGGTGACGTTGTATATATTGGTGGAAATGAAAAACATGCTTTAAAAAATAACGGAAAAGAAACTTTAGAATTTTATTGGATTTTTCCAACAGATCGTTTTTCAGAGGTTAAATATCTAGCCTAACTTATCCCAAGTTGTTTCTTTCGCTGATCAACCCAAGTTCTAATTAAGTTATCAAATATCAAGCCAATAAAGGCAACGCAGATACCTAGTGTCAATCCTATACCTGCTCCATTTTTGTCTGACAAAGCCTTAAGAATATATTGACCTAAATCTTCTGTTCCAATAAATGCACCGATAATCACCATAAATAAAGCAAATACTATTGTTTGATTTAAACCAAGCATCATATGAGGAAAAGCTAAAGGAAATTCTATTTTGAATAATCTTTGAAATTTTGTTACGCCCGACATTGTTGCTGCGTCATGTAAGGCTGCAGGAACACTTCTTAATCCCTCAATAGTGTATCTTGTTGCTGGTATAGTTGCGTAAACAATAACTGCAATTAATACTGATGTATCTGTTATTCCAAAAAGCATCATTACAGGTATTAAATATACAAATGATGGGAATGTTTGAAAAATATCACAAACCCCTAACATAAAACTTGCTGAATTTTTATTTTGAAAACATAAAGTACCAACTGTAAATCCAATTATACAAGATATAACAACACCAAAAGTTGCCATGTATGTTGTCACCAAGGCCCTGTCCCACCATGGGCTAAGAGCTATAAATAATGTTAATCCACAAACAACTAAAGCAGAACGAATGCCACCTATTATATATCCTGCACCAACAATCAAAACTAATGTAGCTACAGCAGGCATTCTTAAATATAATGCACGCATCGGCTGAAGGACATCTACAATTAACCAAGTATTAAATGCTTTAATATATACGAAGAACGTATCAAAAATCCAATCAACACCTTTGTTCCAAAAATCAGCTGTCGATATTCCTTTGTTATGTGGAATTTCAAAAAGATAATTAAAACCTTCTTTAAAGTAAAAAGAACCAAAGTATGCAAATACAATCCCTAATATTATAGCTACAACAAAAAAGAATGTATTTTTATGACGTTGAAAAAAAGTTAAGTTACCAAAATAGTCAATTTGTTTATTAGCCCAAGCTAAAGACATTTTATCTAACAAGATTGCAATCAAGCTAATACACAATCCAGCTTCTAACGCTAATCCTATGTTTAACTGATTTAAAGCTAGTAATAAATTAAATCCTAAACCTTTTGCTCCTATAAAAGCTGAAATAACTGCCATGGAAAAACAAACCATGATAACCTGATTAACACCAATTAATATATCTCTTCTGGCTGTTGGAATTAATACTTTAGACATTAATTGCCAATTACTACATCCGCTCATTTTACCTGCTTCAATAACCTCTGGAGATATACCTCTAAGACCTAATAAAGTTAGTAGTATCATTGGCGGTACTGCAACAACCATAGTTATAATTACAGCCGCATGATCACCAACCCCAAAAAGAACAATTGCTGGAACTAAAACTGCGTATTGAGGCATAGTCTGCATTACTAAAAGTATTGGATACAAAGCTTTCTCAACTCTTTTACTTTTAAATGCCGCTATACCTAAACCTAGACCAAATATAAATGATAAAGGGGCTGCTACTAATATAAAAGAAAGTGTTTGCATCGAAGGTTTCCATTGACCAAAAATAGAAATATAAATCATTACTAAAGCAGCAAATAATGCAAGTCCTTTACCACTAAGTTTATAAGCAAGTATTGTTGCTCCTGCTGCTACGATTGTCCATGGCAAACCTGGTAATTCTGCCCAAGGATTGGCATCAATCCAGTCCCAACTAGAAAATGCAACAATAGTATTAAGGCCACCTAATAAAATCTCTCTTATTAATTCAATAAGAAAAGTCATGAATGACGTTAAATTTCTTGTTATTTGTAATACTAAGGGTCGAGTTTTAAATTCTTGGGTATCCTCATTCCAAAATTCCATTGGCATCCACTCATTCATTAAGAAAAACAAGGAGTCATTTATCCAAATAGGAAGCCATCCAAGAAGTGGAGGCAATCTCCAGAAAACATCAAAAGCATAATACCTAACTTCTTTACCAAATAAAATGTATGAACTTTGATTGGGGTCTTTAATAAATTCTGCTTGGCCTCTTATAAAGTTATATGTTTCGGGAACATCAATCGCAAAACATAATGCAAAAAATACAATTAATAAAAATAACCATTGAAATAACTTAGGATATTTTTTAATCAATTCCATGTTTTAATTATTATTTTTACGTCCTCCAAAAACTGTATTAATAATTTTTGATGGATTAATAGAACCTATAATTTTATTATTCTTGTCAATTACAGCTACTGTTTTTTCTTGAGTTAAAATTTTTTCTGCAACATTTTCAATAATTTCATCTTTTGAAACTTTTAAATCACTTAAATTATCTTTAGTAATTGCCTCCATAACATCTTCAATTAACAAAACTTTTTCTCTAGGGACTTCCTCGGTAAATTTTCTTACGTATTCTGTTGCAGGATTTAAAACAATATTCGCTGGTGTATCTAATTGTTCAATAATGCCATCTTTCATAATCGCAATTCTATCAGCTAGTTTTAAAGCTTCATCAAAATCATGAGTAATAAACATAATTGTTTTTTGCAATTTATCTTGAAGTCTTAAAAATTCATCCTGCATTTCTTTTCTAATTAATGGATCTAATGCAGAAAAAGGTTCATCTAAAAACCATATATCTGGTTCTACAGCTAATGATCGAGCAATACCTACTCTTTGTTGTTGACCTCCTGAAAGCTCTCTTGGAAAATAGTTCTCTCTTCCATCAAGACCAACCAATTTTACCATTTCCATTGCTTTACTAATGCTATCTTCAGTTTTAATTCCTTTAATCTGAAGTGGAAAAGCAATGTTCTCCACAACTGTTTTATGGGGTAGTAGAGCAAAGCTTTGAAAAACCATTCCCATTTTATTTCGCCTAAGATCTATTAACTCTTTATTATTTAGCTGAAGTAGGTCCTGACCCTCTATAAAAATTTTTCCACCTGTTGCATCTGTTAATCTAGAAATACATCTTAATAAAGTTGATTTGCCTGAACCTGATAAACCCATTACAACTAACATTTCTCCTTTTGAAACTTCAAAAGAAGCATTATTAACACCTACAATACATCCATTTTCTTGAAAAGTTTTTGCGTCTACATTGCCATTTGATTCATCAAGCATTTTTTTGGCATTTTCTCCAAAAATTTTATAAACACCTTCACATTTGATTATTGGATCAGACATAATTTGTAAATAGGTTATACGAAATCAAGATAAAATAAAATCGATATAATTTGTTTTTCCTCCTCAAAAATTTTTAATATAATAAACTCTTGTATCAATTCCTGTACTTAAAAAACTTAATGCTTCACCACTAACAGTAATTGTTTCGTTAACACCAACGTTTTCTCCACTCACTACAAACCCTGCAAAACATTTTTTCTTTTCTTTGTCCCATTTTACAAATGTTTCACTTATTTTATTGCCATTTATTGTATACAACTCGTGTGCTCTAAAATTTAAAAAATTCGCTCCCATGATTGCTCGCTGTGGAATAAGTTTTGTTGCATTGCAAACTTTCTCATAAACTTCATCTGTTAATCTAAAATGGTCGGTTCCATCAAACGATACTAAAATTCCTGACGGAAGACTTGAAATCAGTTTGTCTAGTTTTCTTGCTTCAGCAATTCTTTCTTCTTCAATTTTCATTTTTGCAACTAGTTCATCTCCCTCACCAAAAATATTATTTAAGATAGCAAAAGATAATATTACAATAATTATTATAGTTACCAAACCACCAAATTGTTTAACAGCTTCTGGTAATTCTTTTATTTTATGTAAATATTTTTCTTTTGACATTACTCTTGCAACTTTCCATTTATCCATGTTCCAGATTTTTGTTTTCCATCAGACCATGTAAAAGTACCTTGGCCATTCATAAACCCTTTGGTCCACTCACCTTCATAAGTTGAGCCATCAGGAAAACTTAAAGTTCCTATACCACTCCACTCACTATTTTTAAATTCTCCTTTGTAAATATATCCATTGGGCCAAGTTTCAGTTCCTTGACCATGCTTTTTTGTACCAACCCACTCACCTTCATAAGTTGTTTTGTCTGTATACACCCACTTACCATAACCATTATCACAATTTCCTTCTTTACATCCAGTGCTTCTAGCTATAGCAGAAGATGTAATAAGCAATCCTAAAATTATACTAATAAGGTATTTTTTCATTTTAATATTTTACACAAAATTCATTAAAAAAAAAATCAAACTTTTTTCTCTTTTTTGCTACATGAATAAAAAGAAATTTCTTTTTCAGAGTTTTCGCTTTTAATATTTCGTGTAATTTCATGAATTAATTCGCCAGATTTTCTATCTATAATAGCTGACTCCGAATATTTTTTTTCTTGATCTATGGATTTAAACAAAATTATATTCTTATTTACAACTTTAACATTTAATTCTTTAGATTTTGAAAGAAATAAAGATAATCCATTTACAAAAAGTTCTTCTGGTTTTGATGCTATAATTTCAAATTTATCAAGACCCTTTTCATCTAAATCTTTAGCTAAAAATGTTTGATAATTGTATTCTAAATTTTTTATTATTTTTTTTTCTAAATCACATATAAATTTTAAATTTATATTTTCTTGAATATTTATATCTTTAGCAAATGAAAGATTGCCAAAAAATAAACTAAAAATTATTACTGCTAGATATCTGATCATTTTATTAAAAAAAAATCTCCCCCAACTTTGTTGGGAGAGATTCAAATTTAAAAGCTTTACCCTTATTTAGTAAAAGCTTTCCAAACTTTTTTGTTCTTTTTTAACCATGCTTTTGCAGCATCTTCATGAGTCATTTTGTCAACGTCAACTAAAGCTGCCATTGCACCAATTTGACTTGTAGAGAATGACATTTTTTTGAA
>Ga0213868_10006722_pt1 | contig 10100 bp, 5 predicted proteins | sample PICome_9_FD_160087 | JGI IMG/M metagenome (GOLD analysis project Ga0213868, IMG submission 160087) | Coastal seawater microbial communities near Pivers Island, North Carolina, United States - PICO127 | ecosystem: Environmental > Aquatic > Marine > Coastal | place: USA: North Carolina | collected...
ACCAATACGTACGCTGATATCGTCAACATACCTCGATACGATGATGCATGTGTCGCGTAAATGTTCCGAACTATATTGACGGTAGTCAGGTCTATTCTTCGACCAAAGTCAGCATTTGCATTATTTCCACCAATATTGGGAAAATGGTCCAGGATGGAACTCAACCTCAAAGATCACTTCGACTCCATCATGACCAATACGTACGCTGATATCGTCAACATACCTCGATACGATGATGCATGTGTCGCGTAAATGTTCCGAACTATATTGACGGTAGTCAGGTCTATTCTTCGACCAAAGTCAGCATTTGCATTATTTCGACCAATATTGGGAAAATGGTCCAGGATGGAACTCAATCTCAAAGATCACTTCGCCTACACCATGACCACTATCTTTGGTAGCATCATCAATATACTTGAATACAAGGATTTATATGATGAGTAGCTGTTCTGACGTAAAATGAAGGTATTTCATACCTTTCCTGCTTGATTCATTTGTCGACCAACATCCTACGACATTTGAAAATTGGTCCAGGATGGCACTCGATCTCGACTACTTCTCGTCTCGACCATGACTAATGTCTACGATGGCATCTTGAAAATAATTTGCGACTGTATTATAAATCATTAATATAATTCTTGATATTGGATTTCTTGCCACACTTGAGTATTGCTTATGAACACTCGACAATTCAAAACAGTCAGTCTCAAAACTGAAGTCAAATGGCGAAAAAAGGCCTGGTTAGTAGAAAACACAATCTTCAAAACTTCAAACCGCAGAAATGCAGAAATACGCAACGAAAACGACACGACATCTGTAGTTGTATTTACATACTTGCATCCGCTGAAGATGAACCTGAATCTCATTTTAGTTTCAGCCATAGCTGTAATCAACTTGACTCTGATTCATTCATCATCCGTACCGAGAAAAATTGTCGTTGCGGTAGACGGTGGAACTGAGTCGATCCGTGCATGTTGCTTCGATGATTGCGGAAACATCGTTGGAAAATCATGTGCCATACCATACGAAACATATCATGAACAGCCCGGTTTTGCTGAGCAAGATCCTGCTGATTGGTGGAATAATATGGGACAAGCCGTTCGTGGAGCATTAGCTTCTGTAGAGGAAGAATTCGAACTTGGAGAAACCACTAGTAAAGAGTGGTCATTTTCAAATTGGTTTCAAAACATATTTGGAGCAGGAGAATCAGAGGTGGAAAAGGTTGATGTGAGATCTCTTGTTGCAGCAATATGTATCGATACTACATGCTGTTCTGTAGTAGTTCTAGATGAAAATCATAAGCCATTGCGAAAATCTTTACTTTGGATGGATGCAAGATCTGCCCCACAGACAGTGGAAATAATGAAAAAGGCCAAGGGAGATAAGGCGCTGAAAGTAAATTGCAATGGTAATGGTCCTATTTCAGCTGAATGGATGACACCAAAGTGTATGTGGATTAAGCAAAATGAAAACAGTCTGTACAATAAGGCTAAATATATCTGTGAATACCAGGACTACATAAATTACAAAATGACAGGGGTAATGTGTGCCAGCAGTTGCAATGCTGCTGCTAGATGGCACTGGGATGGGGATAAATGTATTGATACTACAAAAGATAAATATGCTGGAAGACCCATGTCTCTTTATAAGAAAGTGGGAATGCTCGATTTAGCTGATAAACTTCCACAAGTATGTCTGCCCATGGGGAGTCTAGTCGGACGATTGACTCAAGAAGCTGCGGACCATCTTGGTCTTCTACCTGATACACCAGTAGCTCAAGGAGGACCTGATGCGTTTGTTGGAATGGTTGGACTTGGGTGCATACATTCTCAACAGCTTTGTCTCATCACTGGGAGTTCTCATTTACATTGCGTAGTAACATCCAAGCCTTTGACAGCAAATGGTTCTTGGGGTGCCTACAAAGGTGCTCCATTACCAGGGATAAATTTTGCTGAAGGGGGTCAGAGTAGCACTGGATCTCTGTCACGCTGGGCGAAGAAATTGTTCGGGGCACAAGAGTTGAGCTATAAAACGTTAGATGACGAGGCAGAAAGTATTGCACCTGGTAGTGACGGATTAATCGCTCTTGAAACCTTTCAGGGAAGCCGAACTCCAGTAACAGATCCGCTCGCTCGCGGTGCTTTAGTCGGGCTAACCCTTTCTCACAGCCGTGGACATATTTGGAGAGCGCTTATGGAGGCTGTATGTTTAGGTACCAGAGCTTGTATTGATGGGCTGGAGAGCGCAGGTCATACATGCTCTGAAATAATTATTGCTGGAGGAACGACAAGATCACCACTGTGGCTACAAATGCATGCTGACGTGACTGGTAAACCTGTCATTTTGTGCGAAAATATTGATGCACCGTTGTTAGGATGTGCCATTCTTGCGTGTGTTGGGTGTGGAATACATGCATCTGTGGAAGACGCCGTCAGGAGCATGGTGCGAGTGAGTAGACGAGTCGAACCAGATCCACGTAGACAAGTTATCTACGACAAACTTTACAATGAAGTATATACCAAACTTAGCCCAGCTGTTCGACCTGTAGTACATTCCATATCAAAACTGAGAGGAGGTGGCCAATCCGATATTGATCTTACTGTTTCTCCTTCAATTCTAGCCGCTGATTGGTCTGACATGAAAAATGAAATCCGTAAATGTGTCGATGCAGGTCTTCTCAGAATCCATACGGATGTGTTTGATGGTGTGTATATAGATTCCCCAAACGCCCTAACATTTGGTCCCCAGGTATGTATGCTTGATCTATTGTGTACTAAGTGCGTTCAATCGTATCTCAAAAAAGTCTTTTAAACATCTTATCAAGATGGTAAAAGCTATTCGATCGGTTTCAAGTGAAATAATTATTGATATTCACCTTTGTGTCGATAGACCTGATCGTTACATTGAATCTCTCGCAGAGGCTGGTGCGAATCGAGTTATATTTATGTTAGAAGCTGTAGATCAAGAAGGAGCAGTTAAGATGGCCAAAGCAATCAGACAAAATGGTATGCAGGCCGGTATTTCGTTGAACCCTTCAACGGCTGTCGATAGTGTCTTTCCTTTGTTAGACTCTGGTTTATTTGATACAGTTGATCTTCTTGCAGTCCAACCAGGTTTTGGTGGGCAAAAATTACAGGAATCAGTTCTTGGAAAAATTCAAGACTTGAAGTTATGGATAAATCAAAACAACCACCCTGTTAAAATCATGGTCGATGGGGGAGTTAATAAAAAGACCTCAGCAATCATTCGAAAGTCCGGGGCTGATATTTTGGTCGCCGGCACCTTTCTCTTCCAACATGCTATCTCAATCGCCGAGGGCGCTAAAGAACTACAACTTTAAACTCAAACTGGTACGTTAGGACAAATTTAGATATTTAATTCTAGCGGCGATTTTCTTATGAACAGTCATTTTGTCAGCTTTCGTTAGATTTTCTTCCAAAATATCGAAAAGGTAATGCAAAGACTCAGTAATGTTGCCTTTCTTGGTTAGATTTTCAACTACTTCAATGGCTTTGCAAAATTCAAAACTACTGCTAGAGTCATTCACACCAGTTTGTTGTCTATCATTGCCGGATGAAAAACTAACGAAGCGATTTCCAGGTGTTTCAACTGACTCCGCAAGTTCTTCAAAAGTCAACGTCTTCGATGGCAACTCAGTTGCGGATCTACTTCTAAATTTTATAGGGGTTCCTGAAAAGGGACTAGCCTCAACTTTGGTCAAATCCACGATGGAGTTGACATAGATCAAATCGTGTGATGCAACTCCAATCACTTGTTTGTGTTTTGCTAGAGTTGAGCGTGGCCCAGACTGATCAGAATTTAGTTTCATTTTATCAAACATTTCGCAAATCCCTGGACCTTTCAATTCAAACATTCGCCTGAGCTCTGACTGGGAGAAGTGCCGCTCAGTAGCGCAACCAGAGCTTGTCATGAGAGTTCTACGGATACCATCCTTATGCACTTGTTTCTCGTACATTCTTTCTTCTACGGATCCTTCGCCTGTCACAAACCGGTAGACTACTACGCTCTTCTCTTGTCCTATTCTAAAACAGCGATCAACGGCTTGATTATCATCGGCTGGATTCCACGATGGTGAAAATATGATAGCTCTATCAGCTCCTGTAAGAGTCAAACCAACCCCTGCTGCCTTCGTTGATAATAAAAGTGCATCGAAGTGAGTCTCTTCTTGATTGAATCGATCTACGATACTTTGACGAGTTTTTCCATCGACACTTCCGTCGATTCTTCCAAGACGCACTGGGAGTACAAGTGAAATTATGTCCAATATCTTCGTAGACGGTGAAAAGATCAAACATCTATGGCCTGCTTTGACCAGCTTTGTTACAAGATAAACTAACACATCCAGTTTTGGACTGTCTCTCCTCAATGTTTCTACATCTGCAGTAACTTTCTCGTTATCAACTAATACTGGATGATCGCATAATTTCTTCAAATGAGTGATTGCTTCCAATGGAGAACTGATTTCCCCGGAAATAATTGCAGCAACTTTCCCTCCGTCTACTACATACTTTTCGTAGAGCTGCCGCTGCAACTCGCTTAAACGTAACCAAATCACAAGCTCAACCTTATCAGGTAAGCAGCTTTTGAATTCTTGGTTCTTCATTCGTTGCAAAAAATGTGGTTTGAGTTTCTCCTTGAGGGCTTCATTCGCCTTGAAAGCCAATCTCAACGTATGATCGGAAGCCATTTTATTGCGGCCTTCCTCAATGGGAATCGCATAGGTATTCATAAAAGTCTTTTGTGCTCCAAATATATGCCCAGCTGTTGCCCAGTTAAGTAAAGCCCAAAGCTCTTTCATATTGTTCTGCACTGGAGTACCAGTCAGAAGCAACCGATGCGTCCTATCATCTCTACAAATTCTAGCACATGCTTTGTGCTGTTCAGTGGTATGATTCTTTAGAATATGCCCTTCATCACAAATGACATAATCCCAATAACAATTCGAATCTTTTCCACCAGCCAGGAAATCCAAAGTACTTGATTTAACAAGGCCATACGTTGTAATCATCAAATGAGGACGCATTTCAGAACATCTCAAAGCTTCTTCCAACATCATGGCTCTCCTCTGTTTTTGAATTTTACTATCCATCATTCGAATCGTGATATTCAACCCACAGCACTGCTTCAATATACCAATTGCTTCTCTTTCCCAACTCTTCAAGACTGCAACAGGACAGACAATAAGAGCATTACGTATTGTCTTTGTTCTCATGAGTCCAGCAAGAAGAGTAAGTACTTGAAATGTTTTACCTAAGCCCATATCATCACCTAATATCCCACCAATTCCTTTGGAATGCAAGGACGCCATCCACTGAACCCCAACTTTTTGATGATCGTAAAGCTTGTCAAAGAGTCGTTTCGGAATGGCATACTTTGGCCACTTGTGATTTTCGACTTGATTAATATAGGATGTACCTCGAATGATAAAATCACCATTCTTATTCCTACACCATGCTGTTTCTTCGACACTTGACATATCCGACATTTCATCCGCTTCTTTCACAATGGAGTCAATACCATCGTCATGTGGAGAAAGTAAAGAATGACAAGGAGAAGGTGAAGACAAATCAAATATTGGTTTGGTAGAAGCCATTTGCGTCATTTTCTTTTCAAAACGATGACTTTGGTAGGAATCATCCGATGATGTACCATATTCGACCTTATCATGATTTTCACTTTCAGAGCCATCAGATGAAAAGTGCAATTCGTCAAGTTGACTTCGTCCCTGTTTCTTAGTATTGGTTTGGTTGCGTCGAATTCCAATATTTAGTTGTTGCAATGCATTATTTATGTCATTGTCACTCTCATTATCATGATCATTTTGTTCTTCACTACTGCTACTGCTACTATCTTCTAAAAGAATCGGTGGTCTTGTTTTCCTTTGATTTCTATTCTTTGATGTAGGAATAGACAAAGAGCATGAGGAATCCGATAGAATTTCAACCTCTTTTGATGATTCTTGACTGCTTTCATCCGAATCTGAGTCTAGAACAATGATTCGATTTAGACGTATTGTCGTCATGGTTCTAAGTGATGTATAGTATATATGAGTGAGTATATGCTTTTCGTGCAATGCGATGAAGGAATAAAGGATGAAGGAATATCGTCGTTGTGTTTGGGTAAAGTTTGAATTCATGTCATGTCGTTCCTAGTTAGTACAGGAATAGATTTGAATTCTGGAATGCCTAGATAGTACCCATTCAGCTCAGAGGGAAGAATTCCGAATTCATTTATTCAAATACATCATCGAATCAATCGATATAATTGAGTTTTCATAAACAACATTCCATAATCCCAATGAAAGCTCATTCCAAGCCACTTCGAGTGGGGATAATGGGAGCAGCGAACATTGCACGAAAGAATCTTGTCGCCATATGTAATTCTTCTTCCGCGTGTGAAATTGTAGCCATTGCATCCCGTTCTTCCCAAAAGGCTGAATCACTGGTTCAAAATTATGCACCGAAAGATAAACAAATTTTGATATTTTCAGGAGAGAGTTCATATTCTGATTTACTGGAATGTGATCTGATCGATGCCGTTTACATCCCCTTGCCCACCACACTTAAAATGGAATGGACGATGAAAGCGTTACTTGCTGGGAAACATGTTCTATGCGAAAAACCTGTTGCCTCTAGCGCATCAGAGTACAAGAAAATGATTGATTTAGCCAAGGCTCAGGGGAAGTATATAATGGATGGTGCCATGTTTGTTCACAATATTAGAACTCACCATCTACTTGATTTTATAAGTCATAAAGATGTCTTTGGAGATGTAACACGAATCGGTGCATCTTTTACCTTTCTTGGTGATGACGATTTCTTGAGCAATAATATTAGATGTTCTCAAGATTGCGATTTTCATGGATGCCTCGGTGACTTGGGATGGTATTGTATTCAATTTGCTATCCTAGTGTTCAGAAGAGTAGGATATTCGACAATTAAAACGGCACAAGTGACTCATTGTGTAAAGAATGAGGATCAAGTACCAATCGACGTAACATGTCTGGTAACATTTGGATCAGGTGATGGAATAGAATCATCAAGGGATAAGATTCTATCGTTCCATTCAAGTTTCTGTCAAAGTCTCAGTCAACGATTCGAAATTTGCGGGTCTAAAAAGTCACTGGTGATGGAGGACGCTGTACTTCCAAACAGTAGATCTGTCGCTTATCAAGTCAAGAGTCAAGAGCTCACATACATTGATCAGTTTTCAGTCCATGAGACTGATACATGTGAGATACCAGGTGGGCCTGTTCAAGAAGTGCTCATGTGGCGTAATTTTTCTAATTTTTGTGCGAATGAAAACAAATGGGATGACCCGAATGCAACGAGTGTATCGTCTGTCTCACTTGAAACACAGAGAGTCTTGGATGCGCTCATGAAGAGTATCGAGCAAAATTATGCCGTGATCAATATGATTGATTTTGAAACAATAGTAGAAAATTAAAAAATAGTCTTTTTTGAAATTAAAAAAAATACACAATATTCTCATCCCTTTGGCATCACTTAGTTTTCTTTGCCTACTCTTGATTGTGCAGATCTTCCCATCGATCTTTTGGATGTAACAGTGGATTCTTGGTTATTTTGATCAGTGGCAGCGAGAGCTCTAGCCTTGTTACTTGCACCAACACCAATCGTTCTGGTAACTTGAGAAACACCATCAACGAATTTCGTTCGGAAGATAACATTTGCGTTATTGAACATTCCTTCCTTTAGCGAAACCACAATGAATTGACTCTGAGAGAAATGAGTCTTGAGCATGTTACCAATATTTTGTGTGTGACTCAAATCTAACGCGGCATCAACCTCATCAAGAATGTACATTGGTGCAGGTTTGAAAAGAAGCAAAGATAGAATGAGAGAAAGGGCCAACAATGATCGTTGTCCTCCACTTAATTCACTTAGACTCTCCTTCCATACTCCACCGAATGCGACTTTTACTTCTAGCCCTTCCCATGCTTCCAGTCCGTCGGGAGGCTCAAGCTTGGCAAATGCTCCAGGAAGTAACGTTGAGAAGATGGAACCGAAATCCCTATTGACTTTGACCCATGTACGTTCGAGTTCACTCTTTTTCTTCACATCAAGTTCTTCAATTACAGACTCAATCTTTTTCTTATCATTTTCCACCACTTTTCGTTTTCTCATGAGTTCGGAATATTCACCCTCTGCCTTTTCAATCATTCCCATAACTTTCTTGTTCACCTTCTTGGAGAGAACTGCTTGCTCCTTCACAAGATCATCTAATTGGGTACTCATGCCATCAATGTTGGTGGTAGCAAAGTCATAGTCACCCCCAGGAACTCCAAAGGCCTCCTTTTCCGTCTCGATCCAAGGGTATTTTTTCAGTAAAGCAGAGGCCGATTGCTCAGCACTTTGGCGACTCTTTCTGATTTGGACAATTTGCACAGAAATCTTCTTCGACTCAAGAGCAACACTTTCACATGCTTTTTCAATGTCAGACTTTTCTTTACTCAATTTATTCAGTTCCTTGCTGAAGGATTGAACCTTTTCTTCAGCTGCATCCAAAGACAACTTGGCTTGGTCGTATCGTGCCTTAATTTCTCCTACTTGCATCTGCTTTTCGCTTTCGACATCAGCTGCATGACTTAGAGCCTTTTCTGCAGCCAAAACAGCCTCCTTGGCAGCAATGAATTCAGCCTGTAGACTCTCAAGTTCTAAAACTAGAGTTTCTGTTCGTGTTTCGGCTCCTCGTGCTTCTTTCACCTTCTGCGCTACCAATTTTTTACCACTTGTGACTCTTGCTTCAATATCTTTTAGTTTTTCTTCACGACTGGCTGTAAGTTCCGCTTCCTTTTCTTTGAGTTCATTGTAAAGGCTCCATTTCTTTTCCTTTTCTATTTCCATCTCTTCAATTTCTTTTGATGCAGCTTCGATTTCCGTTTTCATAGCGGAGAACTTCTCGTACAGCATACCGTAACTGGTTTGAGAGAGGTGTTTTTCAACTGCTTCAAGCTCAGCTTCACAAAGTTCCAACTTTGCAGAGGCATCGTCGAATGCTTTGGCAGACGACTTCATTTTGTTGAGGGATTCAGTAACGATTGCGAGTTTTGCTTCGCATTCTTTTAGGCTAGAAGCCGCCGATGCTAACTCCGACATATTTGCCAAGGTAGTTCCAAGATTATTTTTTGATCCACCAGAAATAGTCCCTGAGGGATCATAAGTATCTCCTTCAGTCGTAACAGTGCGAGTTCTTGTCTTATCGCAAATTTCGTTGGCTGCCTTACTGTCATTTACAATAATTGTGGCACCAAAAACATATTCCAAAGCAGTACGGACTTCTTCATCAAAACCTACCAGCTCAATTGCAGGTGATGCAGTTGCTCCCAATTTTTTTGCGATGGCGTCAGCTTGAGTGGCTGCGGCGTTAGTGAGTGTCTTAGATCGGATTTTATCCAGAGGAATAATAGTGACGCGACGCTTGAGCTGTCCTCTACTTAGAAGAGCTTTTCCAGTAATTGCTTCATCTACCACAACCTGATAGAGTTTTCCACCTGCTGTGACCTCAAGTGCAGTCGCATGATCGGAATTCTTTACGTGGATGAGTTTAGCCACCAACCCTTTCACTTTAGTACGGTCAAAACCCTTCACTGGATCTGAATATTTGAAAGATAGTCTACCTTCCAACTGGGCACTCAGAGTATCCACAATTTCCTGGAAATGACTCCTTGAAGCTTCAAGCTCATCCTTTTCAGCTTCAAGAGCAGTATACTCATCCGGAGAGAAAGAAATAGATTCAATTTTCTTCTTCAATTCATTTACTTTCTCAGATGCCGCATCTCTTTTTGCAGCTAACTTGGAGGATGATTTTTCTTCTTTTTTCATTTCATTCTCAACAGGCTATATTCAAATTAGAAGATGAGTTAGAGACAGATATAATTCTTCAGCGAAACATTTTGGATTGATACTTACCTTGATAGATTTTTGCAGATGTTTCATCTTCATAAGAGCTTGCTTTGCCTTCGCTTCTGCACTGTTAGCATCATTATGAGCCTTGCTTATTTGATCAGGAAGGGTCATTCCGTCTCCAGATTCTTCTGAACTTATTCCAGCACACATATT
>Ga0213868_10006724_pt1 | contig 10099 bp, 12 predicted proteins | sample PICome_9_FD_160087 | JGI IMG/M metagenome (GOLD analysis project Ga0213868, IMG submission 160087) | Coastal seawater microbial communities near Pivers Island, North Carolina, United States - PICO127 | ecosystem: Environmental > Aquatic > Marine > Coastal | place: USA: North Carolina...
TGATCAAGTAGTGGCGTCCCTGTATATCGTAAAAATAGTTTTAAAAAACGGAAATAAAGATTGAGAGATATCTCCATGTTGCGCAACTGAACAATTATGGTTATTGAACTTTTTAACATTCATTTCGAAAACCACAAAGCAACTAGTGTTCCTTGGATCTATTATATTTGTATTGAAAAAAATAATAATGTCAACTTACCATCAGGATTGCGCACAAGATGAGCTCCGTGAAAGGTCTGAGGTGGAAGATTCCAATGATCCGAATTTGCAACCGAGGCTTGCCCTCTATTGCCCCCACTGTTCAATTCATGAATGACCGCCAATTGACAATTGTATGTGGTCGATTCAACTTGCAACACATTATCCTCTGTACTTTCATTTCCTATATTGACAGCCGAATGTGACTGGGCATCAATCGAAGTGGCCGCATTATTGGAATTCGATTCCGATGGGACGTTTTCGTAACTAGAAATGACCGTTGGATAAGGCGTTATTGCCACCCCTGAAGATGTCCGATGCACACCGCGACCATTGGATGTATTCATGATTGCTTTTTATAATGATCAATAAGATCCAGTTAAGTAAAATTCCTTTGATGGATCAAGCTTTGAAGTGTTTTAGAAAGATATTTAGAAGGGGAAGTTTTTCCGTTTTTGATTTTCTCATTTTTACCGTTTGTTTTTTTTGCGCGAAAATCATCACAAATCCAAACTTCAAACTATTTGTCCCTCTCTTCAACCAAAAAAGACTGTATGATATACGAGTATGTACAAGATGCTATTTACAATTACAAGGTCAATTATCTAAATCAATGGTTCCATTCGCAATCATCATAGCTGTTTCATAACTGACACCCTTTCGGTCCGGCTGAGGACATGAATGAGGGGCTAGATTACACAAGGCTGGTCGACCCTCTTCTCCCTCTTTCTCTATTTGACGATGAGGCCACCAGATATCTTTGTGGCGTTCAAAAAACTCGATCCATTCAGGCCAATGCTCTGATTTCACATACGATAAGGGGGAAGCACCTCTACAATCTACTATATGCATCAATCGTCTGTCTTGATTCAGTAACAATTCTACTACCTCAAAACATGGCTGGAAGTAAAATGGATGGAAATTCCGATATATATATATATATATATATATGCATCGATGTGAGGTTCCATGATGTTGTGCACTGAATAACAACATGAACCAAACAATCAAGTTAAGGACTTACCTTACTGGTCCAACATGCATCATGAAAGGGTGTCCTTCCGAAATCATCGCAGATTTGAACACAACATCCATGTTTTAAAAACACTTTTAGCAACTCATGATCTCCTCTCCGACATATCATGTGTATAATGGATTCACCATATGCATTGCAAGGGTTTTGACTGACACCTCCCTTCAACATTTTATCAACAAGGGTAATATTTGAGGTTCTAACAGCTTGTAGAAGTTTCATACCATAAGATGCTCTTTGATATTCAGTTGGTTTGCAAAAGTATCCACCTTCTAATGCTGGATAATGCTGATTTGAATAACCTCGCGAAGATAACAGTGAAGCAAGGTATTCTTGTAATATAGTCTTTCTGTCATTGGAAATATGTGTCTTTAGTGGCACAGAAAGGTTGCATCTGGGTATTGTATGGCCATGAGTTGAACTATTATGTTGAGATTTAAATGAATAGGCTGTTTTCTTAGGAGATGAAGGCGTATTCAGGTCAATCAAATGTGTTTTGACAGAAGTCCGCTCTGAATCTCGTATTTTCGGTTGCGCCCTGATCGATGCATAAAAAGAAGTTTCTGAATACTTTGATTTAAACAGTGAGTCCATTTTTAATAAAGGTGCATGAGTCGAAGGCTTTTCATCACTAATGTACTTGAAATGATTCGGTTCCAGTGGAATCAGAGACTTCCTTGAAAGTTGAAGTGTCGGCACCGTTGCAAGTCGATAGGTAATTGAGGAGTAGTTTTTTGAGAGACGTTTGCTGTCGCTTGATTCACCTGAAGTGCCCTCGGGCATGATCTGTTGTCAACCTAAGAAGTAGGAAAATGTAAATGATATGTGTATTTGGGACCATAGATTCCCTGTAAATGGATGACAGGCGAAGCAGGAAGCAGTTGTTTCTGTTTTAGTTTTGTGCCACCTCATTGGGGGCTGAATTCCACGAACGTTCATCTGACATAATTTAGATCAGAGAAGAATGCTTTCGAAGATCAGTGGACTCTCTCGGGTCATTTTGTGTTCGAACCAGCGAAAACACAATTTGAATACAGTTTTTATTAATAAAACTCATTTTGGATTACTTACTTAGACTATAAGAACATGAAGACATTTATTCCTCCTCTGAAATACTCTCTATTTCACAAGGAAACCCAGCATTCGTTAAGCTCTGTACAAGGTTCTTCGTGATAGTCCCAACATCTGTGTCATTGGAACATTCCAACAGTACTGTACCGCTGCCTCCTTTTCCAATACTGTTTAATTTTGACGACCCATCAATCACATGCTCAAACTTTTGAAACGTTGCATCAATTTTATTGATGCATGCAACACATCCCATGCTCGGGATGTTCAAGTTGACAAGTATTCGTTTTGAATTACCATGCAATTCACCATTTGAAATCACTTTCCTCTTGGAAACACGTCTTTTATTGTTGATGAAATGAATAACTTCTGGTAAAAGAGCAAGGGACCATGTACATGCGAATCTGACAACATCCATCTTTTGTTTCATGGTATACATTTCAATGGATTTGAATATCAATATAGATACAAAATAGGGTCTCAGTGGTCCCAGAACAGTGTTGAATCCAGCACAACCTACACCAATAGCATTTAGAATGAGCTGTATTGCACAGCATGCACTAGACATTAATGGCAGAAATAAGTCTAAGCACGTTTGGATACCAGTTCTTATAGTATCAGATGGTAATACTTTGATATTCGAAATAAATTCCATGAATGGAATGGAAATACCATAACGATTGCAGCATGATGTACTTACAGGAGACATCATTTTTGAGATGATAAATTTCAAAACAAATAGTATCATGGTATTGATCAAGATTTGTTGCCAGATTTGTTTCGTGTTGAGCAGAAAGTATGTTCTTGAATCTTGTTCTAGTGAAGGAGCAAGAGATTGGCTCGAGCCTTCATCACCAAAGCTAACTCTAGTTGAAGACTGTTCGGAAGATGATGTTTGAAGGTTCCAAGGATTTTTATTTCGATCTAATGGAAATGAACTCGTATTTCGTGACTGAGTTGCCGCGGAACTTTGAAACCCGAAACTCCATGGAATGAGCCCATCGAAGCTAATAATCATAAAAGCAGTCAAATACGAAAACGATAAATAACGCATCGTTCTATTCTATCCGATGAAGGACATCAATTGGACGTCACCAGAGAATGTTTCAATTACAGGAAGTTGCAGGTTGCAATGTAATGAGTGATGTGTTATGTGTCGCATTTTGTCGATTTTTGTCCACTGGATATACGAGTTTTGTGGCCATGTTAAGACATACATCACTTCGCGCTTCTGATCGTATATCGTATCGTAGATCAGGTAGACTTCATTTAGAACTTAATTCAACTTTATTAACGCAACAACTCTCTTAAATGCCATGGCATCATCGCCAGTAAGTCACATCTAAGAATGCAATGGATTTATAAAAACGTTACGAATGGTCAAGTCAGTCGAAACGTTGTATAAAAAACAATCATAATGATGGCATTGGTCATGACAAAATCCAATCTTTTGGACATACATGCAAATAATATGGGAAATGAAGAAAGAGTAACTATAACTCAAACAGAACATTCATCCTATATATATAAATGGAGGAAAAGAAAGCTATTCATGAGAGATATTGTTCAACTTCGATTGAGATCGGAATCAATCACATGGGAAGATGAGTAGTGCACATCTACTTCTTTCAGTCGCGCGCATCCATTTGAAATGGTCATTATGGAAGATCTATGTAGATAAGGGCCGTCATCAATCAGTATTCAAATGTTCCTAAGTAAGATTAGTTAATTTTGGCCCGTATTTGTCCATGTGTGGGCTGTATCTCAATAGTATATATAAAATGAGTGCCGTGGTCGAAACATGCATTATGAAATATGTAAGTGAAGGATAACGTAAGAAGTATGTTGTGTGAATAGATGAAACGTGAAAAGTTTTTTCAAAGCATCGAAACAAGGCAGGACTCAGGCGGAAATATGAGTGGAGAATGGCTCTTTCAGCAATCCATCTTGGGGGAGTACTCCGAAATGGGGAAGTAAACTACTCTTCATGTAAGCAGGAATGCTATTGTCATTCAATACCTGAAAAAGATAAAATATATGAGTGTATTGCTGTAATGAAAGCTAAATATGATGCAACCTCACTAAATACTCACCCCACTTCGTGTATAAATGAATCTAGCATCATCTTGATTTTCCCTCCTTCCACCAATCCTGCGTCGTTGTGATCTGTTATCGTCGCCATTCTGCTCCTCGATCCCCAATAACCTGCTCATTTCTACCTCAAGTTTTCCTAGTTCATCATGACTTTCAAGATAATGCAAGTACTTATTGGTCATCATAGCTAGACGTGAGCCATAGTAGACAACTGGCACCATTCTGATTGCTTTTGAAGCTGTGGAATACTGATAACTCATCTGGTTTGTAAGAATTTCCAGAATATCCCTTGTCAAAGGGGTACAATTTTCGTTTGCCTTCAACACCGCGTTTTCATTCAGAAGAACTCGATAATGTACTGGCTTGGATGTGCCGAGGCCTGATCCATGAGCGACAAGGATAAAATCAAATCCGTCAGAGCCAGGCTCGGAAAAGCAAGTCACTTTGTTTGGATTGTTTAACCTCATTCGATCTTTATCGATCTCACCATAAACATTTTCAGGGGGTGAATCAATAATTACATCATCAATACAGGAACCAGACGGTACATTGAAAACACCATTTCCTCTAACACCGTCAACCTCTGGGTTTTCAGGAACGATTTTGATGTTCGTATTGAGCATGCACGCAACAAATGTAATGAGTGGACAACAGAGATTGCAACCAGCAGTACAGCTGCAATAATGATTTGATCCCAGGACTTCTGTGGCAAATTGATTGTATCCTTTACGAATGCTGTCTATTTCTAGACATACCACGTTATCAAAACTACCTTCTGAAACACCTTCACGGTAAATAATCATTCGTTTAGGCACGTGTTTATTCACGGAATAATACTGTGCTAAAATAGATGTTGTCAAATCCACAAGAACATCATCGTAAATGTTGTCGCTACAGCGGCTGCAAAGTCTAACATCATGTGCAATTCGCATACCATAGACATCCAAACAAACAGATGCCACAATTATAGACTTTGAATCTTGACTTCCAATTTGATTGGATTTAGAACTTTTTTAAAAGTTGATATTATGAGAAAATGTTGTGGTTACATGATGACAATTATACAGTAACTTACATTCCCATGACAACTGTACATGTCTCTGTCAGCCAAGGTATTGTATCCGTCATCCACGCACGGGCATTCGTTGTCCTGTTGGATAGTTTTGCATTTACTTTAATAGCGACATTAGAGCAGCTTGGGGGCAAGGGTGGGAGATATCATGAGAATACTGTCTGAAACATGTGACAAAAATAGATAGAGATGGAAGAAACTTACTATTGGTCCTTGCGTTTCTGTTCCTGATATTGTTTCAACGCTATGCACTGACTTTGGATACCAAATTTGTACATACACAAGTATTTTATAAATGCATACTGATCATTCTGAGGTTCCTTTGTATCCATCACTGCAAACAAAATTGAAGGGCATTCAATTTTTTTCTCAGAGAACTCTAACTCAACAGAGTAGGAAAATTCGGACAATTCTGTTTCTTCCAAAACTGTTCCATCGTCTAACTCGTAGCAAAAGCATTGAAAAGTTGCATTTATGCGCCTACCATCTTTTTCAATCATAAATGTAGTGTCAAAGTAACAATCGAACGGGTCAACCAAACTACCAGATTCGTGGATTTTTACCATTTTTCTGGCAGGTTTCTTTATTCCGTCAACAATTATGTAATGGGAATAGGGAACATCATTTCTTGGGAGCATCAATGCTACTTTATTCTCTCCTGTCAGCATTTCGAGAACTAAACATTCGTAATGGGAACCATTATTCTCTACTCGAGTCCGGAAATGGATATTCCTCTCAAGAAAATAACCTGTAGAATCCTGTAAAAAGACAGAGCGGGCCCTTTTGATAGCATCTTCTACCATCCCAACAATTCTTCCAGTTCCATTATTTAGATGGCCATTATTGGCTTGAACTTTGCATTCATGTACCAACTTTTCTGAAGGCATAATCATTCCATGCTTTGAGGCTACATTGAAAAAGTCCTTTAAGAACGTATTGTTGATATTACTGAAGTCAACGTATGCAAAGGATTGCAACTTTGCTGGGCTGTGTTAAGGAGCACTTTACTATGAGAGCATTTCAATCATTTACAACTGCTGAGCACAAAATACTTACACTTTAAATGTATTATACACGCCCTGCTTTGCGACACTCCATGAGCCATTCTTGATGAAAGCCGTTGTATCATTTCCGAATTGAATTCTTGGCTCCTTCAAAATCTTTGCCGTCAACTGTACTGGCTCATTCGACCTTCGGAGATTATATTGACTCAAGAGGTGATCTGGAGTCAATCCCAAATCACCAATTCTTTCAAATTCAAGATTCATAGCTTGATTAAAAATCTCTCTCTGCTTCTGCACTAACGCATAACCGCCATTGTTTGAGTAAAAATCTAGCTTCGCCGTTACTTGTTCAGCAGTATTGGCCCCTTTGATCTTCTCAAATTCCATTGAAAAGAATTCAAGAGGGTACCACTCATAATGCATATTGTATTTGGGCTTGCCAACGCATACTTTGATAATTTTGAAAAAGAGAAATGACAAGTCAGTCCCTGGTTTAAAAGAGCAGTATGAATGATTATGTTTCTAACCAATCTACTTACTTAAAGGCATTTTAGGGTATCGAATGGTCAGTCCATGGTGAATTAGGAAGTATTCTGCGACAGTAACCATTCTTTCTTGTTCGGAACCGTCTTTCAAAGTCAAACCATACTCATTGATATCATCAGAAATCCACATGATAGCAGTATCATGCGCAGGGTCAACAGTTAGTTTTTTATACCTCCGAATGCACCTTTTAGTTCCCGTCCAACTTTCTGTCTCTGTGTTTTTATAAGTACAAGGGATTGCAAGAATACGGTGTAAGATTCTGTTGCTACAATAACATGACATGACAATGCAGATAATGAACAACGTACTGTATCTCGGAGGTGCTTTCGATTCATACTCCACTTTGAGCTTAACCTTTGACAAGAGCTTCCTTATTTCCCCCTGTAGATCCTTGTCTAAAATATATGAATCTATAGAGGGGATTCGAACTTCACCAATCTTCTTAGACAATGGATCCAGAACCTTGAGTGGCGGCCATGCAAAGTCGATCACAGGTGACGTTTTCACAAAATAGGAACTTTGATTTCCATTGGAGCACAATTTGACAGCATTTAGAATCCCCATCATTGGTTCGTATACGTTTCTGTTTCTCTGTAAATATTTGTCAAAGAATTCACCATGAGGGAAAAAATACGAACAAGGATCATACTCCATTCAATCAAACTACGTAGTGATCTTACATTTTCATATATACCTCGTAATTTACCCTTCCAGGTATCTTTGGTTTCTTTGGTATCAAAGTAGAACACACGAGGAGATCTTCCAAACGCCTAAAGAAATATATATGATGGAATGACTGTAAGAATATATGTCACATGCAAAATCAACTCCAAAACGACAAAAAATGGAATGAATTAACAACGCACCTTCATACCAGTGGCAAGCAATGCCGATTTCATAAGAATATCTAGAAATTGTCTTGAATTGTCCTCCTTATTGTTACCAACCACAAATGAAACAGTTCCTACTTTTGTAAGTTCCACAAAGAAACATTCACTCCTACTGAAAGCGGCATCAGGATCATTTTCTTCACAGTCCTTTTTCACCGTCACAGTGAAAATTTCCGAGTCACTGGGTTCCCCTGCTGGATTTTTCAAAAAATGCTCGAGAGCATATGCAGTTACACCTCCATCACTCACAAGTCGAACTCGAATGCGTTTGTTCTCAATGAGATCATCTGAAAGTTTCTTTAAAATCCTGTGTATTGTAGTGAAGTCGTAGGTATGATATTTTATATATAGGAAAAGAGAGAGAGAGAGTGAGATAACTTGTCATACATATTACATATATATATAGAAGACAAAGTCATATGTAATTTACCTTCGTGACATTCCAGAGGTGGTCGAAAGGTCAAGAGGCTCTCTCCTTGTATTCACCACACGTTGTTTAGTATCGTTATCATAACGTGTTCTCTTGATTTCTGCATTGTATTGGATCAATTCCATGTTTCTCTGTACTTCCAATTTATGATAGTTTGCCAGAACCCTAATTTCGCTCTTTCTGGGAGGGATTCTACCCCCTCCTCCTCTTCCACCTCCTCTTCCTCCTCCACCACCACGATATGGATTTCGTGCATCATATCCACCACGTCCTCCTCGATGCCTAATCCATCATGTGTTATAGGTTAGATATGAAGAAGACGAATGAGAAAAAGAATGAAATCATGTGAACATTGAAACTCACCAGGATCCGTCATCTCGGCCTCGTCCTCGGTCAGCACCTCCTCTTGAATGCGATTGCGCGTAATGCTGCTGGTACATGATGAGTAGAACAATCAATACGAAGTAAGTAATTAGAAGAGCGTTAACTTCTAAGTTTGTATTTGTTTGTGAGGGTCAATAGGGTCAAGAGTTAAGGGAATCTCAGAGATCCTCAGAGTGACACGCACACAAAAAGTATCTTTTTTGTATCTTTTTGGGATTGGGAATTGGGGCCGGTGTAGTCGTGTGAATAAATGAGAGGAATAACACGAGTAGGAATGAATCCATCCATCCATCCATCCATCCATCCATCCTAAATGTCACCCTGGCTGCTTTATAAACACACTACCATAACAAAGAAAGTAGGTAAGGAAGTACGTAAGGACTTATATATATCATTATTTACAAACTGCTTTCAAAACGAGAATGTAAGCAAACATTTCATTTTCATCCAACCAGGTACGAACACTTGTCACCATAACCTTTTATGTACTAACCAAGCGACCCGTTTCTCAAATCCCAAATCAAGAAACAAAGTATCTTTTGGACACATCAGACATCAGTAGGTTCGTACTCTACTCTCTACACACTGTACACTCTACACAGACACACCATACCTACTTAATTGTCAATAGGAAGATGAGTGTGGAATCCGATGGGAGGATGGGAGAAGAGGAACTGGATTCCTCCTCCTCACACAGCGGAGGATCAGAAGAGGATCTCATTTTAACCGAAAAACGAAATCGTACAAATTATAACTCCATTTATCCCTTTATGGATGTGGATCCACAAGACTTTGAATACGAATCTTCTATTTCGGATGACTCGGATTCAAATTCAAATCATGATAACGAATATGATTCTACTGATTCTACTGACTTTCATTCTGGGGAAATACTCAAACAGCGCAAAATCCTACGAATTCTCTCACACGGATGGATCCCCCGCAACTTCAATGATGATTATAATCCTCCTCCTACTGCATGGTTAAGAGTTGTGTACGACAATGGTGATGAAGCTAGAGAATTTCTCGCTTTGGCAATCGCTCAAAGTGCACGTGTGTCCAAAATGGTCGAATCCTATGCCCATACGGAGGCCATTCAGGATGCCGCCTTTCAAGCACAAGTCCAATGGCTCCTCTCCCTACGCCATCCAACCAAGGTTCGAAACACATCCAAAGGTACTAATGCGAATGCAAGTCAACGACGATCCAAGTCAACTCATAGGTCTAAAAGTGTTGGAACTGTCCCAAAACGAACCATTCCAAAACACACAAACAAGTCAGTGACTATTCCTGGATGCAATGTAGAACTCGTAAATTATGTTCGTGAAATTCATCGTACTGCAAATAAAAAGAAAGAGGTGCGTTTGGATTCGATTTTGT
>Ga0213868_10006725_pt1 | contig 10099 bp, 8 predicted proteins | sample PICome_9_FD_160087 | JGI IMG/M metagenome (GOLD analysis project Ga0213868, IMG submission 160087) | Coastal seawater microbial communities near Pivers Island, North Carolina, United States - PICO127 | ecosystem: Environmental > Aquatic > Marine > Coastal | place: USA: North Carolina | collected...
GTCATTTCATTTAAAGAAACGTCTTTTCCAGAATTTGAAGTTAATTCAGAGTTTTTAGAAGTTACACTAAAACTAATTATTGTATTAGAAATAGAATCTTTAGATTTATTTTGAGAATCATTAATACAAGAACTGAATAGTAAAGGTAAGCACAGTAATAAAAGTAGTGTTTTTTTCATTTTTATTTTATTGTTAGAACAAAATTAGTATTCATTTTTAAAAATAATAAAACACTCTCAATTGCGAGTTTATTAATTGAAACTATTCAATATGTTAATTAGCATATTATTTTTAAATTTTCTGGTAAAGATATTTAAACAATCCTGTTTCAAGTTGGTTTCTTTACTCATTTATTATGCTTTGCATAATACTGCAATTATTGTTTCTTTTATTTGTTAAATGAAAAAAATAATTTTGATATTAACTCTACTTCCAATCTTCTTATTGTCTCAGTCAAATAATACATACAAAGAATTTAATTTTGGTATTGCTGTTGTTGATGATTTTGGATTTCCAGGCGCATCATTTCTTTTTGGACAAACAAATTATAATTCAAATAATACCCTATTAGATTATCAGATAGGTATTGCATTTCCTTCGATTCTTACAGGAAAAGTTGGTTTTGGAATTGGAGATAAAGATTTTGCAACTATAATTGGAATTAGAGCGTGGCCAACATGCCCATATTTTCAATTTAGTATAAAAGAAAGGCATAATTTTAGCATTGAGTATCATGTTTTTAAAGAATCTGAATTCTTTCAAGGTACTAGCCTGATTTATACTTATGGAATTCGTTTTTAATAGATTGTTTTAGAAGACTATGCATCAATTAGAAAGCAGTTTATTCTACATTAATATTAAAAAACTTATACTATTCCTTTTTGAATATAAACTTTGTTGACATCTTTTCAAATCTAGAAAAATAATAACTTGTTATATTTTATCATTTTCTATTAATTAAATAATACCCAATACAAATAGATAAAATAGAAATGCTAAATAAAAGCAGATCATTTGGAGTTGTGAAATTATAAGATAACTTTAAAACTTTTTCAAAAAATTTAACAATTAAAACAATAATAATTACTTTAATTATTTTGTTTTTAAGTTGATCTAAACTATTTATTTTTAATGTGGAGTCAGCAAATTTATCTTTGGCAAAATCAATCTCACTAATAAATAATTCATAGACTCCAAATCCAAAAATTAATAAAACTATTCCAATTAAAAATAAATCAATAGAAGAAATAATTTTAAATAATAAATCATTACTGTTATTAATATCTTGATTAAATATAGGGTTGTTATAAATGGTTGCTTGAATTATATCCCATCCTCCAATTAAAAATAATGAAATTGATGAAATAATTGATAATATTACTGCAATTATCACTATAAATCTAGTACTCCATAAAACGTTTTCAAATTTATTGTTTGACATTTTTTTGAATAAATATTATATCAAATATATAACTTTATCTTATTTTAAAACAACTTAATTTTTAGTAGTTCTATTCATTTATATTTGCATTTATTAAAATTAAATAATGAACACCCTTGAAATCAAATACATAGGTGATTTAAGAACTTCTTCAACTCACTTAGACTCTGGGTCTATTATAAATACAGATGCGCCTAAAGATAATCATGGGCTTGGTGAAGCTTTTTCTCCAACTGATATGGTGTGTTCTGCTTTAGCAAGTTGTATTTTAACTATTATGGCTATTGCTGTTGAAAAGAATGGTGTTGATATTAAAGATACAAAAGCAATAGTTAAAAAAACAATGGGAAATAATCCTCGAAGAATTACTAAAATTGATATTGATTTAACTTTCCCAAAACATTACGATTCTAAAACTAAAACTATTTTAGAAAGAGCAGCCTATAATTGCCCTGTTCATCATACATTATCAAAAAGTGTAGATAAAAACATATCTTTTAAGTATTTAAATTAAACACAATAGAAAAATAATGAACTTATTATCAGTTGATAAGTTAGAGAAAAATTTTGGAGAAAGAATTCTATTTGAGAATTTGAGTTTTGGTATTAATAAAGGTGATAAAATTGCCCTAATCGCAAATAATGGAACTGGTAAATCATCTTTATTAAAAATTCTTGCTGAAAAAGATATAGCTGATTCCGGTAATGTTGTTTATAGAAACAATTGTAAAGTATCTTATCTATCTCAAGATTCTATTTTTGATGATAATCTAACTATTGAAGAGTTAATTAATAGTAAACACAATAAAATTAGTTTGATTGTTAATGACTATGAAAAAGCTCTTGAAGATCATAGTAAACTTTCTAATGCAATTAATCAAAAAGCATTAGATAAAGCTACTGAAAGGATGAATCAAGAAAATGCTTGGGATTATGAAAGAAGAAGCAAACAAATACTTTCAAAATTTAACATAAGTAATTTTTCTCAAAAAGTTGGTGTTTTATCTGGTGGTCAGAAAAAGAGACTATCAATAGCTCTTTTATTACTAGAAAGTTCAGATGTTTTTTTACTTGATGAACCAACAAATCATTTAGATATTTCTATGATTGAATGGTTAGAAAAATATCTTCAAAAACAAAATATTACCCTTTTAATGGTAACTCATGATAGATATTTTTTAGAAAGAGTATGTAATCATATTTTTGAATTAGAAGGAGGAGTATTGTATCATCACAAAGGAAATTACTCATATTTTCTAGAGAAAAGAGACGAAAGAGAAAGTAATTTTGATGTAGAAATATCAAAAGCTAAAAAGCTTATGAAAAAAGAGTTAGAATGGATAAGAAAATCGCCAAAAGCTAGAACAACTAAATCTAAGGCTAGAATTGATAATTTTAATAATATAAAGAAAAAAGCTAATTCTAAAAAAGTAAAACAGGAACTCAATATTGATGTTAAAATGGGTAGGATGGGAGGTAAAATACTAGAGCTTATAAAAATTAACAAATCATTTAATGAGTTGAATATTTTGAATGGATTTAATTATACTTTTAAAAAGGGTGAAAGAATAGGTATTTTAGGCAAAAATGGTGTTGGTAAGAGTACATTTTTAAATATTATAACTGGAATTGAAACTCCTGATAGTGGAAAAATTAATTTAGGAGAAACAATTAATTATGGTTATTTCACACAAAATGGTTTAAGTGCAGATGAAGAAAGAAGAGTAATAAATGTTTTAAGAGATATTGCAGATTTTATTGTGATGTCTGATGGGAGAAAAATAAGTGCATCTCAGTTGCTTGAACATTTTATGTTTTCAAGAGATTTACAGCATTCAAAGGTAAAAAGTCTTAGTGGAGGAGAGAGAAGAAGGTTGCATTTACTTACAGTTTTAATGAAGAATCCAAATTTTTTAATTTTAGATGAACCTACCAATGATCTAGATTTACTTACCCTTACAAAATTAGAAGAGTTTCTATTGCAGTTTAAAGGTTGTTTAATTTTAGTTTCTCACGATCGTTTTTTTATGGATAAATTAACTGAACATCTTTTTGTGTTTAAAGGTGATGGTATTATCGAAGACCATTATTGTTCTTATTCAGAGTATAGAGCCAAGCAAATTAAAGAGGAGAAGGAATTCAAAAAAATTCAACATTTAGAAAAGGAAAATTCTAAAATTAAATCTCATATTAATAAACTATCATTTAATGAAAAGTATGAATTTAATAATATTGAAAAAGAGCTAGTTGATTTAGAAAATGAAAAAAAAGTATTAGAGGAAAACCTTCAAAAGGTAAATGATTCTATTGACGAAGTGATCAAAATTACAAATAGACTAGCAACTATTGTTGAAATTATTGATGCCAAAGAATTAAGATGGTTAGAACTATCAGAAAAGAATTAGTACAATAACTTATTAATAACTATTATTGTTATATCAAAAATTCATTACTTTTTATAATTCTTTTTTTCTTTACGAATAGTGTTATTTATGCTTCTTTTCCAATTGAAGATTTTAATGAAAAGACAATCAATACTGTTTTAAGTCAAGACAATAATGATGATGACACACCCCTTTCTGCCTATATTCTTCGAGGTGTTTTGTTTTTTTCAATTCTTCTTCCCGGATTATACTTTTTAATTAGATCTTGGTTTAGAGCATGGAAAAATCAAGTTAGATGGGTAAGAATATTAACTTATGTTATTCTTGGAATTCTTTCTTTAATTTTATTATTAAGCGTTTTTTTTGGTATAGTTGGTGTTTATAATCCCGGTGGTTAAGAATTAAAAAGTAATTAAATAACTTATGAAAAAAATTATTTTGTTAATAATTACATTAAATGTATTTCCGAATTTTAGTTATGCATCATTTCCTATTAATGAGAACGAGAAAGTTTTAATTTCTAAAAGCGTAGAAGCACCAGCTTATGCTGAAGAAAAAAAAGTTTGGGGTAATTTATCTTTTTATTCGTCAATATTAAGTTTACTAATCCTTCCTAATCTAGGTAGTTCATTACTATTTTCAATTTTATCTATTATATTTGGAATAATTGGCTTGACAAGAAAAGTTAATTGGAAAGAGATAACGGGTTTAATTATTGGATTAATTTCTGCTGTAATCGCTATTTCATTTAGCATGATGGTAATTTCAAGTGGTGGTCTTGGAGCTGCATTTGGAGGATAGCTCTGTAATAAATCTAAATCTATAATATATAATTTTTTTATATTTTTTAGAATCTTATTATCTTTACAAAAATCTAATTTTTCATAAATGAGATATATATTTCTAAATCTATTTTTTTTATTATCTGTTTTTAGTAATGCTCAAAATTGGCAATCTTTTACAGATTCAATAGGTACATTCTCTTCTGCAAGATCTTCTGATTTGAATGGTGATGGCGTAATGGATATTGTAATTGGCGGCGGAACTGATAGTTTGTTTAGCAATAATGGAGTAATGGCATACAATGGAGTTGATGGCTCCTTGCTTTGGAAAAGATCTTCTAGAGATGAGCTTTTTGGAAGTGCAATTTTTCAAGATTTGAATTCTGATGGAATTAATGATGTTATTATTTCTGGTCGTGCTGCTCAATTACTTGCAATTGATGGATTTGATGGCTCGTTGTTATGGGATTTTTTCCCATATGGAACTAATCCCGCAGACAGTGGGCTCTATAATTTTTATAATCCTCAATTTATTGATGATGTAGACGGTGACTCATTTAAAGATATACTTATTTCTAATGGAGGCGATCATTCAGCACCATCTTTTCAATCTAACAGACCCCCAGGACACTTGATGGTTATTAGCGCTCAAAATGGAAATATAATTGAAAAAGCTGTTGTTCCTGATAGTTCTGAGATTTATTGTTCCCCTTTAGTTGCTGATATTAAAAATGATGGTAATCAATGGGTTTTATACGGAACAGGCGGAGAAAATTATGGAGGAAGTTTTTATGCTGTTTTGTTAAGTGATTTACTCTTGGGAGATATTTCAAATTCTATTGTTTTAGATACAGATCAAAACAAAGGTTTTATAGCTCCAGCTGCCATTCATCAAACAAGTTCAGGTTCTTATGATATTATAATTCAATCATATGATGGATTAATTACAAAAATTGATGGACAGACGTTCTCTAATTTATGGACCTATAAAAAATCTGGTACCGAGTCAAGTGCAGAACCAGTTATTGGTAATTTTACAGGTGATTTAACCCCAGATGTGTTGTTAGTTTTATTTAATGGAGTTGCACCAGCATATAATGATTATTTTCAAGTTATGCTTGACGGAATGGATGGTTCGGTACAGTTTATTGATAGTTTAGGTGCAATAAATTTTGCTTCTGCAAATGCTGTTGATTTAAATAATGACGGAAGAGATGAGGGTATTTTTTCTATTACATATTTTGATAATGGATATTTTGTAAATAAAGTTCAATCCATTGATTTTAATAATGATACCATTTTCATTTTAGATCAAGAAAGAACTGGTGTAAATATTGCTTCTACGCCATTAATTGCTGACTTAGATGGTAATGGACTGCTAGATTTAGTTTATTCTGTGAGAGAAGACAGTTTAAACCCTGTAGGTTTGAAAGGAATAAATGTTTTTAGACACGAATTAACTTCTATAATTCCTAATTCTGGAATTGCTTGGGGAAGCTATTTAGGTACAAATATGAATGGTGCTTATAACTCTAATTTAACTCCCTGTTGGCCAGGTACTATTATCTCTAACTTCAATAGACTTTTTCCTTCGTGTAATGGTTCTTCTGATGGAAATATTAGCTTAAATCTTGTTGGAACACCACCCTACACATATTTATGGTCAAATCAAAGCACTGACTCTATGATTGATAATTTAAGTTCAGGAACATATTGGGTTCAAGTAACAGACTCTTCCGGTTGCTATGAAATTGTTACAATAAATTTACCTGACCCTTACGCTATAATTTTTGGTGAAATTACATCACCTACTTGCGTTGGAGATACTAATGGTACTGCTACGGTAGTTTCATCTGGATGTCCTTGTATGTTTACGCTATGTACATTTTTATGGGATAATGGTGTAACCTCAAAAACAAATTCATCTTTATCTGAAGGTTGGCATACTGTTGCTATTACTCATGCTAGTGGCTGTGTGGTTGTTGATTCCGTTTTTATTCCCTCTTCTTATAATGGAGGTATGAGCGCAGTTAGTGCTTGTAACAGTTATGTATGGGACAGTATTACTTATACTTCATCTGGAATCTATTTTAACACATATACAGATACTTCAGGATGTGATAGTGTTCATACATTAAATTTAACGATATATAATTCAGATACCACTACAACTATAATTTCTTCATGTAATGATTACATTTGGAATGGAGTGTCATATGATTCTACTGGTTTATACAGTCATGTTTTTACAAATGAAAATGGCTGTGATAGTTTAGCCTTTCTTGATTTAAGAATTTTTAATTCCGATACAAATATAATTTCAATAGTTTCTTGTGATTCTTATAATTGGAATGGTATTTCTTATGATAGTTCTGGAACTTATTCTGCTTTGCTTACCAATGAAAATGGATGTGATAGTTTGGTTGATTTAAATTTAACTATTAATTATAGTAGTTCAACTTCAAGCTTTGAAAATTCTTGTGATAGTTATATTTGGGATGGTATTGAATATCTATTCTCTGGAGTTTATACTAATACTTACTCAAATTCTCAAGGTTGTGATAGTATACACACTCTTAATTTAACTATAAATACATCAGATACAACAACGACAAATGTGATATCTTGTGAATCTTATTTATTTAATGGAATAAGCTATGATTCAAGTGGAGTTTATAGTCTACTATATAATAATTCTTTTGGATGTGATAGTTTAGTTTTTCTCGATTTATCTATAACCAATACTATTGCTGAAATCATTGCTCCACTTAATCCAAATAATAGTGATCTTAGTGTAAATATTATTTCAGGAATTTCACCTTACACATATGTATGGAATACTGGAGAAAACACGCCAATAATTACACCATCTAATAATGGAGAGTATTGGGTTATTGTGACAGATAATTTTGGTTGTATTTCGGATACCGTTTTTTTTAATGTTGATTGGATTACTTCAAATTTAAGTGAATTAAAAATTGACAGATTAAATATATTTCCTAATCCATCAAATGATATTTTTTATATTCAATTTAAAAGTACAATAGACCAATATATTAATCTAAGAATTATTAATATAATTGGAGAGGAGGTTTATTCAGAATTCTTAAATAATTATAAAGGTGAATTTTCAAAAAATATTAATCTTCAAAGAAAATCTAAAGGTGTGTATTACTTAGAAATTACTACACCTAAAGGCATTATCAATAAGAAATTAATTTTGCAGTAAATCTTTATTGATAATATCATTGTAAAAAGTTTTTAATTTTAAAATATAAATATGAATTTAGAGGGAAAGAATATTATTGTTACTGGTGGAAGTCTTGGAATAGGTAAGGAAACAGCTAAAGCATTAGTAGATAAAGGGGCTAATGTTTTAATTACCGGAAGATCTGAAGAAAGATTGCTAAAAGCAAAATTATATTGTAATGCTGAAACAATTGAATTTGATATTTCTGATTTTGTAAATATTCCAAAATTTGCAAAAGAGTGTTTGTCCATTCTTGAAAATAGAGTTGATGTTTTAATAAATAATGCTGGAATTGGAGTTAGAAGTTCAATAGAAGAGTTAAACATAGATGATTTTCAAAAAGTATTTAATGTCAACGTGTTTGGACTATCTCTTTTTACCAAAGAAATTGTGCCTCTCATGAAAGAAAATAAAAGTGGAACAATAATAAATATAGGTTCAACAGCTAGTTTAAAAGGATATCAAACAGGTAGTATATATTCAGCATCAAAATTTGCTGTTAGATGTCTTTCACAGTGTTGGCAAGCAGAGTTAAGACCTTTTAACATAAGAGTATGTCAAGTAAATCCTAGTGAAGTTACTACTGCATTTGGAAATACTTCAAGAATAGAGAGGGCAGAAGTACATAATAAACTTACACCAAAAGAAATATCGCATTCTATTATTTCTGCAATTGAAATGGATGATAGAGGTTTTATAAATGAGCTTAATGTTTGGGCAACTAATCCATTTAACTAAATCGTAATTGATTTAGAAAATAAGAAGTTATAATATTTTTCACAATCTTTTGCAAGCTTTTTGTTCTTAGAATTTAGCTTGATATTTTTTATTTCATAATTATTGAATCCTCTACTACTATGAACATTTTTGTACCAGTACTTTGCCCAAATTCCATCTGCTTTTTTTGGGCCTTTTGACCATTTTAGCATTTTATTTGAATATGAAATATCTAATTTATTACATAATATTGTTAATGTTTTTTTAGGATTTTTTAATAATATGCTAGAATCAAGAACTATAGGAGTATTATTTGATTCATGAAGATGATTATATAATTTAAATTGTTGCTTTATGCCAATATCTTCAATAGTTGGGTTTGGAATTACCTTGTTGTAAGAATTTATAATTTCCTTTGGATCTCTAATAAATATTATGTTGCTGACTTTTTTTAAAAAATCCAAATCAATATCAATTAAAAAGTGTGTCATTAGTTTATGAAAATTAATATTTTTTTTAGGTGATAGTATAATTTCATTTATAATTTTTTTGCAATCAATTTCCATATTATTAATAATCTCATTATGGCCTGGGTGTTTAATACCTGTTTTATGCAAATAATAAGCATATAATACTTCATCATAAATTTCGGTATCTTTTCTATTGCCAAATGAATACATTAAGGCCGTAGAAATATTTCTAGGACATGACCAAAGACATATTATTTTTTTCATATTTCAAAAATAAAAAATCTCCACTTTTAATCAGAAAATTAAGATAGAACAAGTATAGTATATTTGTTTTAAATTTTTGAACACATAAGTTATAGATATTCTTTGTATAATTTATTGTTAAAAAAGCTATATATTTGTGTAATAATAATATGAAAAGCTTTATATATAAATCCTTTTTTTGTTTAATTGTTTATTTTGTTAGTATTTCTACAGTGTATGCTACTCATGCTGCTGGTATGGACATATCATTCGAATGTATTGCAAGAAATTCTACTTCAGATTTTTATAAAATAACAGTTTCGTTTTATAGAGATTGTAATAATACGCCAGCCCCAGGAAGTCTTGATATTGATTTTACATCTTCTTGTGGAAGCGGTTTTCAGACAATGCTTTTAAGTGCTGGACCCACATATATTACTCCAACATGTACTCAATCTGGAACTCCTTGTTCAGGAACTTCTAGCTTAGTTGAAATTGAAGAATATAAATATGAAAAATTAATTACTCTTGATCATTGTGATGATTGGGTTTTTACTGTATGTATTCAAAATAGAAATAATGCTATTACAACAATTCTTCAACCTGGTAATGAACAACTATGTGTTCAAGCTGAACTAAACAATTTAAATTTTTGTAATAATTCTCCAACATTTACTGAATACCCAGCACCATATATTTGTGTTAATGAACCTTTCTGCTACAATAACGGTGCTTTTGATGTTGATGGAGACTCTTTAGTTTATTCTTTGGTTACTCCGCTAGGTTATAATTTTGGAACAGGTACCGTGTCT
>Ga0213868_10006734_pt1 | contig 10092 bp, 4 predicted proteins | sample PICome_9_FD_160087 | JGI IMG/M metagenome (GOLD analysis project Ga0213868, IMG submission 160087) | Coastal seawater microbial communities near Pivers Island, North Carolina, United States - PICO127 | ecosystem: Environmental > Aquatic > Marine > Coastal | place: USA: North Carolina | collected...
CTTGGCGTTGACCAATTTCCAGTCCCCTAAGCCGGTGGTGGAGCTGAAGTGGGCCAGGCTGGTGCCATCCGGCCCGTGCGGGAAGTCACCATGCTCTCCGAACATGTGAAACACGCCGTCTTCGTAGTAGATGCCGATGTCATCGCACTGCTTGAAGGGAAAGGTACCTGCTGCTTTCCATTTCCCGCTGGCTTCCTCAAGAGGCCCTGTGAAGGTGTACACGATTCCTTCCTCGTAGAGATAGTAAGTGCCGTCGACCTTCACGCCGTCATCATACTCGTAGTGTTTGCCAATGATGTATTGGTCAGAAACGAGCTCCCAGTCCGCACTGCTCCAGGAGAACTTCTTCGCCCGCCAGAGGTGAGCAGCTTCCTCGGTATGGCTGATGATCAGGTGATAGGGGTATTCCAGCTCCGGATCGACGAAGAGCACCGAGTCATGGTTGTTGCCGTAGGTCGTCGTAAAGACCGGATTATCAACCGGGCGCTTCCAATCCAGTGGGTCGAAGCTGCTTGTCTGTTTTTTAGCCGCCTCGCTGGCCTTGTAAGCCTTGTGTCCGGTGGAGTCCGTGCCGAGGACCGGGTGGAATGTTTCAGGTTTAAACGCGCGGTGTTCTTCAACCAGTGCTGCAAGCTCCGGATTGCCGATCTGGTTCTTCCACTCATGGGCGTCATCCGCGTGGTCATAAAACTCTTCCGAGCCGTCGTTGTAATGGATGTAGCGGTAGCGCTCGGAACGGATACTGTAGTTGCCTGGGCCAAAGCTAGTACGTGCCATGTGGGGCCACTGCGTGTCCGGGTTTTTTAACAAGGTGGCCATGGAATTCCCCTCGAGCTTCTCGTCTTCATTGAGTCCCGCCAGCTCAAGCAGGGTGGGGTAGACATCCAGCAATTGCACGGGCTTGTTGCAGACCTTGCCTTGGGCCACCCCGGGGCCGGCCACAATGAGCGGCACGCGGGTGCTGTCTTCCCAGAGGCTGCGCTTCGCCCAACGTTCTTTTTCACCCAGGTGGAAGCCGTGGTCAGAGTAGAGGATGATCAGTGTGTTGTCTTTGGCAGGGCTTTTGTCCAGCGCGTCTAACACCTTGCCGACCTGGTGGTCAACAAAACTCACGCAGGCCAGGTAGGACTGAACCAGTGGCTTCCACTCGTCGTTTTTTACCACCCAGTCATGGGGTGGTGCCACGTGCTCGAGCCGGGTCAGATTGATCGCGTAGGCGGACAAGTCATCCAGATCGTTCTCCAGGACCTTCGGTAATTGCACGGAGTCCAGTGGATACATATCAAACCATTTCTGAGGTGCATACTGCGGCACATGCGGGCGGTAGAATCCAACAGCGAGGAAACGCGGTTTGTCTTGTTTCTTTTTGAGCTCATCAACGGCCCAGGCGGCGATCTTGTGATCCGGCATCTGTTCGTCTCGCTCCGGATACACGCCCCAGTCCCACGGGCGAACCCCGGGAAAGGAAGAGAGCTTCTCTTTACGGGACGGCCCGAATGCGCCGAAGGAACCGGCCCAGTTCGGTAGATGTCTCTGGTTTTGATTACCGTGGAAGATCTTGCCGGCTCCCGTGACCTGATACCCCTTCTGCACAAAGCGCTGCGGCATGAGCGTGTTCTTCTTGGCAAGCGGAGATTTGGAGAGGTCGGGGTTCAGAAAGTAGATGCCGGTGGTCGCCGGATAGAGCGAGGTCATCATGCTCGCCCGCGAGGGGTTGCACACGGGTGACTGGCAATGAGCGTTGTTGAAGAGCACTCCGCGAGCCGCGAGCCGATCAATGTTCGGCGTCTTTGCCTGCGGGTGCCCGCCCATGCAGCCGATCCAGTCATTGAGGTCATCGATGGCGATGAGCAGGACATTGGGTTTGGCGGTGTCAGCTGCCTTGGCAGCAGCCTCTCCAGCGAAGGCAGCCGTGCTGAGGCAGGCGAGGGTGAGAGCTAGCTGTCGTTTTTTCATATGGCAGAGTCTATTGGTAAAATAGATTACGGGCTTACCCAGCTAAAAATTGCGGATCAGGTAGTTATTTACGCGGCTCCTGCATTGGGTCATGGCGTCGGTATCATCTGTGTTTTACATGCATACATTCCTCCCGTCATGCCTTGCAATCCTAGCGTCCTCCCGCCTTTGTGTGAATTGGCCGCGTAGCGGCATCCTAAAAAATGAGGATGAAAGTAATGACAAAAATCAGATAATTTCTGCGTTTCTATAGAGGTGACTATTGGACTACAGCGCGCCAATGATTGGCTCATAAAATGAGGCCGCTTCAGTGATCAAAGAATAAAAGCTCCGCCTTTCTTTTCGCTGACACTAAAACCATGGACAAAACAATGACCCTACTACCGCGTAAGATCTTTTATCCAGCCATATCTGCATTCCTCAGTGTGGTGGCTGTGAGTAAGACGGCGGCCGAGAGCTCCAAGAATTTGAGCCCCAGGGAATTGGAGTTTTTTGAGAGTAAGATTCGCCCAGTGCTCGCCGAGTCCTGCTACGAATGCCACAACAGCGTAGACAAGAAGAAGGGCGACATCGCCTTGGACTGGAAGGACGCCCTTCTCGATGCTGATATCATCGTACCTGGCAAACCCGAAGAGAGCGATCTCATCGCGGCCATTTCACACGATCCGGATTTCGAAGCCATGCCATCCAAGGCGCCAAAACTCTCTCCGGTTACCATTCAGCAGTTTAAAAAGTGGATTAAGATGGGGGCACCCGATCCGCGCACCAGGAAGCCGACCAAGGCCGATCTCGAAGCCCAAGTGGACTGGCCTTCCATCCGCGACCGCCGAGCGCAGTGGTGGTCTTTCCAACCACTCAAAAAGATCACGCCACCAGTGGCCACCGACCAAGAATGGAACACCCATGCCATTGACCGCTACATCTACGCTGGCCTCAAAGCCAAGGGCCTCGAGCCTCAGGCTCAGGCTGAGCCCGCCACTTTAGCACGCCGCGCCCACCTCATCCTCACCGGCCTCCCGCCCTCACCAGATACAGTGGAGGCCTTCGTCGCCGATCCCAGTGATACCGCTTACGAGGCCCTCATCGACAAGCTCATCGCCTCGCCCCAGTTCGGTGAACGCTGGGCTCGCCATTGGATGGACTGGTATCGCTACGCCGAAACCCACGGCAGTGAGGGCGACCCTCCCGTTCCTTACGCTCATGTTTACCGTGACTACCTAATCCGCGCGCTTAACACCGACGTGCCCTACGACCAACTCATCCGCGAGCAACTCGCCGGCGATCTTCTCGAAAAGCCACGGCTCAACGATCAACTCAAGGTCAATGAGTCCATGATCGGGCCCGCCCAACTGCGCATGGTTCCCCACGGCTTTGGAGTGACTAACGCCTACGACGAGCAGATCACCTGGGTCGACAATCAGATCGACGTGGTCAGCAAGGCCATGCTGGGCCTTACCGTCTCCTGCGCGCGCTGCCACAACCACAAGTTCGATCCCATCAGCCAGCACGACTTCTACCGCTTCTACGGCGTCATGGTCAGCAGCCGACCGACGGTGCGAAACATGGATACCGCTGAGCTTCAAGAGATGCACCGTGAGCTTATTGTAAAATCAAAGCAAGCCATCCAAGCGGCCATCAGCGACCATTGGCTTGGCGATCTGAATGCCACTCAGGAACGCATCCTCAATTTCAAGCCTAAGAAGCTCGAAGGGCCCAGGAAGCTCGGCGATCATGACCCCTTCGCCGCCTGGATCAAGGGCTCCAAGCTAGAGGGTGAGAAGCTCAAGAATCTTCTCGCCCAGCACAGCAACAGCCACCGTGCCCGCCTGACCCACAACGAGAAAGCGCGTAATGAAGCCACCTTCCACCTCGACTTCCGCGACCCGGACAATGCGGGCCAATGGTTCTCCATCGGCAACGGCATGAAGGATGCCATCAGCAAGGCAGGCGCCTTCGCCGTGGCCGCCGAGGGTGGTCAGGCTCTCACCGGCATTTACCCCGCCGGCATCTATTCCCATCTGATTTCGGACAAGCACAGCGCGGTCCTCAATACCATCTTCCACGAGGCTCAGGGCAAGGTGAACACCGTGCGCGGCATGGGTAACAAGGCGGTCAGCCGCTTTGCCATGCGTAGCTATCCATTGAACCATAGAGGGCTCCATCCGGTGGTCAACATGACCAACGAGCTCACTTGGCGAAAGATCGGAAAATATGATTACTGGAATGGCGAAAAGGGTTATCACGAGATTGCTACCAATAGCGACCGGGCCTCCCGCCCCGGCCAAGGTCGCTCCTGGTTCGGCGTTCTTGAGATTATTTCAGGTGACCTCTCACCCAAGGAAACTGGAGCCCCTCTGGCGGCTTGGCATCCCGACAGCGCGTCTATCCAGAACCGTGATCAACTTCTTCAGGCCTACCGGGAGGGTCTAAAGGCCGCCGTCGAAGCCTGGAAGGCGGGTAAAGCCAACGATGACCAAGCCATTCTACTCAACGCCGCTCTGCGCCACCAGTTCCTCGCTCACAAGATTTCTGATCTTCCCGCTGGGCTGCGCCGCATGATTGCCAAGCATCGCAAGCTCGAAGCCGAGATCCCTCAACCGCGCCGCGTGGCCGGCGTGATGGACGCTGAGATCTGGGACCAGCCCAACCTTACCCGTGGTGATCCACGCAAGGAAGAGGAACCGGTTACTCGCCGCTTCCTCGAGGTGTTCCCGGGCGAAGATTATCCCTCCGATGCAAGTGGTCGCCTGCAACTCGCCGAAGACATCGTGCGCGAGGATAACCCGCTGACTTCACGCGTCATCGTTAACCGCTTGTGGCACCATGTCTTTGGCAGTGGGCTGGTCACCTCTACCGACAACTTCGGCCTGATCGGTGAGAAACCCTCCCATCCCGAACTGCTGGACTATCTCGCGCTCTCGCTGCGCGAGTCCGATTGGTCGCTGAAGAAATCCATCCGCTCCATGGTGCTGAGCCGAACCTTCCGCTCCGCAAGCACGACGGACGAGAAGACCAGCGAAGTCGATCCGCTCAACCGCCAACTTTCCTTCTACCCGCCGCGCCGCATGCAGGCTGAGTCCATCCACGATGCTCTCCACTACGTCGCCGACAACCGGATCGGCAAGCGGATCATGCACGAGGAGGTGATGCGCAATGCCATCAACCCCTTTCTCTCCACCTTCAACTTCCCGACCCCAACCACCACCGTCGGCAAACGTGACCTCACCAACGTGCCCGGCCAAGCGCTGTTACTGCTCAACGGGCCCACGGCCATGCACTGCGCAGATCGATGGGCCAGGCGAATCGTAGGCAACGACCAGCTCACATCCGACGAAGAAAAGATCACCCGCATGTATCGCGAGTCTTACTCGCGACCACCGACCGAGGCCGAGCTACAAAGTTGCCTCAACTTCCTCGCCGGGGGGGCAGACCAGAAAGAGGTCGGAAACCCCTGGCAACGCCTCGCCCACGCCCTCTACAATACTAAGGAGTTCATCTATGTCCGCTGAATCATATAATCGCCGCCTCTTCCTCAAGCTTGCCGCCTCCGGCCTGAGTGGCTTTACCCTCTCAAGTCTGGTCAACAAGGCTTCAGCCTCAACCTCAGGTATCTGGACCCCGCAATTAGATCATCGACCCAAGGCCAAGTCCGTGATTTTCCTCTATATGTCTGGGGGCTTTTCCCACGTTGATTCCTTTGACCCTAAACCGATGCTCAACAAGATGCATGGCAAGCCCATGCCGGTGCCCCTTGAGCGCACCCAGTTCGATAACAATGGTAATATCATGGCCAGCCCATGGGAGGCAAATCGATATGGCCAATCCGGCATCGAGATGACCAACATGTTCCCGCATATTGCCCAAATGGCCGATGAGCTCTCTGTGGTGCGCTCGATGACTGCCAAGTTCAGCGAACACGCCCAGGGCAATTTCTTCATGCACACCGGGTTTCCCTTCCTCGGCTATCCAAGTGCGGGCGCTTGGGTCGACTACGGCTGCGGCACCAGGAACCCGAACTTGCCCGGCTACGTCATCCTTCAATCTAAGAACGCGGGCACACCCCACGGTGGTGTCAGCCTCTTTGGCAACGGCTTCCTGCCCGCCAACCATCAGGGCTCCGTCTTTAATATTTCAAACGATCAAGCGGTGCCCCACATCTCACCTTCCCTACTCAAACAAGAGCAGCGCCGCTCGCTGGATTTCATCCATAGCCTTGATCGCCAGTTTGCGGATCGCACCGCCGCTCACGACGCCGTGCAGGATTCTATCAAAAACGCCGAGACGGCCTATCTGATGCAAGAAGCCGTGCCTGAGCTCACTAGTATCAAGAACGAGAGCGAGGCCACAAAAGAGATGTATGGCATCAACGATAGCGATCCCAAATTCGCCGAGTATGCGCGCCAATGCCTCATGGCCAGGAGGCTTGTCGAGCGTGGCGTGCGCTTTGTGGAACTCTCCTGTTGTAGCTATAAGGTGGGTGGTGGCAATGTCGCCAACCCATGGGACCAGCATGGCGATTTGGAAAAAGGCCACCGCGTGATGGCGCGCCAAGTTGACCAACCCGTGGCAGCCCTGCTTAAGGATCTCAAACAACGTGGCCTCCTCGATGACACCCTCGTGGTCTTCACTGGTGAGTTTGGCCGCACCCCCTTCTCACAAGGCAGCAAAGGCCGCGACCACAACCCCATGGGCTTTAGCCTGTGGATGGCCGGTGGCGGCATCGCCGGTGGACGCGTGCTCGGAGCCACCGACGAACTCGGCTACCGCGCCACGGAAAAAGTCGCCACCGTCTATGACCTTTGGGCCACCGTCTTACACCAGCTCGGCATCAACCATGAACGCCTCACCTACCGCTGGAGCGGACGCGATATCCGCCTCACCGACGTCCACGGACATGTGTGGAACGAACTACAGGCTTAATCTTGCTAAACCTCAGTAAATCACTCATCAGCGAATGCCGCCGTGACCAGGAGGAGTATTTGAGCTGTCTTCAATTCGAATTAAATTCTAATTCCCTTTCCCTTGCGGAATTACTTATTCATCTTTTTGCCCGAATGGTCTGAGAGTCTCGGCGCGGAGTGGCCTTGGGTTCGGATCTTCTCAAGCAGGGCCGCAAGTTCGCGGGCTTTCTCCGGGTGTTGGGCCATCAGGTTGGTCTTCTGTCCCATGTCCTTGCTGAGGTTAAACAACTGCACCTTGCTGCCTTTATCAGCGGGGTAATCACGCTTCTTTTCCCAGTTTTGGTAGCCCTTGGAGTGGTAGCCGTCTTTTCTTTGCACCAGGATCCAGTCAGCGTGACGAATCGCATAGGCGTTCTCAAAGGTGTTGTGAATGTGGGTTTGGCGTGGGCTGGTTTCGGTTTCGCCCGTCCAGAGCGGGAGGAGGTCGTGGGAGTCCTCGGCGGCGGTGTCGAGCAGGTCATAGCCGATGACCGAGGCGAGCGTGGCCATGATGTCGATCTGGGAAACAAGCCCATCTGAGCTCGATCCAGCGGCGACCTTGCCCGGCCAGCGGACGATGTAGGGCACGCGGTGACCGCCCTCGTAGATGTCGCGCTTCAGACCACGCAGGGGATGAGATGACCAGTGGCCGAACTTCTTGTCCCGGGCATAGGCGTAATGCTCTGCGCCATTGTCGGAGCTGAAGATGACGATCGTATTCTCTGCGTGTCCGCTTTCTTCCAGTGCTTGGAGAAGCTGACCGCATGACCAGTCTGTCTGCACGACGAAGTCTCCGTAGGCGCCCGCCTGGCTTTTGCCATCAAACTCATCGGTAGGCACGATGGGCGCGTGCGGGCTGGGGAGTGGAAAATAGAGGAAAAAGGGCTCTTGTTTGCCTTTGCGATCCTTGAGCCAAGCGGCGGCTTTTTTGGTCAGCGTGGGCAGGTTCTCGTAAAAATCCCAGTCACTACACGCGGGGCCGGGGCGTGCTTCCCAGTGGCCTTCCTTGGTTTTACTTTTTGGTGTAGCTTTGAGCGTCGTATCCGGAGCTTTCAATACCTTGTCGTTTTCGATCCAGGTATAGGGCGGGAAGTTGATGACAGCATCGCCGAAGTAGTAGTCAAAGCCGTGCCCTAGCGGCCCGTCCGGGATCGATTTGGTCCAGTCAAAGTCCTCCGCCTGAATACTCTTCTTAGGCGTTCCGGGTTTGCGGATTGCATCCCAATCCCAGCCGAGGTGCCACTTGCCAATGCAAGCGGTGGTGTAGCCTTTTTCCTGCAGCATCTCAGGCAGGGTGAGGCGCTCGGGCGAGAATACGGATTTGCCCAGAGCATTGACAATGCCATGGAATTTACGCCAATGGTGGCGGCCGGTGAGCAGGGCGTAGCGTGACGGCGTGCAGATCCCCGACGAGGAGTGACCGTCGGTGAAACGCATGCCTTCCGCTGCCAGTTTGTCGAGGTGTGGCGTGGAAATCCTGGAATCCTGGTTGTAGCATGTGAGATCCCCGTAGCCAAGATCATCGGCGTAGAGGATGACAATGTTGGGCTTGCTTGGGCTGACCTTGGCTTGTTCAGCCGTCGTTTTGTTTGCTGCCAACAAACAGAGCAATAAACATGCAGCTGTATGGAAGATCTGAGGTCGTGGAATGCTCATCGGTTTTTGTGTTCTGTAATGGTCTTCTTGTAGGTGTTGCTGCGCGCCTGCCGGCTGATGCTTGGATAGGATACGTGCAACTTGTCGACTACTTGGAATCCGTGCCAGCAGGGATCTCGAACTCGGCATAGATCCAGGGGTGGTCGGACAGGCAGCCTTCGTATCTTTCATTCTTATCGTTTTGATTTTTTGGACCCCAGTCTCTCGTGGTTTTTAGGAGTTTGATGGGCCTCGCCGTGCTATAGAGGATGTGGTCAATGGATTGCTCGGTAACGACGTTGTTGAGTTTGCAGGAATCTTGCAGGCCGCGCATCACCACGCTGCCGGTCCATTCATTAAAATCTCCGCCGACAATAAGGTCATAGGAGGGGTCTTCCGCCTTGATGTGGTCTGACAAGGCCTTGTGCTTGGAGCCTTCCCACGCCTTGGATGAGGTGGGTTGCTGCTTGTGGTGCGCAAATCCCGGCAAGTGCAGGGAGTAGAGCGCGATCTTCCTGCCACCGATTTCAGTCTCTACGCGAAGTGGTTTGGCACGTTTCCATCCACTGCCTTCTACCTCGATATCCGCACTATTTGTTAGAGGAGTGCGGCTCAGAATGGACTTATACTTGCCGCCGTAATTTCCTGTTACGTCACCCCACTTGGGGGCCTTGTGGCCCGCGGATGAACTCGTTCCAACCTGTACGTGCTTTAGGCCGAGTGCTTCCGCTAATCGCAGTGACCAATCTTTGACGTCTTTGCCTCGGTTCGCAATGGGAACCTCGCTAAGCAAGACAACATCCGGCTTCAGAGGCTTGAGCAGCTCGGCGATTTGCTCAGGGGTAGCCCACTTGCCGCAAGCAACGTTGTAGGCGATCACACGAAGTTTGATCGTTTTTTCCTGACTGTCTTGCTCGGCAGATACGGGTAGCGTGAATGCGGCTGCAAGCAAGGCGATCCTAAAGGCGAGTTTGATAGCTTTTGAAACGATGGGTGTGTTCATGGTTGAGCGTTCTTTACTTATTTGGTGAGCGTGAAGGTTGCCACCACGGCGCGGTGGTCTGAGGGATAAGGAGAAACGACAAGGTCCGCGTTCTCTTTGTTTTCTCCGACGATCTTGACTTCAGTTACCTTCAGGCCCTCGCCTTTGAAGTAGACAAAATCAATGCGATCGTGGTGGGTCTTGGGGTCATCAACTTTGTAAGCAGGGGACCAGGTGATGCCTGGGTTTTTCATCTCGTCGGGATAGATCGTGCGGTATGAATCGGTAAAGCCTGCTTCGAGCATGCTCGAAGAAGTGGGATAGGCGACCTTGATCGGATGGCGACCAGACTTGGCAGCGGCTTCGGTCCAGTCCAGGTGTGAGGGTTCGTTAAAATCCCCGACCACAAAAACGGGAGCTTCCTTGTTAGGGAGCGAGCTAATGACTTTAAGTAGTTTTTGAATTTCAGCACCGCGAGCTTTTTTGGCCCACTCAATCGCCTCGGCCTCGGTCGTGATAAATTCGATATTGTTTGTGTGCTTATGCCAACTCGGACGGATCTCCAGAAGCTGATAGGGT
>Ga0213868_10006736_pt1 | contig 10090 bp, 8 predicted proteins | sample PICome_9_FD_160087 | JGI IMG/M metagenome (GOLD analysis project Ga0213868, IMG submission 160087) | Coastal seawater microbial communities near Pivers Island, North Carolina, United States - PICO127 | ecosystem: Environmental > Aquatic > Marine > Coastal | place: USA: North Carolina | collected...
AAGGGTCTTAATACATTTAAAAAGAAACCACAAAACGAAAAGCTTGAAGTATCAGATGGTATGGGCGCATGGATAGATGATTTTAAACAATCAGATGCACCACAGTTTAAAGGTAAGAATGCAAAAGAACGTAGAGATATGGCAATTGCTGCATATCTTGATGCAAAAAAAGATAGTGAATAATATAGAAATTTTGGAGATTATTGATGCCGAGTAAAGCATTTAAATTAGCAGAGGCCATGGTTAGTAATCCTGTAATGAGTGATATTGTTACAGATACTACTGCAGTACCCGTATCAATAACTAATCAAATTGAAGTATCTACAGATCAAGGTGTAGCAAGTGTAGAAGATTTACCAAATACAGGAAATAGTGCTGGCGACATCCAGCTAGTAGAGGCTACAAATAGACTTTATGTCTGGAACGGATCTGGTTGGTATAATATTGCACTTATTAATACAACACCTGCGTGGGATTCTGGTGGTCAACCGGCAGCTTCATATGAATTAGATGCAGACAGCCCACAAACAGCTACATCAATTACTCTTGCTGCTACAGACCCAGAAGGTCTTCCTATTTCTTATACTTATGTTACTTCTGGTCAAATGGATTCAATAGCAACAGTTTCTCAGGATTCATCAGTATTTACTATTACCCCTAAAACTTCAACTCAAGTTCCAGATGGTGGTACCGGATCCATTACCTTTAGAGCAAGTGATGGTATTAATATTTTACCGCAAGTTTCTAGTTTTACTCTTACTTTTTCTTTTATTGTATCAGATAGTAATCACACAACTCTATTAGCGACTGCAACTGGTGGGTCAGATAATAATAACATCACAGATGCTTCAACTAATAACCATTCAATAACGGTAGGCGCTGATACTTACGCTGGCACTTTTAGCCCGTATCGTAGTGGCGGCTATAGTGTCCATTTAGATGACGGCGAAGAAATTTCTTTTCCCGACAGCCCCAACTACAACATATCTAACGGTTTATTTAGTATTGAAGCTTGGGTTAATCCTACTTCTTATGATTCTCCTTGGAGTGGCGTAATAAGCCAATTTTCTTCCTCTAGCAGAGGTTGGGGCTTGGCTTTTTCTTCAACACAAATAACTTTTCTAGGTAGCACTAATGGTGGTTCATCTACAAATGTCATTGGCAGCGTTACATCTAGTGTTCCGTTAAATCAGTGGACTCACTTATTAGTTACTAGAGATTCTAATACTATTCGTATTTTTAAAAATGGTGTGTTGATTAACAGTTTCACTGAATCTGGAACCTTTAATAATACAACTAATCCTCTACGAATAGGTGAGTTAAATTCTGCCGCAAGTGAAAATTTCAGGGGGTATATAAGGGATGCGAGAGTTGTAAAAGGCTCTATTCCTACAGAATATCAAACTTCTAGCACTACAAATGGTACTACTATTTTTACTGCACCTTCTGAACCATTAACAGCAGTTACAAACACTGTTCTTTTAACTTGCCACCTACCATATATATCAGATGGCTCTGCTAATGATGCAACACCTACGCTTTCAGGTAATGTTTCAGCAAAGCCATTCTCACCCTACGACTACTTAGAATACTCAGCAACTGATCACGGTGGGTCTGTGTTTCTAGGAGGTACTGCTCACGATAGTGAAGATAGGTTGGAAATTACCAGAGATACCAGTTTAACAATGGGATCAGGAGATTTTACTTATGAGGCTTGGGTTTATTTATATTCTGAAGATGTAACAAAGGAAGCTAGTTTATTTTCTGCGAGAGCCAGCGGATATGAATCTTTTGTTTTAAAAGTAAGAAACAGCGGTACTGAAGGTACTAACTTACTTGTAGCAAACTCGACAGGTAGCGGTTGGTCAGTTGTAAACACCAAAGGAGGAGCGGTTTTTGCTAATGTTTGGACGCACGTAGCTATAGTTAGAAGTAGTACGAGTATTAAAGTTTACACTAATGGTAAAGAGGCTCAATCACATACGTTTAGTGGCTCCTTAAACGAAGATAATAATACTTTATACATAGGATATGATGCTGATAGCCGGTATGGCTTAGGTCACGTAAGCGATGTAAGAATTACCAAAGGAACAGCCGTCTACACCACTGAGTTTACCCCACCAACCGCTCCTCTATCTTCATCAGGCGCATCCTTACACATCAAAGGTACAGACGCTTCAATTATAGATAAATCTCAAACCACTAACATAAAGTTAGTTGGTGGCACTAATGGTACAACTACTCAGGCTAAGTTTGCTAATACTAGGTCTATGTATTTTGATGAATCTGGTGATCACATAGATGTCTCTGAAGGCTTTATTCCATTAAGAACTTCTGATTTCACTATAGAAACTTGGTTTTATCCGACAGCAAACCCTAGTAATCATGAAGGTATTTTTAGTAACGGAACTCATAACTCAGGAAATTGGCTTGCTTTATTATATCAAACAAACCGTAAAATACGATATGATATAGGAGGAGGAAGCTCCTCTAACATAAGCACAACAGCGGTATCACTAAATACCTGGTGTCACATTGCATTATGTAGATCAGGTGGCAATATAAGATTGTATATTAATGGAACTCAAGAACACACAGAGGCTAATTCTTCTGATTTAGATTATGAAACTGCTCGCATAGGCGATAGAATTGGTTTGACTGGATATGCATTAAACTCTGCTTACCTCCAAGACTTCCGCATCACTAAAGGTTTAGCTCGTTATACTGCCACCGATGAAACCAGTAACATCCCATCGGCACCACTAGAGGGTTAATCTATGATCAATTTCATTAGAAGGATAAAATTGTGAGTAATACTATAAATATTAGGTCATTAGTTAAGACAAATATAAAAGTTAGGGTTCTATAATGAAACAGTTTAAAACGTATAGAGAACAAGAGATTGATAATATTTGTGAAGAATGTAATCTTTATGAAGATTTAGAAATTACTGAAGCTGAATATCAAGGGCGCAAGGTTAAACTTAATGACCCTTCTCGTTCAAATGATGGTAAAAAGAAATTTTATGTTTATGTAAAAAATGAAAAAGGTAATATTGTAAAAGTAGGCTTTGGCGATCCAAATATGGAAATTAAAAGAGACGATCCTGCTAGACGAAAATCATTTAGAGCAAGACATAACTGTGATAATCCTGGACCAAAATGGAAAGCAAGATATTGGAGCTGCTATCAATGGAGAGCAGGCGCTAAGGTAGACAATTAAGGAATATTAAATGAGTAAGGCCAGTTTATTTTCCAAGCTTGCTTCAGGCAATGGAAATTTAATACCAGATTCAGATGAACATCGCGATCTAGGATCAGCGAATAATAAGTGGAAGGATCTTTATCTTTCTGGTAGCTCACTTATTCTTGGTAATGTTACACTTAAAGATTCGGGTGGAGTCCCTAGCTTTGAAAATCTAGGCGGAGCTAAAGTTAAGCTTGATATGTCCGCTATGACCACAGCTGATCTTGCTGAACATAATACTGCACTCTATTATACAGATTCAAGAGCAGATGCTAGAGCACAATTAAAAATAGATGATTTAGTTGATGCGGCTCCAGGAGCGCTTGATACGTTAAACGAATTAGCTGCTGCTCTTGGTGACGACGCTAATTTTAGTACAACTGTTACCAATTCTATAGCGACTAAATTGCCACTTGCCGGTGGAACTATGACTGGTGATATTGATATGGATAATAATACCATATCTAATGTTGATAGACTTACATTTAATGATCCAGGTCCAAATGAAGGCCTTTCATGGACTGGCGGTAGTTTATGGAAAATTTATGAATCACCTGATAATTTAACAACAAACTCAGCTGGAAACTTACAATTTGTAAGTGGAACTAGTGATCGTAGAATGACACTTAGTACAGCTGGTATGTTGGAGTTACCTTCAACAACAGGTGGTATTACAATTGCGGCTAATGCTAAAATAACCGCAGGTTCTGGTAATAAAATAGATTTTAATAATAGTTCTCTAAATAATGTAAATAAAATATTTATTGCAGATCCAGGTCCTAATGAAGGTATTGAGTGGTTAGGTGGTAATGCGTGGAGCATATATGAATCGCCAAATGACTTAACAACAAATAGCGGAGGAAATTTACAATTTGTAACTGGTTCACCAACATCTGGTATTTCAGCTACTAGAAGAATGACACTAGATACTTCAGGTGACTTATCTTTACTTAGTGGTAATTTTATAGGAAATGTTGAAGGTGATCTAATTACAGATGTTACAGTTACTGTAGCAAGTGGTACTAACGAATACGGAACTGGTAATAAATATTTCTTTGATGGAGCTGTTAGTCCGGTTCTTCATCTACAGCCTGGAAGAACATATAAGTTTGATCAATCCGATTCGTCTAACTCTGGGCATCCTCTTAGATTTTCCACTAACGCTAATAATAGCCCTTCAGCAACTTATAGTACTGGCGTAACAGTAAATGGAACACCTGGTAGCTCTGGTGCTTATACACAGATTGTAGTATCCTTTGCAACACCAAGATTACATTATTATTGCACTAATCATTCTGGTATGGGCGGATCTGGTCCAGATAATACAGCAAACTTTGATGGAGCATTTAGTTCTTTAACTGGTACTCCTACTACAATAGCAGGATATGGGATTACTGATGCCTTTGATGGAGCATATGGTTCTTTAACCGGAGTACCGTCTACATTTACTCCAGCTGCGCATAACCAAGCTTGGTCAACTATAACCAGCACACCAACTACTATTTCTGGATACGGTATTACGGATGCACAAGCAACTCTTGTGTCTGGTACAAATATTAAAACAGTAAACGGTACTTCATTACTTGGTTCCGGTAATATTACAATATCTGGTGGTTCTGGGGGATCTGGAACAGTAGACTCAGCACAGACCATATCTCTTGCAAGAGAATCCATATCAGTAACAACCGGAAGTGCTTCAGGTGGCGGTGCTTTATCATATAATAATTCTACTGGTGTTTTAACCTTCCAACCTTCCACAAACTCTGGTGGCGGAGGATCTGGAACAGTTGATTCTGCTGATATTATATCAATTGTTGATTCAGCTTATGTTCAGGCAAGACAAGCCGGTATTTCTACAAATATTACAGTAGACGGCGGTGTTGATACATTTAAATTTACCTCTGACTCTGGTCAATCCGTATTTACTGGAGCAGATAGTGCTGGAAATACTTTAGCCTTTGATCCTATAAATGTAAATGTTTATTTAAATGGTATTTTCTTACAAAAAGGTGCGGATTATACCACCACAGGAAACCATACTTTAACACTTACACCCGCTCTTGATATTGATCAAGATGTAATAATTCAAAATATAGATGTAAAAACATCTTCAGCTCTTGTTTCAGGTGGTGTTAATACATATGTATATACTGCCGATTCTGGTCAGACCGCATTTAGTGGTTCAGACGATAATTCAAATAGTTTACAATTTACTGGTGATAATTTAGCAGCATATTTAAATGGTGTTCTTTTATTAAAAACTGATGATTATAATCTATCAAACGAGAATACTTTAACTCTTACATTTGCAGCTGCTGCATCTGATGAAATATCTATTGTATCTTTTGATCCAACAAGCACAGATAATTTAGCAACTTACTTTGATTCGGACTATATCACAAATAGAGTTGGTGTGTCATATCCAGCTAGAGGTTCTGTATTAAATTATTTCTATACAGCTGACTCTGGTCAAACAGTATTTACTGGTGCAGATGATAATGGTTCCTCACTTATTATTGATCAAGATAATTCTAATATTATAGTATCGGTTAATGGTGTTCTTATTATAAATGGAACAGATTATACCACAACTGCATCCTCAAATACTCTTACTCTTATTGATTCTGCTTCAGCTGGCGATCAAATAGCAATTAATACATTCTCAAATCTATATCGTTCTCCTGGTATAGATTCACAAGATATGCTAAACATTGTTGATTCTGCCTATATTACGGGTAGAATTAGTGAGATATATGTATCAACTGATATTGTTGATTCTGCTTATATTTCTGGAAGAATTGGTGAGATATATGCAGGTAATAGATCAATTGATACATTTAGATATGTATCAACAGAAGGTCAGACAACATATACCGGAAATGATGCAAACGGAAACACTTTAGCATTTTCTGATGGTGCTGTACAAGTACACTTAAATGGTATTCTTCTTACTAAATCACAAGATTACACAACATCTTCTGGTAATTCTGTAACACTTCTTGACTCAATTAATTCAGGTAATGAAGTATTAATTGAGAATTTTTCAAGTAAGTTTATTCTTGATTTAGATGGTATTGTTGATTCTGCTTATGTTGCAGCTAGAATACCAAATCATTCAGCAACTACTAATATTAATAAATTTAAATTTACTACAACCGCACCTCAGACAGTTTTTACTGGTAATGACGATGCTGGTAATAGTTTAGCATTTGATTCAAATAACATTGTAGTATTTATGAATGGTGTTAATTTATACCAGGGAGAAGATTTTACAACATCTGGTGGTAATACTATTACTCTCACTGAGGCTACGGATTCAGATTTTGAATAGTAGTAAATAACTTTGATAAATATTTTACAACACAATTAAGTAGTATTGATTCTGCTTATGTTACGGCAAGAATACCTCAGTATGGTGCAACTGCTACTGTAGATAAGTATAGATTTGTGGCAACTACAAATCAAACAGTATTTAGTGGTGCAGATGCAGATGGTACAACACTTTCATATACTGCCGGTACTGTACAAGTATTTTTAAATGGTATTTTACTTACGCCAACCACAGATTATACTGCAACTAATGGTACATCTATAACTCTTGTAGATCCTGCTAATGCGGGATTTGAACTTCTTATTTATGATTATACAAAGCAGTTTAATATTAATGTTATTGATGCAAGTTTTGTGGATTCAGCTTATGTTCAGGCAAGACAAACTACTACTGATTTATCATCATACTCAACAACTTCTGCTATTGAATCAAGAATAGCAGCTTTTAATATTCTATTCGGAGGATAATATGACCGCACCCAATATAATTAGTATTACATCGATGGTTGGGAAAACAGCAGTACAAGCTGTTGGTATTTCTCCAACCGATATAGTGACAAATAGTGCAGCATCTAATAAAGTATATAAAATTAATGCATTATATGTAAGTAATGTAGACGGGATTAATGCAGCTACTGTAAATGTTGATATATATAGATCATCGGTTGCATATCATATAGCTAAAACAGTTTCAATTCCTGCCGATGCAACTCTTGATCTTATCACTAAATCTCTTTACCTTGAAGAAGGAGATTCTTTAAGATTAACAGCATCTGCAGCATCTGATCTTGAGGCTGTTTGTTCTTATGAGGAACTCACTTAATGGCAAAATATATTGGTTCATCACCAAGTATTACAAATTCTGGAGCTTCTGGTATTTTTAGTTTAAACCAGATTGTAGAACAGATAAATGAGTCTGTTTGGCCAGCTGCTGGTACAATTTCCGCTGATTATTTAGTAATCGGTGGGGGTGGTGGAGGAGGATGTGATAATGCTGGTGGCGGCGGTGCCGGTGGATTGGTTTGGGATAAAGATAAATTATTAAATATTGGCTCAACTATTAATATTCAAGTAGGAGCTGGGGGTGCAGGTGCGCCCGGTGGAGGGGGCAGTACAACAGCCGCAGGTAGTAATGGCGACAATTCTTTTTTACAATATGATACCGCAGACTCTGCTGATTTTATAACAGTAGGTCTTGGTGGCGGCGGAGGTGCATCTGGTCAAGGTGGTGGCCAAGTGGCTCAACAAGGCGGGTCTGGTGGTGGAGGTCAAGGAGAAAATGGCGGGGTTACCGGTGATACATCTGGTACTCTATACGGAGCAGCGGCATTACAACCTACAAGTATCTATGGAGGATACGGTAATTCTGGAGGCGATGCACAAAATGCTGGAGATACCGGTGGCGGCGGTGGTGGTGGCGCTGGATGTAAAGGTATCAATGGTGCTGGTCATGATAACAATACAGCTTGGGGCGGCGGCGGAGGCGGCGGTCTCATGGTAGATATTACAGGATCAAATTTACCTTATGCTGGAGGTGGAGGAGGCGGTAATGATAATAACCTCCAAAGTAGAATTTTAGGAGGAACAGAGGGTTCTGGTGCTGGAGGAAGATACACAGCTTCCGATAAAGATGCTTCCCCTAACGTTGGTTGTGGCGGCGGTGGTACTTCATATGATGGAGGTTGGTCAAGAGGAGGTAACGGCGGTTCTGGAATTGTTATCATAAGAACACTTGCAACCGCTTCAGCTACTACAGGATCACCTACTGTTGATTCAGATGGTCTAGGGTATAATGTTTATAGTTATACTGGTTCAGGGAGTATTACATTCTAATGGCTCATTTTGCAGAAATAGATGAAAATAATATAGTACGGCGTGTTGTTGTTATTAATAATAATATACTTTTAGATTCCGATGGTAATGAACAAGAATCACTAGGGGCAAATTTTTGCTTAGAAACTTTTGGCGGTACATGGAAACAAACAAGCTATAATAGCAATATAAGAAAAAACTTTGCATCACTTGGTTATTCTTATAATAATTCAATAGATGCATTTGTTCCTCCAAAACAATTTAATTCGTGGGTATTAGATACAGAAATAGCAGAATATGTTGCACCTGTAGATATGCCTGATGATGGAAATGAATACATATGGAATGAAGAAACAACATCTTGGGATCAACAAGAATAAATAGTATAAACTAAAAGGTTATAAAGATGGCATCGAGAGCAAGAAATTTAGCAAACTTATTGGGGGGCGGTAGTGCAACAATACCCGTAGAATCAATACCAGAAGGTGTTGGTGGTGCTGCTCCTGTTGCTAATGACGCTGCATTGCCAGTTTCAGGCAATTCTACTGGAGACTTAAAATTTAATCAAGCTAGAAAAACTGTCCATGTTTGGGACGGTTCTGAATGGGATAGGATTTCTTCTGGTCCTCAAATAGGGCCTAGGTATACTACAACTCCTACGTCTGAAGTTAACCTTAGTACAAGTGGTGTTGCAAGTACTTTAACAGCAGTTGCGGTTGATGAATCTGGTTTTCCAATAACATATGATTGGGATGCGTATTCTGGATCAACAGTGTATAGTGCATCTAGTTTACCTCCACAGTTAACAGCTGTATCAGAAAGTAGCGGAGTATTTACTTTAACTCCCAGTACGAGTGACTCTGATGCTGGAACTGTAACATTTAGAACTAAAGCCTCTGACGGAGTTTTATTTACTCCTGCTATTACTACTCTTACTTTAACATTTGGATTAGAAAATATTACTGGATTTGTTGTAGATCAAACTAGTACAGGTAATTATAATCACACAGTGTGGAATGCTCTAATTTTAAATAGTAATGGATCTGTTTTTGAGGACTCTACTTTAAGGAGTGCTACCACTGTCGCTGGTTATACTCCAACATCAAATATACCAGAGTGGGGTAGTGGATTTGCTTCAAATACACATACTGATACTAGAGGTATTGGATTAATAAGAACCAACGCTACTACAGCAGGATTTACAGTACCAGATCCTTTTTATACTTATTACGCATCTGAAGGTACCGCGAATGATAATTTTTCTGTTCAGTGGACTAGCGGAGGAGTTACAGGTCAGAGATTTTACATAACTGGTTGGGATAAAAGTAATAATAACACTTATTTTAATGGAGGTCAGATAAAGTTTTATGTTAATGGAGTATTAGAGTCAAACTGGAGGTCGCTAACTGCGTTTGGATCAGGTAACTCTTCTGCTTTTTATATAGACTTAATGGCTTAATTATAGGAATAACAAATGGCAAGTAATGCAAGAAATTTATCAAAATTATTAGGAACTTCAACTCAAGTTCCAACTACTGCTTTACCTCCAGCCATTGCAAATCTTGAAACAGTAGGTCAAACTTTATCTGGCGGAGAGATTGCTCCAAGCAGTATTAAATCAAATACACTCACACAATCTTTTGATTCTAATCAAGCCGTTACATTTAATATGGCGGACAGTATTGAAGCCGTAAGCCCGATT
>Ga0213868_10006739_pt1 | contig 10089 bp, 10 predicted proteins | sample PICome_9_FD_160087 | JGI IMG/M metagenome (GOLD analysis project Ga0213868, IMG submission 160087) | Coastal seawater microbial communities near Pivers Island, North Carolina, United States - PICO127 | ecosystem: Environmental > Aquatic > Marine > Coastal | place: USA: North Carolina...
TTTTGGGGCGTGCTCTCGAAAGCAAGTTTGAAGCTGGCGGTTGGCAGGTGAGCAAGCTGAACCGAAGTGGTACTGACGGAGCCATTGCCTGTGACCTTTCATCAGCAGATGACGTAGCGGCTTTGCCCGATGGCTATGACCTGATCATTCACTGCGCTGCTTCAGGTGGTGGCGGGGAAGAGTCTTATCGAAAGGTTTATCTTGAAGGCTGCCGTAGCCTATTGAGGCGATATCCCAATACACGTTTTATCTTCACCTCAAGCACGTCGGTCTATCCTCAGGAAGATCATTCCATAGTAAGCGAGGCCAGCGAGGCGAACCCTACTAGCCCAACGGCTCAAGTTCTCAGGGAAACTGAGCAATTGGTGCTTCAGGCAGGGGGGGTGGTAGCCCGCTTATCGGGACTTTATGGTCCCGGTAGATGTCACGTCTTGAAGAGTGTCTTGTCCGGTGAAGCCAAGATCGATGGTCGCGGTGAGCGAATCATGAATTTTGTCCACCGCGATGATGTAGCTGATGCCATGATACTACTGGCCACCATGGAATCATTCCCCAGTGGTGAGATCTACAATGTTACAGCAGAACCTGTAAGTCAGTTTGATTGCTTCATGGCTCTGTCAGAACACTTTGGTGTGCCAATGCCCGGACAGCGGCAAGGGAAGGTGAAGCGTAAGCGTGGCAATAGCAGTAAACGTGTTTCCAACTCCAAGCTCAAGAGCTTGGGCTGGCAGCCAACATACGAAGATTTTCTATCCTTAGCTTTAGCGTGCCAAACAGGCTAGTTACAGCTTAGTTATAAGTCGGCTTACTGTGGCGATGGAAATAGCCATCGCTAAGCATCATCGATGTTGGGTAGTTGGGCAGTGGTCCAGCATCTGGCGGGCGGGGCACATTTTTGCCTAAGCTTGCATCTTCAGGCAGCGAGTGAGCAATATAGACGGGAGTGCCATTTTTGACCAAGTTAAAGAATTTAGGTGAAAGGTTCTCATGCATGCGGATGCAGCCATGGGTGCATGGTCGGTGTTTCATCCAGCCGGTATGGAAGCCGTAGTGGGTTTTGAACTCACACCAGTAGGGCATCGGGGTGCCCTTAAAACTCCAGCCTGAGGGCTTGCTGCGCAGGTAGCATCGGCGCACTTTATTGCCCTGGTAGGCATAGCCGTGGCTGTTGGCGCGATGTTTTTGAACCTTTCGGAAAATACGGAAATGCCCTTTGGGCGTTGGGGTTGATGCAGTGCCGACCGAGACCGGCATGACAAGTAGCGCTTTGGATCCCTCCATGACGTAAACCATCTGGTGGCTGGTTGATACCTTGACCCTGACCTTGGATTGATTGCTGGGAAGGCTAGCTGGGCGGTTGTATGACTGATAAGCCGAGAGGCTGCTGCCACTCATAGAGGGTCCGGTGCCACAAGAGCTCAAGCCTAAGCAGGCGATGCCCGTGGTAAGTAAGGTTAAAAGAAGATTCTGTTTCATAACTACCAGCAAGATGCCCCTCATTTATCATGCCGACAAGTAGGAAAAGTGCATCGATAGGGGAAGAATACTATCAGGCTGGCGCTTGAAGCTTGCAATTTCACTCAAAAAACCGCATCAAACCGCGTCATGAAGAGCGAAAGCATCCACAAATACCGTGCATTTCCAGCGGTGGACCTGCCTGACAGAAAATGGCCTGATCAGACCATTACCAGTGCCCCTGTCTGGGCGAGTGTGGACTTACGTGATGGCAATCAAGCTCTGCCGGTGCCGATGTCGATTGAGGAAAAACTCGAGTTCTTTCAGCTCCTCTGCCGCATAGGTTTTAAGCAAATTGAAATTGGTTTTCCCTCTGCCGCTGACACCGAGTTCAACTTTTGCCGTCACTTAATAGAGAATGACTTGATCCCCGATGATGTGACCATTCAGCTTTTGGTGCAGACTCGAGAGCACCTGATCCGCAGATCATTTGAGGCCATCAAGGGAGCCAAGCGTGTTATTGTGCATATTTATAATTCCACCTCACCATTGCAGCGACGAGTTACTTTTGGCAATGCCAGCCGTGAGGAAATCAAGCAGCTTGCTGTGGATGGCGCGAAGCTTGTCAAAGAATTAGCCCCGTTGATTCCAGAGACGGAAATCATGCTGCAGTATTCTCCGGAGTCATTTTCTGATACCGAACTAGATTTTGCCTTGGAGTGCTGTAATGCCGTGATCGATGTCTGGCAGCCTAGCCCAGAGCACAAGATGATTATCAACCTGCCCGATACGGTGCAGTGGACTACACCTAACATACATGCAGATATGATTGAGTGGATGGGCCGAAACCTTAAGCGCAGGGACTCGGTTCTTGTTTCTCTGCATACCCATAACGACCGTGGCACCGGAACTGCAGCCACAGAGCTCGGCTTGATGGCTGGCGCAGATCGTGTTGAAGGCACGCTCTTCGGCAATGGCGAACGCACTGGCAATCTTGATATTGCCAACGTGGCACTCAACATGAACAGCCATGGTATTGAGACGGGGCTTGATTTTTCTGATCTGCCAGAGATCCGTGCCGTATACGAGCGGGTTACGCGCATGAGTATTCCTGAACGTTATCCATACGCAGGGGAACTGGTTTTCACTGCATTTTCTGGATCCCATCAGGATGCTATTAAAAAAGGCTTGGATCTCCGTAAGAAGGAGCTTGAAGAGGATGCTGATACACCCTGGGCGGTCCCTTACCTGACGATTGATCCTCAAGATATCGGCCGTTCCTACGAGGCGATTATCCGTATTAACTCCCAGTCCGGCAAAGGAGGCGTGGCCTATGTGCTAGATCGTGAGCACGGCTTTGATTTACCCAAAACAATGCATCCGACGGTCGGCATGTTAGTGTATGCATTGGCTGATGAGTTGGGGCGTGAGCTAACACCAGATGAGATTCGCGAGGTGTTTTTCGATAAGTTTGTCAATCTAGATGAGCCCTTGGCCTTGCGTGACTATGAGCTAGATCATCATGCTGGCAATAAAGGAGAGGTGGCATGCCATGCTGATATTTCAATCAATGGGGAACTCAAAAAAATCAGCGGTTTAGGTAATGGTCCGATCAACGCATTTGTGCATGCGCTTGAACAAGTGGATTTGAAAACTTTCACGCTCACTGATTACAGGTCTCATGCGGTTCGCGGTGGATCTGATGCTGATTCCGCGGCATACATTCAGCTGAAGAGTCTGGATGATCAAACCTTAGTGTGGGGCTGTGGTGTCGACCCATCTATCGAAATGGCTGGCCTCAAGGCGCTGGTTTCTGCAGCTAACCTATTGGCTGCTGCTAAGAGTTAATCTAAGTCACTAAGTTCATGTTACGTTTTACTTTATTTGGCATTCCTATCGTCGTTGAGCCATGGTTTTGGCTAACGATGGCTTTCCTTGGTGGTGGGCTTAACGCCTTGCAGAGAAATTACCCTGGAGATTACTTGGGGGTGGTTCTTTTCATGATGGCTGGTTTTGTTTCCGTGCTAGTGCATGAGCTGGGACATGCCCTCACTGGGTCGAAACGTGGAGGCGGCCAGGTATGGATCAGGCTTTGGGCATTGGGTGGTCTTGCCTACCAGCAAGGGGGCCGCTTAGATCGAAAAAACCGCTGCTTGATGATACTAGCAGGCCCAGGTGCGGGTCTCTTACTTGCGGTTGTCAGCATTGCCTGTCTGTTTGTTATTTTTCCGGCGCCAGAGGCTTTGCTGAGATTGCAGTATTACCTCAAATACACGAATATCTTCCATCAGGATATGGTGAGCATTTTTCCTGACAATCGACCGATCTACGGATTTTTGAATTCATTGATTTGGGTCAACGTTTGGTGGTCTCTGTTAAACCTCATCCCGATTTTCCCACTAGACGGCGGCCAGTTTATGGAACAGATCATCAAATCCCGCAAAAAAATGCACCAGATTGGCATGATCGCGGGCGCTGGGTGCATGCTTTTACTGCTGTCCATGGGCTCTATCTTTGGATTGGTGATCTTCGGTTTTTTGACCTATCAGAACTACCAATCATACAGGCAGGCGAGTTCCTAGCGCTAGGATGCTTGCTGCATGAGGATAGTCCTTGGAAAATGATCTGAGTTACTTATTCTTAATCAATGGAAACATTCATGCTGATCATCTCGGAGCCCTTTACTTGGGGACTTGTTGTCGGGTTATTTTTACTCGTCATGGTCTGGAGGCTGATGCGCAAGGACATCAGCATGCTGCGCAGCGAAAAGAAGCGTTTGCAGGAGGAAAACAAAGAGCTTCAGGGGCATCTTAACACCCAGCTTAAAATCAATGCCAAGGGCAATGATCAGCTTGAGGCTGATCTCATCGAGCTACGTGAGCAGAATGAGAATTTGAGGTCTAATCTCAACGTGGCCAAGCAGAAGCCTGGGCGTGCGGAATTACGTCACCTTCAGATGATGGAGAATGCGGTCAGTGTGATGAGAGAGCAGGCGCCTGGTTTTGCTCCCGCATGGGAAAAGGCAATGCGTGATGCCGAAGCCGCTGAACTAGCTGCTGAGGGGGGCTTGAAGAAGCTGATCCGCAAGGTGCTCCCCACCAGCAAATCGGCACCAGCTATTTCCACTCAGGAGCAAACCACTCCTGCTGAGGACGGCAGACAAACAGAGGATTGAGAGAGCACGTTAAAGATCTGTCATCGCTGGACTATCTTGACTCTTGTCTCTTAGGGCTGAATATGCTTTTCTCCGCGCATCTCACGGTATGTAGGGCCGGGATAGATTTTACCAATAACGCAATATCACTATGAAAATCGTCGTCGCATATTCAGGAGGTTTAGATACCTCAGTTCTCCTTCTTTGGCTTAAGGAAAAGTATAATGCTGAAATCATCGCTTACTGTGCTGATGTTGGCCAGGGAGAGGAGCTTGATGGGCTCGAGGAAAAGGCGCTGAGCACGGGTGCTAGTAAGTGTTACATCGGAGACCTGAAAGAGGAATTTGCCGCTGATTATATTTATCCTATGTTTCAAGCTAATGCCCTTTATGAAGGTCGTTATCTGCTGGGAACCTCAATTGCTCGCCCATGTATTTCGAAAGGAATGGTAGATGTGGCTATCAAGGAGGGTGCAGATGCCATTGCTCACGGAGCAACGGGCAAAGGCAATGATCAGGTGAGATTCGAACTTTCCGTCGCTGCCCTCGCACCAGATATTAAGATGATTGCTCCATGGCGTGATGCTGAGTTCCGTGCCCAGTTCCCCGGTCGCTCAGAGATGATCGCCTACTGTGAAGAGCATGGGATTGATGTCACTGCATCGAAGAAGAAGCCATACTCGATGGATCGTAATTTACTGCATATTTCTTTTGAAGCAGGAGCGCTTGAGGACACTTGGTATGATGCTACTGGTGAAGCCGATCGTGATATGTATGTGCTCTCTGTCTCTCCTGAGGAAGCTCCAGATACTCCCGAGTATGTTGAGTTTTTGTTTGAGAAGGGTAATATTATAGGTCTCAAGTATGATGGGTTGGCTCAGATCATTGAGGACTTGGGTGACTTCAAGGTAGAGGGCGACAAGGACGGCTATACCTTACTCAGCCCCTATGGTGTCATGCGGGTGTTGAATTTCCTGGGTGGCAAACATGGCATAGGCCGTATCGATATTGTCGAAAACCGTTTTGTCGGCATGAAATCACGCGGTGTTTACGAGACTCCTGGAGGCACCATCATTCTTGCGGCGCACCGAGACCTGGAGACATTAACTGTGGATCGTGAGGCACAGTATGTGCGTGATAGCTTGATCACCAAATACTCGCAATTGGTCTACAACGGATTTTGGTTTGCTCCTGAGCGAGATGCAATTCAGGCCCTAGTTACCGAGACACAAAAGACGGTGTGCGGTGAGGTGAGACTCAAGCTTTACAAAGGAAATTGCCTGCAAGCAGGACGCCGCTCGCCACTTACACTTTACTCGGAGGATGTTGCTACCATGGAAGGTGGCGCCGAGGAGGCATATAATCAGGATGATGCCACAGGTTTCATTGCCCTCAACGCTCTTCGTCTCAAGGCCTCAGCTCGTCAAGGCGAGTAATAGAAAGCTGGTCTCTTGTCAGATGACTGCTAAATAATCAATCACCATGGACGAAGCAGTCATTTATACCATTCTCGGTGAAGCCGGATTCACCAAGATGGTGGCCGCTTTTTACCGAAGAATTAAACAAGATCCTTTGATCGGCCCGATGTATCCTGAAGAGGACCTCGCAGGGGCGGAAGAACGTTTGCGTGACTTCTTGTTATTTCGTTTTGGCAATGATCCACGCTATCAAGCTAAACGTGGCCATCCACGCTTGAGGATGCGGCACGCTCCCTTCTCCATTGGTGAAGCCGAGGCTGTGCGCTGGCTGGAACTTATGGACGAGGCGATGGATGAAACCAATGTTCCAGCGTCCATCAAGCTTGAGCTGAATGCCTTCTTTACGATGGTGGCGCACAACATGCGCAACCGGCAGGAATAAAAAAGTTAAACAAACGCATATAGAGATGAACAGTATTTGGTTATTTGTCGGTTTTATTGGCCTCTATTTCTCCATGCAGTTATGGATTTTGCCTGCATGCGGTATTCCTACATGAATGTCGGGTAGAAATTCTCCGGGTGAGAATGAAGGCAAGGCAGCAGCAGTTACTAGCGAAGCAGTGGTAGTAGATAAGGTGAGTGAGCTAGATAAGCCGATCGACGTTAAAGCCTCAGAGACGCTTGAGCCAGATGAGCCGGCTGAGCTGGGTGAGCTGGGTGAGCAGCACGATCAAGGTGAGCAACTTGAGCAAACTAAGCAACTTGATCCATCCAAGGGCCTTTAGTGTTAAGAGGCTTTTGTTTTTCTGTCATCTACAAGAGTCCAAAATTGAGGCCCAAAAAAGGGGCGTCCCGTTAAGGAGCCCCTGATTGTTTGGTCGCTTAATCTAGTTAAGGCTCAATGATGGCATAATCTCCGTCTTGGCGGCGGTAGAGAATTTGCATCACATTGCGACGCTCGTTGTTGTAAACGATGAACGGCTTTTCTGAGAGCTCAAGTTCCATGATGGCTTCCTCCTTAAGTAAGGTGCGCAAGCGGTATGCCTCACGATGAATGATCATGGGTTCTGGATCAGCCTCCGGCTCTTCCGCTGAGGAAATTTTATCAAGGACATCGGAAGCAAAAACTTTTTCGTCAAGATGGCGAATCGTATCTTTTCTTCTGTTAGGTCGGTGCTTTCTGAGCAAGCGAGTTTTGTGCTTGCGCATGCGGCGGGCTATTTTGTCGATAGTCTCATCAATAGCAGCATACATATCCTTGCTCTCAGTCGAGGCGTCGATGACGATGTGGTTGGCGCAGAAGAGAATGATTTCAGCATGATGTCGGTTTTTGTGCGCATCGAGAATGGCTTTGGCCTCGATGATTTTGGGGTAATCTAGGTGTAGACCTTGGATTTTCTTGGTGGCGTAATCGCGCAGGGCATCGGTGACTTCTTCGTGACGTACGGTAATAGTAATTTGCGTATTAGCATTAGCTGATTGCATATTTGTTTTTTCCTTTCTTGTTTGTGTTATGCAGCATTTAGCTGCGAAATAAATGAGTATCTAAAATTGGACTGTGATGGGTGGTATGATGATTAAAGCACAAAATCCTCGCCAAGGTAATGTTTTTGAGCGAGGGGGTTAGTGGCAATATCTTTGGCTTCGCCTTCGAGGATGAGTTGCCCCTCATGCAGTAAATAAGCATGGTCGGTAATGTGCAGGGTTTCACGCACATTGTGATCGGTAATTAAGATGGAAAGCCCATCTTGCTCACGTAAGTCTCTTACGATGGTTTGGATGTCACCCACAGCGATCGGGTCAACTCCACTAAAAGGCTCATCGAGCATGAGTAGAGTGGGGTCTGTGCACAGAGATCGAGCGATGGTAAGGCGGCGCTTTTCACCTCCTGAAAGTGAGAGGGCTTCAGAATCTCGCAGCTTGGAAATATTAAAGCGCTCAAGTAATTGGTCAGCTCGGTGATGGCGCTCCTTGCGGCTGATATCTTTACGGGTCTCGAGCACAGCGAGGAGGTTGTCGAGCACGCTGAGGTGACGGAAGATGGATTCTTCTTGGGGCAAGTAGCCCATGCCTAGTCTGGCGCGTTTGTGCATGGGTAGCGTTGAAATATCATTGCCTGAGAAACTGACCACTCCGGCATCAGCGGGGATGAGGCCGGCGATCATATAAAAGCTGGTGGTTTTACCAGCTCCATTGGGGCCAAGGAGGCCAACGATTTCACCTTCTCGCACACTCAGATTGACATTATTGACGACGGTGCGGCCAGCATAGGTTTTCATTAAACCGCGAGCTTCTAGTAGTGTTGGTGAGCTTCGGCGCGTCCCTGTATCCAGATGCAGAGTCGTGTGATCTGATGGTGGGGCGAGAGCTGGCTGCTGCTCAGTTGTTGAAGCGTCTGTTGTGGTTTCTGGCATCGTTGTTCGTGTAGCTAGATTCTTTTTTAGCGAGATTCTTTTTGGGTGACAGCTTGCATTACCCACTTTCCCTTGCTGGTGATAATGCTTTCGATATCCTTGTCTTTCATTTGTATTCTAATCCATTGGCCATCCTCTCCGGCCTGAAGGTATTCATTGGCGCTCTGTTGAAGCGTGGGGCGCCCTCCTTTAAGAATCATTTCACCAGTTTTTGCATTGTAGCTGGCTATGTTACCGGAAGCGAGAAAGGGTTGATCATCACTATTTTTCCCAAGGATTTTGACGCTTCCTGTGGCGATGATTTCTTGGAGATCTCCGAGTTCCGAAAAGCTGCTGTCTTTTTGCTCTGGTATCGGCTCTGTTTTTTGAGGCTCGGCTCCCTTGGGTGCATTGTTCTTTTTTTCCTCCTTGGGGCTGTTGTCGAATAAGATTTTGAGTTCATCACTACACCTTAATTTGAAGTCAGAGTTAGACTCATCAAGCCTGATGTTTTTGAGATAGGCTAGTATTCCTTCTTCGTTGTCGAAATAGATGCCGCCATCACACTCTATCTTGATGGTGCTTAGCTCTTTCTCTTTATTTGCCGTCTTTTCGTCAGGACTGGTTTGATTGTCGGCTTGTGTTAGCTCTGTTACTGGCTCGGTTGGTATATTTTGTTCGAGCTTTTTGTCTTGGCCGCTGTGTTTGAGGAAGGCCTGAATTTTTTGGTCAGCCGCAGCAGAGCGCTCATCACTATGCAGAATAGCTTTTTCTGCTTTCTGCTGACGCGCTTCATTATTTTCAGCGATAGGCGCAGCATGCTTGTCGATGGCATCCAGTTTTTCCGTGGATGGTGGCTCAGGGGTTGCTGCTGTAAGCACGCAGGTCAGTGCCATCAACATCGCAGCAGTAGCCATCGTGGCGGATGCCCATCGGGCATTTTCAGTGATGTGGTTAGGCTGCATGGTTTGGTTTGGATTGAGTGTCGTGTAAGGGGACTTAGGGCTTTGTGTCTGAAGCCTTAAGCGCTTTAAGATAAAATAAGGATGAAGCAGGACCAGTGATGAAGCCTTGTCCGGTGTTGATGTCATAGACCATGCCTGTTCCAGAGGCCTTGAAGTCTTCGCCGCTAATATAGATGGCTTCTTCTGCTTTAAGAATAGCGTCGTTTTCATGGTAGATGGCACGCCTGACCTTGGTGCGTGCCTGGACGCTGCCGTCTTGATCGTAAAGCTCCAGCGAGACGTCGCGTGCCTCAATGGTCTCGCCCCCGATCACTTCCATTCTTTCTGCATGGAGCAGAGAGAGAGGGTTAAAATTCTCATCGTATCGAGGTAGTCTTACCTGCCTTAAAATCGTATCGTTATGGAGTTGTCCTAGCAGGGCGATGTTGGATTTCTTTTTGGCGTCTTTTTGTTCAGACGATGCGGCGAGATCCTTCACGGATTGTTTGATTTTTTCTGACTCTTGAAGTTCCTTGGTTTGAAGATCCTTAGGTTTTTTGTCGTCCGTGCATGCGGTGAGCAAGACGCTCATCATGCCAATGACACAGCATGACAGCAGGGCGAGCCGGCTTGTATCTGTGCAATGATGGAAGATTTTAGTGATGGTGACTTCTGGAGTTTGGAATCTAAAATTTAATCGGTGCTGTGCGCTGCATGGTGGACGGC
>Ga0213868_10006741_pt1 | contig 10089 bp, 6 predicted proteins | sample PICome_9_FD_160087 | JGI IMG/M metagenome (GOLD analysis project Ga0213868, IMG submission 160087) | Coastal seawater microbial communities near Pivers Island, North Carolina, United States - PICO127 | ecosystem: Environmental > Aquatic > Marine > Coastal | place: USA: North Carolina | collected...
GAGCACCATGGCCCCCATCCACAGCGCAAGCACCGCAGCCACCGCAACGGCACTGCGCAGGCGGTACGCAAAGACCGGTCGTTGAATATACGGAACAGCTATGGAACTCGAAGCGGCACGACCGCGTGCGACCAACTTCAAGTTGTGCTGCGTTCTGTCACCGACGAGCTTGCGTGGACCACGGACTCGACCTCGAGTCCAGGATTGCTGGCCTGGCCCGAGTGTCATCGTCGGCATCTCGAAGCTCACGTCGACGTCGGGGGTTTCCGATTCGAGCAGCAGCTCAACGGTGTGGGGTTCGCGGTTCACCACATCCAAGACGAACTTCACTTTGCGCCGCCCGCGCAGCGGAGTGGGCGTGGCACGCAACTCGACACGTTCGACCGAGGCGATCGCCAACGTCAATGGCAGCAACACCGGCACGTCAGCGCCGGTCTCGACTTCAATTGCCACTGCATGATGCCCAATACCAAACGACGGCGGCACAGGAATTTGGACCGGTAGGTCCAACACACTATTTGCCGGTACGACGAGCGCCTGCCCTTTCCAGACGTCGCCCAGCTCATCACCGAGGCCAATCGGTGTTGCCCGATGGGTGACAGGCACTGCCGAGGTGTTATTCACTCGCACCATCGCAGCGAGTACCTCACCCGGTGCTGCATCCAGACTTGCTGTGAGGAGCTCAATGTTGTTGATCACGGTGCACCCCCGCCAGATGACCCGCACTCGTCGACCACATTGATCGGCAAAGCGGTTACTACGACGCTCGGACGACTACTTGCCTGAGTCGTCCCGAGGATCTTTTCGGAGTTCGCCCTACTGACCGAGATCAAGAAATCTTGTGGTGCTTCGACTGCAAGGAACTCGTACGTTCCATTCCTGACGAGGACTTCTTGTTCCCACTCGCCACCAAAGTTGTCCAGAAGGAACAGCCGGGCAATCAGCGAGCACCCGTCAACGTTGTTTTGTACCTGGCCATTGATGCGGGCTTGAGCAGCCAGACGCAGCTCAGCAGGTATCACTGGAACACCCGCCTCAACGGTCACGAGCACCACACTGTCACTGGAGCCCGTCCGGCTCGCGGTCAAGGTGTAGACACCGGGCGGCACATTAGAAAAGGCAAACTCTCCTCGGCCTCCAGCGTCACCATCTGCAGGGAATTTCTCGTCAGCGCTCAAGGTTTCGAGCCGGATCGTGCCATCAGTCAGCGTGACATCGGCACCGGCGAGTGGCGTATCGACTTCGAACACCGTTCCTGTGACGCTGCGGTTTGACACTCGAAGATCCACCGCTGGCACCACCGTCGTGCCCTGATTCACCGACGAATCCACCGTCACGACACGCACTTGGGCCTGCGCGCCGCCACCTGAAAACGCCAACGTGTACGTCGCCGGAGCCGGAAGCCCTTGGAAGATGTATTGGCCGGCCGGGACCCCGCTGGCACTGATAGGACGTGTGGTCTGCTCAACATCACCCCCGCTGATACTGACCACCACATCACCGCTTGCCGCGCCCTCGAGAAACACGAAGCCTTCGATTCGACCCGTTGACGGAATTAACCGCATCGACAACGGCGTCCCGACTGTCTGATCCGGTTCGAGCACAACGCTTTGCGATTCTGACACGTAACCCGGAGCGCTGGCAGTCACGGTGAAACGGCCGGGACTGGAAAGGTTTCTCAGAACAAACCCGCCGACGTCGCCTTCCGTGTACGACACCGTTTCGACCGTGTACGAACCGTCCGTCGCCACAATCGAGATTCCTCCCAATGCGGTGCCGTCAGAAGACACCACTGTGCCGACGACACGGCCGTCCGCTGGAGTCAAGACAATGCCGATGTTGTCGAGTGTTTCTCCAGGAGCGAGCGTCACATCGCGTGTGACGGTTGCGAAGCCAGGTTTCTCCACAATCATCTGGTAGTCCGCCGGAGACGGCACCGGAGGCATCTCAAACGATCCATCAGGAGCGACGACAACCTCGGCGACCAGTGCTGGTGTATCCGGATCAACGACACCAGGCCGCACGAGCTTGATCGTCGCCCCGCCCGCGTCGCCGCCGACCGAACCGGCAACCACGGCAGGAATCGCGCCCACTTGCAATTCGCCAAGATCTACGGGGTCATCGACACCGACAGTAATCGGGGACGCATCCGCAAAAGTCTTCGCGCCAAGCCCATCATCGGTGTACCACGCGTCGTCGTAGCCCGAGCCGCGAAGGAACATCTTGTACTCGCCATCACCCAAGTTGGGCAAGAAGAACACACCGTCTTCCTGGCTGGCCGCGGTTGCCACGGGAATCGTCGGATCACATTGATCCTCATCATCGTCGTCGTCGCAGACCGTATACAACTCAATTTGGACTGCGGGAATACCGAAAGTTCCGCCACCAGAAGTCTGCGCCGCGGATCGAACCAACCCGTTCGGTAGCGCACTACTCGTTGACGACGTCAACTGTCCTGTCACCGAACTGGGGTTGCTCGGCACCCTCGCGCCACCGGCGGCCCCAGTTCCCAGCGCCTCATTCAACACGTCGTCAGAGACTTTTGCTTCTTCAACGACACTGTCGAACGTACGGCTCAGCACAAACGCGAACACCGCCGCAGCACACAACAAACCCAATAGAGAAAGCATCCACCGTGATATTCGAGGCCGTTGAATGAACGTTGCCATGGTTTCGACATGGCGCTCGGCCTCAACACCGACGTTAAAGGTGCGCGCCCGCGGCATGCCAAACCATGCGCGTCCACCCGAAGCAGCGATCTGGACAATATGCGTCCTGCCCGGAGCGACCAGCACGTCAGCAGGTTCGATCACGAACTCTGCGAGGTCTTCTGGGTCAACGGCAAACGGCCGCGCCAACACGGGCGCATTGCCCTTGTTGGTCACCGCCAATCCGAAGGTGGCCGACTTGCCAGCAGTGACCATCGTCGGGTCGACCGCGACGCTCGTTGTTGTCGCCTCAGTAATTTCGAGTTCAACGTGTGCCAGTTCGAAGTGGTCAGGACTGTCAGCAGAACTGACGCTTACGGTGATTGGGCGAACCGACGCCGGGTAATCAACCGGCAGCCGGAGATCCAAGACGACCGCCTCCGTTTCGCCTGGAAAGAGCGAAACCAGTTCATTCTGTGCGGTGACCCATCCCGGATCGATACCGAAGACGGCAATCGAATACTGGTCGATCACCTGAGACGTATTGGTAATCGACACCGAAATCTGCCCGGCAGCGGCTGGAGCGAGTTCCAACGTTTGTGGGAGCGCGGAGACACGGATCATGACGGTGTCACCGCCAAGTCGCCGACCGCTGTCTCCAACCCCGCTTCAACGACGACGTTCAGATCACCGGTCGTGAAGACATCCTCCCATGGCGCAGTCCATGTCGCCGTCAAGACATAGGCACCGCGCGGCACCATGGGGAACACGAAGCTTCCATCATCTTCGGCGGTCAACGTTTGTGTTGCCTCACCGGGCGCTGCGAGTTCGACATTGGCGCCACTGGCGCCCCCGATCCCCTCAAAGTCAACGACTACCCTTCCCGAAACCGACCCCTCGAGTGGGTCCATCAACACGGTGGCCACTTCGGTTTGACCGCCTGACGTGGCCAACACCACTTTGGTCGTCTCAGCGAACCCTGCCCTGTTGAAAGTGAGGTCGTATTTGCCGGGCACGAACAGACCACCCCTGCTGTAGTTCGTTGAGAGCCCTCCGGTCCCGGCGGTAATCGAGACAAAGGCCAGGTCGAGGTTCTCTCCCTTCAGCGTAATGTTGACGGCACCGATAGCGCCTCCGTCAGACGCCTCTATTGATCCGAAGATTGACCCAACTTCGACGAGTTCGAGCTCCTGAGTCCCCAGATCCAACTCTTCGCCAGATCGCACATCGACTTGAATGACTCTGCGGGTGACGACGTCCAAGGAATTCGTTGATGTCATCGTGACCGAGTAGGAACCGGGCGGCACGTTCGGGAACGAGAATTCGCCCGCTGGATCCGTTGATGTGAGCGTTTGACGCGTGTTGAGACCGTCACCGAGCTCGACGATCACCCCTGCGAGCCCGGCCGCGTCGGGACCGATGACGACACCCTTCACCGTGGTGACCTTGCGAATCATGTTGATGGTCTCAACCGGCTTCACGGCTGCATCCAAGAATTCGACCGCCCGCGTTTCGGTCTGGTAGCCGTCGGCGGAGAACTCGAGGCTGTAGACACCCGGGACGCGGAGGCCGGACAGTTCGTACGTGCCAAGTCCCCCGGCGGAGCCGGCGTTGGTTAACGTTGCGGTTTCAACACGGAATGCATCACCGATCACCGTCACCCGGACACCAGGAAACGCTTGGCCGGTCTCATTCAATACAAGCCCAGACAAGGTCCCGTCACCGCCGACGAGACGCGCGTCGGCAACACCGCTGCTACCAGCATCGAGGCTCAAGGCTTTGGTTTCGCCCGTGTAGCCGTCGAGGCTGAAGTCGATGACGTAGTCGTTTGGTGTGTCGAGGCGATCGACGAGATATCCGCCATCAGAGGTCTGACTGAACACCCTGGTGACAAATCGTCCGGAACTGATGGTCACCGCCACACCGCCGAGTGGCAGCCCGTCCTGGTCGGTCACGCGGCCGGTGATCGTGCTCAGCTCGCCACTCAACTTGACGGTGTCCAGCACGGTGTCAGCGCCGCCGCCGAGGTCCACAGCTATTCGTTGTGTCTCAAAGCCAGGTCCGCTGACCGTGATCTTGTGTTCCCCAGGCGTGACGAGATTGGTGCAGCGGATGTTCGCCCCGCCCCCGACCGCCGGTTGCACCGTGCACGTTCCGGACTCGGACTGGGCAACAAGTCCAGACGCTCCGCCACCGGTATCAAGCCCCGACGACACCGTTGCCGTCAACTGAGAGACGTCGACACCGTCGGGTACGTCGACTTTTACCTGGACCGACCCGGTCCCGCCCGTCATCTGTACCGCCGGCAGCGCGATGACATCTTTGGGACCAATCGCCCGACGTGTGCCGGGGTCGACGTTGGCAAAACCTGGCGCACTGAAGCGCAGTTCGTATGTGCCAGGGATGAGGGTTTGGAGAAGGTACGAGCCATCATCGTCGGACGCGCCCGAAGCAACCGGCTCGAGGCGCGTCACCGGAGGGCCCAACGGCTCGCCTGGCACTGCCGGTTCGGTCGCGACGCGTAACGCTTCGACCGTCGCATTCGGGATCGGGTCACCGTTCGACGCAGCTTCGACGACGCCACCGACGGTGCCGTTGATCAGCACCAACGGAATGTTCGCTTCGCCGGTTGCGATCTCGGTCGCCATCGACTTCGACGATGGATCACTGGCGCGCAACAGGCCAATCGCCCAGAGGAAGATGAGCGCCCACAGCAACACAATTCCGGCCAAGATCAACAGCGTCATCAGCCCTTGCGGGATGCGTGGCTTCTGTTTGAACGTCGCCTGTTGCTCGACGACGAAATCCTCCGAACGCGCCTCAATGAGAACCGGCCGAAGCACCGGTTGGCCGAACCAAGGTCGCCGACTGCGCAACCCGACCTCAAGCGGAGCTTGGTGTCCAAACGGAATCGTCAGGCGTGGAACGTCAACGGTGCAGTCGACTTCTCGAGTTGCCTCGCTGACCGACACCTGAACATCAAGGTCAGAGTTGCCGGAGTTGACAATCGTGGCGGTGAGTTCGGCTGATGAACCACCCGTGACAACAGTCGGTCGAAGATCAATTTTAATCTCTTCGACCGGAGCGACGGTCAGCCAAAAGTCTTGTACCGACTCGATCGACGGATCAACCGAGGAAAGAATCCGGACGTCGATCAGGTAGTCGCCGGCCTGGCAGGTCGGTGGAATGTCAAAGACGAGAACGACATGATCGGTGACGTCGGGGAAGAGGCTCACCACGGGCCGTTCCAGGCGGACCCACTCCGGGTTGATGCCATCGACAATGGCGGTCACGCCTTCGATCACCGTCGACGTGTTGGTGACTTCGATGTCGACGCGCGAGGTCAGGCCGGGCGTGGCATCGACATGAGAGAGTGCGAGCTTGGTCTTCACAAGCGGAACCCCGAGAGTTCCGCGCGTTGACATTTCGGCGGTGCCAAGAACATCAACTTTCGTCTACCCTTCCGCCGACAAGATCGAACGACCCCACTTGGTTACAGTAACACTGAACCGATCGAAAGAAATCGCTTGAACCATCGCTTGCAGCCCAGCACAACCATCAATTCGGTACGTCGTGGAGTGACTGTAGTTGCGATCGTTTTGCTGTGTGGGTCGGCCTCGGCGTGCTCAGGTGACGACAAGACTCCCGTGACCGGCCTCGGGCCAGAGGCAACCGGCACCTGCCTGTTGGTCGATGACAGCGTCGGAGCCGAAATCAACGACCTCCCGACGGTCGATTGCGCCGAAGAACACACCCATGAGATCTACGCGATCATCAACAGTGCCAGTTCGGCGTACCCCGGATTCGAAGCACTTGAAGCTGAAGCCCAAGTGCTGTGTCTTGAAGCATTCGAGCCGTATGTGGGGATTAGTCCATTCGACTCCAACCTGTTCTACTCCTGGATCGTCCCCACGTTGACCAGTTGGGAAGACAAAGACGTCAAAGAAAGCGCCGGTGTCGAGTCGAATGGCGATCGTGAGATCATCTGTGTCGTTGGACGCAACGACAGCGAATTCGTGACGGGATCCTTCGAAGGCACTCGCCAATAACACGCACAGCGGGCCATCGGCCACGCAACGTCAGTCGACGATGACGAGCACAATGATGACTGCAACAGCGACCAGGGCAACAGTCAACATCGCCCACCACCACCACGGCATGGTTTCAGGTTCCGGTTCAATCACCGGCTCCGGTTCCAGCACCGCCACTGGGGCTGGCGCCTCCACCACAACCACCGGTTCCGGCGGCGGCGGCGGATTGAGATCTGCAGAACATCGCTGACAGTGCGTGGCCGACATCGGGGCCAGTTCGCCACACTCCGGACAGATCAGACTGCCGACCCGGTTCCGTCCCCCCGCACCCGGCAACCGACGCAGTGTCGCATCCGCGTTTGCGCCCGGTGTCGTCACCGGAACATTCGACGGCGCCCAAAAGAGCGGGAAATCGCAGTGGCCACAGAATTCTTCGGCCGCACGACGCACGGCGACCAGTTCGGTGGCCCGACCACATTCTGGACAAATCACTTCAGACATTGTCGTACCCCTCTGGGTTCTGGTTATTGCCTGGATCCTGGGCCTGGTCTGAGTTGTCGATCTGGTCTGGCGGGCTGTCAAGGCCGGCTGACACCCGCGGACGCGACGCAGATTCAGCCACCATCTGGGGTTGATCGACCGGCCAGATCTTGTCGCCCGCCACCCACAGGTCGAACGTCACCGTCGCCGGCAACTCGGAGCGAACGATTCGAATCAAGTCTGCTGTCCGGTTCCAACCAGCTGACGCCAGATCGAGACGTACATGCGGTGGCGTGTTCGACGACTCACCTTCAGGAAACACACCGCCCGTATCGCTGACCTTGACTGGGCCGCCACTCAACAATTCCAGCAGCAGAACAAGACCCTGGCTCGTCCCGCGCCACTGAATCAGTTCGGAGTATTTCATCACGATCTTGCGTTGCAGACGATCGTCAAGAGACGAATCAACCCAGTCGACCCCTATCCATTCGGCCATCGCGCGCACCATGTTGTCGGGCGCGACGCTCGGATCGAACATGTACGGCAGGGAGTCGATCTGGTCAAGGACGGTGTCAGAAATTCGCTGGAAGATCGTCACGAACCGCATGAAGAAGTCATCCTCGGTCATCCCAACCGGGAGCTGATGCGCCAGCCAGTCGTTGCTCCTCATCGGACGACAACCTGATGATTCGTCGACAAGAACAACGAGTCGGATCCAAGCTTGACCATCTCTTTGCCGAAGCCCATCCGTTGCTGGTTGCGCAGGTCGTATTCGAAGAACAAGACTTCGTCGACACGCTCGACGCCCTCGACAGCATCAAGGATCTGGAAGACCTGCGCCGAGTTGAGATCTGCGTCGAATGGCCAGCCGTTGCCCTCGGCGCCACCGGTCAAGGGATTGATGAAGTCATACAAGGTGCGCATTGCCCGTTCGCGCACCACCGCACCGGGACGTCCAGGCCGCGCGGTGAGGAGCGCGGCGACGGTGACACCTTGGAAATACGGTGTCCCCACTTCGACGCTGCTCCCGAGGATTCGGCGTTCGTCGAGGTATCCGCTGATCGACGCGATCATGTCGTCCGGCAACGCAAAGTGGTCCAGGTGGAGCGTCTCCGGTGGTTCTTTGATCGCTGGAACCACGAGCAGACGGATCGGGTCTCCCGCTTCACGCGGGGCCAAACAGCGGACACGGCCGACTCGGCTGTCAGCTTCAGACGTCAACCGTTCGAAGTCAGACACCGTCACGGCCCGACCACCTGCGCGCATCGACATCGGACCACGTTCGCGAGCGTTCGCCACAGTTTCCGGATCAACTCCACCGGTGGCAGACCGCAAGTTCTCAACGCTGGTCACATACGGAATGGACGTTCGAAGTGATGTGATCGTTCCGGCACCAACGTTCCCCGCAGCACCGCCACCGGTGCGGTACGAAGTCAGTCGCAACTGAGCGTTCTCGGCTGGGATCGCTCCGTGCTGACGCGACGACCCGTCCGGGTACCGGATCAGCGGCCCAAATTGCACAGCACCGGTCGAGGAGTCCCAACAGAAGTGCGTGTCATCGGGCGCAGAGTCAACGAAGTCGGCGACCTCAAACCACGATTCAGTGACATCGTTATGAGTGACCTCGAGCGTTTCCGCGTCGTTGCGCGGCAAGATCGGCGAACGAGCAGCGCTAAACACCTGCCCTGGCCGACCCTCACTGACACCGAGGTAGTCATCGGTGATCTGCTCGGAATGTTCAGCCCGCACGGTTCCACCGATGCTGGCTGCCTTGACCCGCCGGATGTGAGGCGACCGTCGATAACCGGGTTGATCGTCGGACGTGGCAGTCAGGCGCGCCCGGATCCAATAGGCGCGAGTGCCACCCAAAATCAGTGGTTCGTGAACGTTCGGTACCAATAACAAGACCGTGCCGTCGCGGTTGAGTCCACCGGTGGTGTCGGCGACCATGTCGCGGCCCGGCAGATCAGGCAGCCTCGCCTCGACCCAGCCCTCGCCTTGCCAAACTTCCCACACCAGCGGCGGACGATCGGGAATCACGCCAATTCCTTGCGCCGAGGCCTCGATCGTGAGTTGCACCGCGTTCCCCGCGAGCGAGCCCTCGAAACCGAGGTAAAAACAATCGCCGGGGGTCACCGGCGTACGCGGGAAACAAGCAACTTCAGAAAGACCAAGCTTCAGGTCCTCCCACACATCGACAAAGTTCTCGTCGCCTTCCGAGGTCAGCGCGGCCATCAAGTCGGGCGACCGAACCGTGTTGTCCTCGAGTGTCGTAAACATGTACGACTGGCCGATCGAACCAGCCGTCGTCACTTGGGTGCCAGCAGGAATCGGCACCTCCTTGGCAGATCCGTTCAACCAGAACGTGAGGTCACATCTCGCTGCCGAGGCGGGGAACTGTTCAAACCCCAACAGGTTGAGCATGTGGGTGTAGAAGTTGTCCGGAACCTGGTTGAGCCGATACAGCGACATCTCGGTCATCCAGGCAAAGAGTTCGATCAGTGCCACGCCCGGATCCGACAGATTGTGGTTGGTCCACTCTGGGCAGAGTTGCGGAATCATCCGCTTCGCTTCATCGACGAGATCCTGAAACTTTCGATCATCCAGGTTGGTGGTCGGCAAGCTCATGATTCGTCTTCTCCGGGGATCACGTAGAACGGATACACCAAGTTGCGGCGATCGTTTGTTGTCTGCACTGTGTAGTCGATTTCAATGATGACTTTTCCCTGCGAGTTGTCGTCAGCATCAAGCCGAACATCGTCGAGGGCGACACGCGGTTCCCACCGCCCGATCGCTTCACGTACTGCTTCGCTCATCAAGCCGAGCGTGTTGGCATTGATGGGCTCGAAGAGCAACTCCCAGATTCGGCACCCGAACAAGGGGCGCATCAGCCGTTCGCCGGGAGCAGTGCTCAACACCATTCGAATCGA